>Ga0214923_10001658_pt1 | contig 31241 bp, 41 predicted proteins | sample LL1510_MetaG_FD_177993 | JGI IMG/M metagenome (GOLD analysis project Ga0214923, IMG submission 177993) | Freshwater microbial communities from Lake Lanier, Atlanta, Georgia, United States - LL-1510 | ecosystem: Environmental > Aquatic > Freshwater > Lake | place: USA: Georgia | collected...
GACCCCTCCGAATTATTAAGGAATGTTATTTGTCCATTTGTATAAGTTCCACCAGTCACAAAAATATCTAGTGGTAAATTTTGGTATGTTGTTGCAGATATTGTTGTTGCTGTTAATCCTTTTAAATATGTATTTCCGGTTACAGTTAAATTTCCATTCACGGTAAGTCCAGTAACGGTGTTGATTGTTGCTGGAAATGTGTTACCTGACGAATCAAAAATACTGAATGTATTATTTTGATATGTAAATCCTGTAACTTTTATATCGGTAAATCCTGTAATAAAACCTGATACTGCAAAAGTTCCTCCTGTGTTATTCGTAAATGTTGCAACTCCATTTAAAGGGTTATACGTTCCCCCTGTTATTGTCACATCAGATGATAATATTGATAAATTTTGTGTCAAGGTTACACCATCATTTCTTACAACGGAAAGATCATAATTTGCGGTATTAAATGTCAATCCTGTTGTATAAACGTCTAAAGGTAAACCCAAGTAAGTTGACGCAGAAAATGTTGTTGCGGTAAGACCTTGTGTAAAAATTGTATCACCTGTTACGGTCCCACCTGTAAAAGGACTAGATGTAACTCCAGTAAATTCAATACCAAAATTTGGGTATGACCCAGTAATTTTTATATTAGTTCCTCCACTTAAATTTACAATTTGGTCTGGTAATGTATTATCAATAACAAAATTTGGGCTTGACCCACTTATTGATATACCGGTTCCCCCACTTAAATTTACTGTAGTTCCGGTATTTAAACCAATGACATTAAAAGTACCACCACTATTATTTATAAATGTTATACTTCCATTTGAATATGTTCCGCCTGTAACAAATATGTCTTTAGGCAGTCCCAAGTAAGTTGACGCAGAAAATGTTGTTGCGGTAACACCTTGTGTAAAAATTGTATTACCTGTTACGGTCCCACCTGTGAACACTCCACCACCGGTATTAAAAACCGACCAATCACTAAAGTTATAATTCCATGGTGAATAATTAAGTTTATAATATGACGTTCCCCCACTAACACCAACAACCATACCCGCACGTCTCCTTGGTTCGGGTATTAAATCTAAATCACTTAATAAATTAACATTTCTAAACCCATCAACCCCATATAATGGGTCAATTACAGCATACGTGTCTAAACTATCAGTAGGGGAAATGAAACCCACAACTTCAACACCACCAGATAAACTAAAACTTCCCATTTATATACACATATAACTATACACCTGACCCACAAAACTATTAAATGTTCTATAAACATTATATGTTACTGGGAATCCATTTATGTCGTTTACAACAATAGAACCTATATTATTTGTTGGAATTATTATTCCATCGCACCCTCCTACACTATTAACAAAATTAGAAGGTTGTGTAAATGTTGTTGGTATTAATATGTAACCATACCCTAAACCGTTTGCAAAATCAACATACGTATCCACAGCAGTATTTGTGTATCTAATATTAAGTGTTGTAACATTACCTGATGTAATTGTTGATCCTGTAAATTTACCATAGTAAATATTTGGATTTGCAGGACCAGGTGTTGGTGTTGGCGTCGGTGTTGGTGTTGGCGTCGGTGGTATTGGTGTTTGTGTAATCACAGGTGTAACAACATTAGGTCCACAACAAAAATCACTATTTGAAAAAGATTCCAAAATATTAATATATAGTTTTTCTTTTAATGGTAAAATAATATCTCCATCTTCATTAGATAATTTAAATTCAACTTCAAACCTACCAACATCATTAGTATTTCTTTTTGTAAATTGATAATATATTGAATCTTTTTCAGCATCATAAATGCAAACACCTTTTGCTATTTTATAAAGATCGGTGTTGACATTTTTCATATATAAGTAAATTGTGGTTGTTGTTAAATCAGTGTCCTTATATCTAAAATCTAATCTCCCCGACTTAATTAAATTTACTTCTAAATATGGTAACGTTGCATTTTTTCTTATATTAAATTCCATATCTTATAAATACCTGTATAAAAGAAAAGGTATTCCTTTCGGAATACCTTTCTTAGATTTTAGAACACCTCCCTTTCTTTAAGGTTTATGGATTTAAGTCACTACTCAAAAATCCCGTCATCCTATCTTTCAATCACCGATGACTTTGTGATTTATTTTAAATGACTTCTAAATATTCCGGTCACAATATCTTTATTGTATCCATTATTTATTAATTGTTTTGTTTCTTTGTATAAATTTTCAGTTAAATCAAATTTATCTGATGTTTTTAAAATGAATTGGAATCTTTTTTCGATAATACTTTTTTCAATAACTAAATCCTTTTTCATTTGAGTTTGTTCTTTTAGAACTTTTCTTATTGAGTTAGAAATGCTCATGGTATTAGTTTTATTATAAATATCTCTATTTTCATTAATACTATAATTTATGTCAAAATAATCATCTAAGGTTTTATCACTATCTTTTATTTTCTCTGGACTAACATTTGTAAGTTCTTTTATTTTTTTTTGTATGTCTTTATTAAATTTTCTGTAATACATAATGGCGCAATTTGTACACTCTGTTTTCATAGTATCTAAAGTATCTTCAGTAACAGTTTTTAAATTTAATTTTTCTTCATAAAAACCAAGATAATAATTATAAAAAACACCTATTTGTTGTTCACATTTTTTAATTCTTTCTTTTATGTTTAGTTCAGTTTGTTCATTTAGATTTTTATTTACATATATTGTCATTCCATCGATAAAAGTTTTATCTATTATTATATTTTTTTTAAATTTTTTATATTTTGGCACATCTAAGATTAAATCATAATTACCCAATTCAAAATTTTTAATTTCTCCAATTCCATTTATTAATTCCAATCTATATGATTTTTTAGGAAAAATTGTGTTTTTTAAATATAAACCTATTTTTTCGTTTATAGGTGTACCTTTTTGTAACCCAGAAACCACCCTTGTTTTTAAATTGTCAGAGACTTTAATTTTTAAGTTTATAGAAGTTTCAAAATTTTCTAATTCTTCAGTGTAATATGTCAAATGTTGAGCGGGATTTTCTTTATAAAATCTTAATAAATCATCGGTTATTTTTTTATCTACAGTTTCATAACTATATTTTGCAAAACCATTCTCGTCAATTTTGGATTTGAATAATCCCTCGAAACTACTATTTTTAAATGTGAATTTTCCTTCTCCAGTAATTTTATTGTCTTTAAAATCACCTTCATAATAACTACCATCCCTAAATGTTATCTTTCCTTTTCCGTTTAATTTACCATCTTTAAAATCACCTTTGTATAAAAACATATGGTCATGAAAATTATCTGTAAGTTTTGGATTAGTAACTACAAAATCATTTTCATCTATCTGTGTATTTAACTCACCTTTCCCTTCAAATTTACCATCTTTAAATTCACCTTCGTATTTACCAAAACTACCCTCACTTATACCTTTACCATTATAACAGTCACCACCAATACAATCTTGTTTTTCATTTTCAAAATTGTCATTAGTTATATTTTTATTATCATTTTCATTATCCTTTGAGACTTTGTTTTCTAAATTTTTATCTACATAATCGAATAAATCTACATAATCTTTATTTGTATTTATTTTATTATCGTCGCTTATAAAGTGTAGTTTGTTGGATTCTTTTGTGAATGTGCCCTTTAATTCTATTTTTGGTTCGTATCCGGTAAGCGTTAATTTACCTTTTTTTGGTGAATTTTTATAAAATGATCCTTCAAAAATATATTTTCTTTTTTCATCTTGTGGGTTGTACTCTGATTTTCCATTGACCAATTCCCCTTCTTTCCATTCTCCACTTAATATATAAATTTTGTTACCATCTTTATATTGTATAAAGGTTCCTTTTCCGTGGTATTTACTTTTTTTAAATTCACCTTCGTACTCAAAAACCCCATCTTTAGTTTTTTTACCTTTTCCGTTTTTACAATCACCAACGCATTTAGTTTCTTGTTCTATTATTAGACCAGATATTTCCCTAAATCTGTTTATTTCCCACAAAAGTCTTTTCATTACTTATAAATAGTTTTGACCGTATTTGCCGTCAAATTTATTTTCACATTTACTTAAAATTTCTTCGACTTTAAATAATTTTTCTTTAGATAAATCTAATTCTTTTTCTACGTAATATAATGCCCTACAAAAACCTCTTTTAATATTTACGTCAAAAGTTTTTTTGTCTAAATGCTTGAAAAAATCGGTATTCGGTTTTAATTTATAAATTTTTATTTTTTCATCAAAAACTGAATCTACATTATCTAATTTAAAAAAATGAATTAGGTCATGCGACGGTTTTTCGGTTGTCCAACCTCTTTTTATTTTTTCTTTTACTTTATCTCTAACCTTTATTGGTAATTCTTGTAACCCTTTTTTTTCATCTAAACTCAATGTTTTTATAGCATCAAGTTCTTTTTTTTTTAACTCATCGAGTGAGTCCTTTTTTTTTTCTATTTTATTTTGTGGAGATTGTTGCATTTTCATATCCATTGAAGATAACTCTTTTGGTTTGTAATCGCCCTTTACTAATGACCATATTTTATCAGGACTTGATGGGTGTCTATAAACCGACCAAACTTCGACTTCAACATTTTTTGTTTCCCTAATAACTCTCAATAAAGAATGAAAACCTTCATTCAAATCTTCTTGGTCATCGCTAGATGTTAAATTTGCTAATCCTTTTGTATATAAAATTCTTACAACATCAGGGTGTGTGTCTATTACCGCTCTTACAAATGAATCGTCTTCACCATCATCATCACAGTTTTCTAATTCTTCACATTGCTTGTTATATTTTTTTCTCCAATGAGGCATCCTATCCATTACTGTGTCCATTTTTATTTTTACATCAGTATATTTTCCAGGATTTTTGTCGTCTATTTTTTGGAATGTGAAAATCTCATCCCAATCTTTCATTTTTAGGGTTTTTTCTTCTTCTTCTTGTAGTACAATTCTTCTTATTAAATTTTTCATATAATGATCAAGATTTAAATTTCCGCTTTCTTCTTCAGGTGGCGTTGGTTTAGTTGTTTTTGTGTTTATAACTGTTTTTGGTTTTAGTGGTTGGTTTGTTGTCAATTTTTTTTCAATTTCTTGTCCAATTGCTTTTTGTTTCTGATCTTGTGTCGGCGTTGTTTTAATACTTTCTTGTTTTCCACCAAATAACATTTTTATAGGTTTTTTTACACCATTATCTAAATAATATGTTTTTTTACCATCAGGTATGAGTTCATAATATTTGTCATTATCCCAATAACCCGCACAAAGATTTTTCCATGTTTCTGGTTTACCTACAGATAGTAGTTCAGGTTCAGTAAAATTTCCTTCATCGTCTTGTTTTATTTCATCTCGAAGACTACCTATACAAGGTTTTACTTCTAACTTTTTTTTCAAATCTTCTAATTGTTCTTTTGTAAAATTAAATTGATTTGCACGATTAAAAGACAACAAGTCATCTTCATTAGTAATTGCAAACCCTATTGTTTGTTTTATTTGAATAAAATGTCTTCCATTTTCACTTTTATTTAAATATGCATTAAGCGCAAATACATTTTCTTTACTATTCAAAAGTATCCCTGATTTATTTATCATATCCATTTCTACTTCTTTCCTGCGTGCATCCATTTCAGCATCAACATCTCTATCACCTTCATATCCAAAAAAATCTAAAAATGCTTCCAAACCTTGTCTCTCCTTACCCCTTATATATTTTTGTATTTCACCACCCCAAGGAAATGCATTTGACCAAGTCCAAAATTCCGGGTCAGAAAATCTAAAAAGCTCGGAAAAGAAATTTACAAACATATTTTCGGATCCTTCTGGTAATGATTCTTTGATTCCCAAGAAATCCATAGTTGCAAAAAAAGCATAAATAGTTGAAGTCACTGTGGTATTAATTAAATAGTTAATAACCCAAAGTTCCAAGTAACCACCGACAATCCCTGTTATTAAATTTAATATTCTTGAATTAGTGAACCTATATTTTGTAAATGCCCCTATTAATCCTTTTAGATCCCTGAATATCCCCAAATTTAAATACGCTAATAATTGTTTCAATCGATTTCTAAGTATACCATAAACAGTATTAAGTGGTACTTCTAATATTTTTAAAAATTTTCGTAAACCCGCACCTTTAACAAATTTATCCAAAGTTCTTGTAATCAAAGAATTATCAGGATAACCTAGTTTTTTCTTTATAAAATTTTTTATATAACCCAATTGACTTAAAAAAGTTGCCTCCTCATTTGGTACCATTTTTTCGAGTTCATCTATCATTTTGGCTGGGTCTATATAATTTTCTTCACCTCTTATTTTTACAAATAGTTCATTAATCTCATCATCTTCCCACCCGTATTTTTTCAATTCGTTTGTTAATTTTTTTTCTAATTCTTCTAAAACCTCTCCGTTTTTATTTATAAACAATTCACTTAATTCTTTTTTCATTGACATAATATCAAAAAGTTCTTGATATTTTCTTTTTGCTTCATTTACGGTAATTTTTTTACTATTTTTCAAAGCATCACTCCAAAAATTTGCAAACTCAAGTGCTCTTTTTTCAATAAGTTCTTCTAACAAAACATCAGTTGTAATTATTTTTCTAAATGTTGTGGTTAATGTTTGAATAATTTCTCTTAAATAAACAAATTTCAGTGTTTTTTTTATCAATCCTTTTGTTGGAGATAAAAAGGATTTTCTTATACTATTTTCATCAAATCCGTGTTTTTTTATTAATGTTCTAGTAAATTCATCAAGTTCTGAAAATGTCTCATCAACAAACGTATTAATTTCTTGTTTAATTTTTTCTTCTGGACTAATATTTTTTTTATTTTTTAATGCCCTATTTCTAACTATTTTTTCCGCATTATCTGCTTCTTCTCCCATAGATTCTTTAGCCAAACTCCTTATTTTACTAACAAGATCTGGATTTTTCCTAGAAGCAACAAAACCATCCAATACCTTCAAAATGGTGCTTCCTTCCATATCCGCTTTACTTGCTATTTGTTTTAATTCGTCTGAACTAAAGGTTTGACCACCAAATTTATTTGTAGTAGAATAAGTTCCACCATCCTCTATTATCTCAAACGTTTCATCTCCGAATTTACCAGCATATACTTTAATATTTTTAGTTCCGAGTTTTTTTGTAACCCCTTTTCCAAAATTAAATGCGGACTTTATAGCACTATCAGCCGATCCTAAAATACTATTCTCTAATAGTAAGTTTTTTTTATTTTCAGTTAATGTTTTTGAAGTATCGTATTCAGTCAACAATTTAAAATTATTAATATTTTCTATAACTAAATTTTTCATTTATTATTCATTTTTTAAATTAATTAGGTTCAACTATTGGTTTTACAACGGGTTCATTCATTTTATCTATGTCTTCTTGTTGTTTTATAAATTTTTCTAATTTTGTTCCTGGTTTAACCTTAACCCATGTTATACCACTTCTATCTATGTCAATATCATCGATATCACTATAATCATTAATATTTCCAACAACAATAGGATAATTACCCGATGTAGGGTAAAACCCTTTAGATTGTAATTGTTTCGCAGTTTCTCTAGTGTCAGGGACATGTAGTGTTGGAGTTACTGAGTTTTCTTTACATTCTTTATTATAAATATTTAGTATTCTTTTTTCAATTTCTTCTTTACCTCCAATTTTTGCAATGTCTTTATTTATGACTTGTTCTATAATTCCAATTTGCTCAGTCATTTTTTTTGCAAGTTGTTCATTGTTTACCATATCATATGTTATGAAAATCAAATGTTGTTTCGGTATTATAGTTTCTACCCATTTTATTGATTGTTTTTGTTTGTCGTTAAGCATATCAGCCAAAGGAGTATTATTCAATACAAGACCCAACCCACCAATACCAAATTGTGTTGATATATCCTTTACCCATAGTTTTTCCCAAAATTTAATGTTTTGTATTAATCTTGGGTTTTTTTCTAAAACGGATTTTAAATTTTTTATGGTATTTTTTCTAACATGACTATTCAGTTCTCTAAGAATAATGTTAAGACTATAGTCATCTAAAGTCATGGCTTTTTGTATAATTTTTGCAACTTCAGGATCGTTTTTTAGTAAATAATACATCATAGATCTAAATTGCGTTTCATTTTTAGGGTTATATTGTTTTATGTATTTACCAGCACTTACTAAAAGTTGTGGGTCAACACCTCTAAATGCTGATGTTAATTTTAAAATAGAAGCACCCCCCATTAATAAATTCGCAAATCCCATTAAATTTTCACCTTTTTCAAAATCTCTAAGTGCAAGTGCAATACCAGTCGCATTTTCAATGAACAACTCAAGATAAAGAGCCCAAGTCGCACCACCAGTAGATGCGGTCAATATTGCCGCACCCAACATACTTAAAATACTAATTAACACGCCGTAGTCATCTATAAATTTTTGATATCCCGTTCTTCTATCTACATATTCTGGTTCCTCATAATTAACATTATTATTATTTCTATACCACCCAAATTGGAATTCGGTGTCCCATTCGAATACTAAATACATTGAATATGTATTACCTCCGAAACTAAAAGATGAAATTGTTCCGTCTGGTAGTAAATTATTTAATATGTTTTCTAAATAAGGTTCAGTTAATGCCAACATTTTAGTACTATAATCAAAGTTTTCTGTGTTTATATCCTTAAAACTTTTAGCCTGAGCAATTGTTCTGTAAAATAATTTATTATTATCTTCAAACATTTTTTTCACAAGCATTTTTTTCATTTCATTTCTTGAACTATTATCCAAAAAATTTACTGATGCATTAGACGGGATCCATATTGGTAATCCTCTTTTGTCTTTATAACGGCAATATCCAAAACCTTCACCATTATCTTTAATAACGGCAAAAGGTATATTCTCTTCAGGTATACCTGAGTCTGTTACAATATCTTTATACTTACAACAACGTGGATATGTACGTATAAATTCTTTTTCATAACTACATGGATTTGTAAGTGTTTCACCATCGTAGTATCTTAGACTTTCTGATTCTCCTCCTTGGGTTGTTACCAGTTGTTTTTCTTTTTGTGGCGCAACTTGCTCGTTTAGAGGTATAGATCTATCGTATTTAATCAACCTAATTTGTCTCAATATTTCATCACTCAATAACTTATCCATAATATATTATAAATATCATATGTTTTTCAATTTTTATTTTAAATCAATATATTTATATAATACAATCTATTTTATGAAATTCAATGGGAAAAAATTTTCAGAAATTATTTTAGAACAAGACCCAATTGGTCCATCGGCTCCTGGTGTAACAAGTAAATTTATTGGTTACGAAAAAATCACAAACCCTGATGGGTCATTAGAAACTTTACCATCTTTCGAAAGTGAAGGAATAACACTTAAATCAAATATGGCAACTGACAGAAAAATTATGTTAATGTTTAAATTTGGTGATAATGGTGTCTTACAAAATTTAGAAATCGGTAATTTATAATAATGTATTACCTTTACCTCTTGTTAACCCACTTTCCCACTTCTTTTTAAAGTCTATTGGGTTTCCTTTGCTTCTTGCAACACCGCTCTCCCATTTTGTTACTGTTGGGTATCCGGCACCTCCTGTAGACGCCGCAGCCTCACCTTCCTCTGATATTTCCCCATCAATTACTTCCTCATCCAAATCAGAGTCATCATCCATACCATCAGGCGCCATATCGTTTTCATCATGCGGACCCTTTTGGCCTGTAAAATATTGTCTAAAAAAATCTTCTACACCATCTTCATTTTCAGATAGTTTCATTAGATTTTTTATTCTATTTATATTTTCATTTAGTTCATTCATTTGAATTGTGTTTTTGGGACTCTTTTTGGGTAAACAATATAATACTCATTTAAAAATGTTACTAATTTATCCTCATCAACATAATCATATTGTTCATCTTCCCATTCATCCATATCATCAAACATGGATTCAAAAATTTCGAAATTACCCTTTTTATCAAAACCAAAATCTTCATAAAATGAATATTCAATAAAATCCTCTCTAACCTCATCTTCATCATCACCCAACGCCTTAAATTCAACAACAATCATGTTTTGAACTTTATCAACGTGATGTGATAAAATTTCAATAACTTCCATTAGTTAAATTTTTTAATTCTTTTAAACATATTAAGTGTTTTTTTAACACTCTCATTAACATCTTCACTACATTCATCACACTCATCCTCATAAACATCAACAGGTCCTTTTGAGTCAAAATCATATGATGGTAATGTTTGATTATAAACATCATAACCTAAATTAGGATCTCCAGGTCCTTGTGAGTCAAATTCGTATGCCGGTTCTATTTCATCATAATTTAATGGTTTTGCCGCAATTTCATTAATTTTGTGATTGGTATAGGTTTTAACTTCACCTTTAGCATTTACCGTAACACCTTGTTTGTCCTTATATGGGTCATAAACCGTAAGTGGTGTCATGTTACTTGTATTATTTTTAGTTGCATATCCATCATAAATTGTTTGATGTTGTTTTAATATGTCGTTTTTTTCTTGTCCTGAAATAAAAATACTTCCTTTCATAATATTATTTTTTTATAAATATCTTTTATCTTCATAAATATTGTGTTTAAATTTATATTTATATTAATATGTCAAAATTAAAATTAATAAACATATTGAAAAATAAAATACTTGAGCAGGGTCCTATTGGTATTGATGCAACTGCCGACGATGAGGACTATGGAGAGAATTATGGTTTTGATGACAAAGGAAAATTAAAAAAAATAAAAAAAGAAAAATACGATATTAACTCTTTGTGGCCATTATATTGTAATATGGTTTTAGATGAGTTCGAGGGTGGGTATTGGTTCAATCCTGAAGATTTACCAGATGAAAATAAATGTAAAAAACATCCGCCCCCTGTAGGGAGTTCCACAGAAACAATGTTTGGTATAGACAGAGTTCGGGGTGAATGGGATAAGAAACCATCAGGTAAAATTTTTTGGGGTAAGATTGATAAAGAAAAAGAAAAAAATGGAGCAACTAAAGTAGGTACCACCGCACCTTATACTTGGTCTAATTTAGATGGTTTTTGTAAAATATGGAAATGGCTTTATAGAGGTGGAGCGTTAGAAGAAGAATTAAAAGGTGACGCATGTAATATGATTTTGACTCGTATGAAAGAATATATGGGTTGGTTAAAAGAATCACTAGAAGAAGTAGAATCCAATCAAAGACTTTTATTTCATTTTGCATATGCTTGTTGGAATGGGCCAGGTCATTTTCAAGATTGGGCGATCGGGATGAACGAAGCAGTAAAAAATGGTAAAACCGGAAATGAATTAGTTAAACTAGCCATTGATCAAAGAAATAATTGGACATCGGGTATGGATGAAAATTTGAGAGAAGCAAATAGAAAAGTTACAGACATAATTAAAAATGACCCTAGGTTAGGTGACCCGTATGTCGAACCATCTTAAATTTTTTTTGTTTATTAAAATATTTTTTTTAACTTTGTATTATGAAAACAAAAACAACAGACAAAGTAGGGTTTTTCGTTATTGACGAACCAAAAAATGATTACATAAAAGAAATTATTTTTTCTAAATTTTCAAATATCATTTCTAATGAAAATATGAATGAAATAATTTTTTTTGAAAATGAAAAAGGTTTAGATGTTATGTACGTTTTTTTAGATATTAGAATTCAAAGTAGAATTTTTAGATTATTCAAAACTTTTGATATTTTAAAAGATTACCAGCAATTAGACAGCGACTCAGTATTGGACAAAATTTTATCAGAAGGTGTAAACTCTTTAAATGATGCAGATTTAAAAATTTTATCTAAATAAAAAAACCGTAGATATTTCTACGGTTTTATAATCTATTATTAATGTTTTTAATAATCACCAGAACCAAATGTGTGCGATCCTCTCATACCTGAACTTGCACCCGCGCCTGCTTGTCTAAACCCAGCATAACCTTCTTTATATTTTACAGCTCTGTAACCTGAACCTTTACCACCAATAACATCTAAATAACCTTTAAAGTCATTTGCTTCGGCCTGTGAGATTAATCTTTGTTTCATAGAATCCCAATTTTTTCCACCTAACCATTCAGATGGGTCTTCCATTACCTCATCTTCTATTCTGTCAAGTTCCTCGAAAAAGTCAATTACCTTTTGTTCTCTATCCTCGCTAGATTCGTGTCCAGTTGCAAAATGTCTTACACCTTTTTTAAGTTCTGAAAATTTATCACCCAACCAACCCTCTTCAACTTCGGCTTGTTTTGTTTCTGCCACAATTCGTTTTATTAAGTTTAAAAACTCTCTTTCACTTAATAGTATTTCTTTTCTTTTCATAATTTTTTTTATTTTAAAAATCTAAGTTTATATAATGTTGAATTAATCAATTCACATGCAGTATCTATTTGGTTTTGAATATAAGAGTCTTTACAACAACTTCTTAATTTTTCAATTTTTGAGCATAGATCTTTTAAATACTTTATTGTTGATTCTGTAGATTTATACTCCATCACACCATATGATTTATAACCTTTTAATATTCCGTATTTTCCTTGATATGATTCAACCAAACCGTCTATAATATCCACAATTTCGTCATAGTACTCATTTAACGCTTTGTGTTCAGGATATGATTCTGTTTGTAAATGCAATGTATGTGTTTGTGTTCTTGAGTGTAATAATAATGATATCATTTCGACGTAATCGGTATTACTTTCTTTTTGCTCCACTATTATACCTCTATTTAAAAAATCTTTTTTTGTAATCATAGTTATAAATATTCATGTATTTATAAATATGTTATTAAATGAAGAAATTAATAGAATAAAAAATTTAATGTTTATTAAGGAAGGTAATTTTAAATATAATTTATTTAAAGATTTAGATTTTTCAAAATTTAAAAATTACCCTTACCCAAATGATAATAGTGAAAAAACAAAAAAAGAAATAGAATATTTAAAAAAAATAGACTTAAAAAAAAGATTCGTACAAGAAAAAGATGACATATCAGGTAATTTTAATAATTTTTTGAATTCGAAAAAAATTAATGATAAAGATTTAATAGAAAAATTGTACATGAGTGCTAGACCCGTTATAATTGAGCTAAAAAACTTTTATAAAAGACCTAGACCTTTTAGATTAGACCCTAAATTATCGGACCCCATGTTAAAATCTATGGAAGGTTTTGCATATCCATCGGGTCACTCAACACAATCAAATCTTATTTATTTAGCATTAAAGGAAAAATACCCAGAATTTAAAACTGAATTGAAAAAAATAAAAGATGATATTGTTTATTCTAGACAAATGGCTAAAGCACATTACCCGTCAGACATTGTATTTGGTGAAAAATTAGCGAAATATATGTTTAATCACTTAAAGAATAACAAGTTAATCCATTAAAGTTGGTATTACTTCTTCCTCAAAGAAATATTTAACTCTTGCACTCTGATTTTTAAGTTCATCGGTTAAACGTTTTTCTTTAGATTTGTCATAACCGGCTAAATCATCGTCAGAATCATACGTTTGAAATGAATCTTGGTCTAAAACAAAGTCAATTTCTGTTAAATTACCCTTTTTATCTGTTGCGATTAGACCTATCCATTCTTCCCCATGCCAATTTACACTACCATAATAAAGGTTTTCATCATCTAATATATCTTCATAATCAAATCTGAACGAAAATTCACTACCGTCTTCTAAATATGTTGTATATTCTTCACCTATTTTAGCCTCCCATTTACCCATTTCTTGGTCATTTTTGGTCATAAATTCACCTTTTTTACCGGAATTTAACCATTCTGAGTACTTATTTAGGGTCATTTTTTCACTATTTTCAAGGTTTTCATACCCAATTTTACCTAATTTATCCAAAATATCGTCGATTATTTCGATATTTTCGACTAATTTTTGGTATTGTGACTCTGTAATTAGTATTTTCATACAAATAAATAGTCAAAAATGTTGGTTTCTACAATAAAAATGTGTATTTTAGCTAAAATGTTAGAAGAAAAGCTAAAAAATATTCCAAAATCTAGTGGTTGTTACCTTTTTAAAGACAAAAAAGGTCAAATTATCTATATTGGTAAGGCAAAATACCTTCCAAATAGGGTAAAATCGTACTTTTCTAACAAAAATCACCAAACTAAAACCAAAATATTGGTAGAAAACGTCTCAGATGTCGATTTTTTGACCACTTTAGACGAAAATGGAGCAATTATATTAGAAAATGACCTAATTAAGACCTATAAACCTAAATTTAACATCAAATTAAAGGATGATAGATCGAAAAAATGGTATTTAACCCTATCGAATGACGTTTTTCCACGTTTAGAAGTAAAAAATGACACCAATTTGGACTCAGATCCACTAATTTGTGTATCGAGTAGTAATATTTGCTATGAATTATACGAATTATTACATGATATATTCAATTTACGGTCATGTTCCTATGATATTACACCTGAAAATGTTGAAAATAGTAAGTTTTCTACCTGTTTAGAGTATCATATGGGTAGATGTGACGCCCCATGTGTTGGTAATATCAATAAATTTGTATACAATTCAACAATTACCGATTTAAAACAGGTAATTTCCTTTAATATTGACCAATATAGGGGTAAATTATCACGTTTAATGGGTAAATACAGTAAGAATTTGGAGTTTGAGAAGGCAAATGACATCAAATTTAGGTTAGATGCCCTTACTGAGTATGAAAAATGTGTAGAAACTACAAGAATTAGTGGTTATTTATTACTTGCTGACGAGTTTAAGACCACTTATAGGTTAAAAAACACCCCTATTGACATAGAAATGTATGATAATTCACATACAGGTGGTGATTGTCAGGTGTCAGCACTAGTTAGATATACAAATGGTAAGAAAAATACCTCTGAATACCGTAAATTCAACATAAAAACAGTGGAAGGTCCGGATGATTACGCATCTTTTGATGAAGTTTTACGTCGTAGGTTTCAAAGGTTACTATCTGAGAAGAAAAAACTACCTGATATGGTTATTATTGATGGTGGTAAAGGTCAATTAGGGGTAGCAAAGAGGGTTTTTAACGAACTTTCTATACTTAATAGGGTAGATTTAGTGTCAATTAGTAAAAATTCGTCTCACAAGTCAGATATTTTACATTTTATTGACGGAAATACTGTAAAATTTGAAAATTCTAAGTTTTTCAACCTACTTGCAACCATTCAAGATGAGGTTCACAGGTTTGTTATTACTTTTCACCGTAAAAAACGTAGTAAATCACTTACGAGATAAGGTTGTTGAGTAATCTAAGAGTATATCGTAGTTACCAATAGATGGTATTGATGATAAAACTTGGTCTAAATGTATGTAAAGAGTTTCTGTTTCCCAATAAGTTTCTTTTGAAGGTAAATATTCTTCATAATATTGTAAAATTGTTTCATCAATATCACACGGTAAACCATTTTTAGTGGCACTTATAGGTTTGATGACGTTATCTAACCATATTTGTTCGAGTGCATACCCTTTTTTATAACCAACTGACTTAATTTTTAATTCATAACGGTTATAACCAATAGAACGACCACCTGTTGTGAACTTTATTGTGTCAACTTTCTTAAATGCGTTCTCAATTTCTTTAGTTTTTTCTTGATTAAAGTATAAATTACCTTGACCTGTTGTTAACAACAACTCAGAGTTAACTCTAACGTCAACATATTTAGTAAATTCACTAATTAATTCTTGTATTTCCCAATCAATCGGTACAATATAATAAGAAACGTCGTTTGGATTTGTTATTTCAAAGTCAAAATCATACATATTATCAGAAAAAGACTTACTAACATCAATTAATTCAACAAGAAGTCCGTGAATTTCAATTTCTTTTCCAAATAAATCAATAAAAAGTTGTTTCGCTTGTGATGGTTCCATTAATAATAAATATTAATCAATATTAATAATAACATTCCATGTTTCAAGAGTTAGTTTTTTTGGATTTCCTTCTGTAAATTTTTCAGTTTCTGTTGGTAACATCTTTTTGTATTGAGTTATTAATGAATTTACAGGTATATTATATGCTTTTGATTTTTCTAAAAGTTGAATAGCGTAATAATAGTTACACTTTCTTTCAAATGTTGACGTACCTACTTTATCCGCCATAGATGCCACAGACATTGCGGCAATTTTAAGAGCCTGCCCCTTATATTTACCACCTATTTTCATAGATAAGTTATATGAACTTATAAAAGACCCCTCATTATATAAAGAAACGCATTCATTATAGTTAAGTTCATCTTTAAATTGTGGAAACTTTACTTTTATATACTCTAAAGTTTGTTCATATTTGTTATTTAAATCACATTTCTTGTAATAATTGGCTAATTTAAAATAATTAACAGCAGAAGGGTCTTTTGAAATCAAAGTATCTAAAATATTTTTATAAAAATCAGTTGTAACCATTTCTTTTGTTTCTAAATAATTAAGCATAAACATTAATCTATTGGTTGATTCGTTATAATTAACCCAATAGTTTCCTTCCATCTTTAATAATTCATGTCCTTCAAAAATTGTAGAAAATATTTTTGTAGATTTTTGTAAATATTCATCTTCCATACTAAAACTATCAACAAAATTCATCTGTTCCTCGAATAATCTTATTTTATCTTCTTCATTTTTTGTTTCAAAATAAAGAAAATACAAATTTGTATAATAAAAAAGTAAAGTTTCTGAATCCATAGGTGTCTTTATTACCATTTGATCTAAAAATATGGAATCAATCTTTTTTCTATTTGATTTACTACCTTTAGAATACCAACTAATTCTTGTTTTGAAATTAATCTTGTCCAAGTAATTAAGTTGCTCCATCTTATCTTGTAAAATATTTAAAGTATCATAGTAAATGGTTCTTACACTGTCTTCGTTTTCTATTTTTATAATATCATTACAACTTCTTATCATAGAATGATAGGTTGATTTTTGATATTCTCCAAACTTTTCTCCATTCATGTAGAAAGAAAGTTCATTTTTTAGATACGACAACCTATTAATTGTGTCAGAATCTATTTTTTTTCGTTCTTGTTGAGCCCAATACCTGTATAATTTACTTTCTCTTGACTCTTCTTTTTGTGAAAAGACAATGCTTGGAATAAAAAATAATAAAATAAGTAATTTTTTCATTTTAATTAAGTTCGAAGTTTATTGGCATTGTAAATGATGATCTAACCTTTGTACCTTTTGTTTCGCCTGGCATCCATTTTGGCATATTTCTAATTAAACGTTTCGCCTCGTTGTCCAAATCTCTTGTTACTCCTTTAATAACTTCAACATTTGTGATTGTTCCATCTTTTTCTACTACAAATTTTAAATAAACTTTTCCTTGATCCCTATTTTCCATTGAAATTTCAGGATATGTTAAATTTTCTTGCATCCATTTAGACATCATCTCCTCTCCACCCACAAAAATTGCTTCAACATCAGGAAATTCAACAACAGGTTCAACAATATCAACAATAATTGGATCTTCAACTACTTCTATCGTTTCAATTACTGTTTCTTTTACTTCTTGATTTTTATTTTCAACAACAACAATATCATCATTCAAGTCAATTTCTTGTTGAGGTTGTGTTTCTTGTATTTTTGGTGGTTCGTTAATTAGAGGTTTATTAATATTTTCTTCCTCGTATGATACATTTGAACTATATTTAACTGTTGGGATATAAATTCCACTATCTACTTCGTTTTGGTAAGTGAATGCGGCTAGGGTGACTCCAGCAATAAATGAAAAACCAACAAAAAAATTTGATATTTTTGTTTTTTCTTGATTAATTTTTGTATTTTTCTTTTCGACCATGACTTTTTTATCTTAAAATTTATTTTTTAAAATAAATTCAAAAGTCGTGCCATTATAGTTCGTCTGGAAAAGTTGATTTTGAAACCTTGATACCTTTTGGTAATTCAAAATCTTTTCTTTTTGGTGGTTCAGGTCTTTTATACTTTTCTGTTGGGTATTCGTAATTTAATTTATTAAGTTCCCTATAGTATTTAATGCCGTGTTCCCTTAATCTATTAGCAACATCGTCCATTATTTCAATCATTTTATCTTTAGATAAATCTTCGTTTATCACTTTTTTTACTATTCTTGTTATATCTGATTCAGTAAGTTTTGTTTTCATCATAATTCTTTTACTGCGTCTTCGCAAAATTTTATAAATTCACCAATTATTTTATTATCGTCATTAACTATACCATCCATAAAACGATTATATTCTTTTGCTGGTAAATCTTCTATCATCATAGTAATATCAGACTCCATACTCGGTTCATAACCATCAACAAACTCTTCCAAAAAGTATCTAATTTTACTCCAAAGAAATCTACCATAATTCATATTTTGAATTTCGTGTTTGTGTGTATCGGCAACATCCATAATAGTATCACCCATTTCTTTGTCTTTAGGTAATGAGAATAAACTTTCATAATATTCAGCACCTTTAATTAACTCATGCATTAATAAAGGTAAGTGAGGGGCTCTTGCCTCAAAAATCCAAACACCTGGTTTTTGAGTACTAGGATAAACATCACAATAAGCAATTCTTCCAGCACCTGAAGAGGCCATTCGTTCTAACATTTCAGTATTTTCCCAATAGAATCTGGATGCTCCCGTTACAAATCTATTATAACTATCGTAAAGATTTGGGTCAATTGCTTTAATTTCTGATTCCATTTTTTTAATAGCCCCAAAACCGTCTAACCAAGCCTTACCTTGTGTTCTTGCATTAGTGAAGTTTCTTTTTTTGATTTTTTCTTCAAAATCAGGATCTTTATCTTTAGCTTTTTGAATTGTTGATTGAGAAATATTTTGTGATCTCTGTCTACCACCACCAAAAGAACCTAATTCAACATCAAGCTCTATTTTACCTTTATCCACCAAGTTTTTAACCCAAGGCCTTAATTTATAAAATGTTTGAATAGCAAGTTCTTTAAGTTGGTTTTTTTTATTACCTTCCATTCTTGGTAGCGACATCATTAAAGACCCCACTTCCATGCTACTTGGCGCAGGGTTCTGTGGGTCATTATATAATCTCTGACTTGTTTCTTTTGCTTTCTTTTTAAATTCGTCAGATAAATAATCACCAACAGGTGATTCCAAAAATAGTCTTTTTCTATTCATAAAAATTATCTAAACAAATTTTCAATATCATCATCAATAACAATTTCGTAGATATTTTCATCCATGTCTCTCATTCCTCTTCTTGGTCTTTCCATATCCATTCTACGCATAGATTTTTTCATTGGTCTTTCCATATCACCCATTGGTAGGTCGTCTAACTCTAACTCGTATTCTATTTCATCTTCGTCAGACCCTTGTGGGTGTGGGTTATAACCTGGAAGTTCATCGGGATTTCTTGAAGGTCTTGAAGGTCTGGCCGGTTTTTCAGTTTCTTCTCTTTCTCTTTCCCTTGTTCTTTCTCTTTCTCTTGTTGGTGCGGGTGCAACTTCAGGACCAAAATCAAAATCAGACATTTCATCATCGACTTCAATATCCATTTCATCATCAACCATAAGGTCTTCCATTTTAGGTAATTCTTGTTCTGATAATACTTTACCCGGTTTGTAACCAAATAAAAATTTCATTTGGCTTATTTCATTAATTACATTTTTTTTCATATCGTTTTTTATTATAAATATATGTTTACTATTAAATAATCTTTTTATACTTCTAAATTAGCATTTTCTATTTGAAATTTGTTATAGCTTTCGGGCTTTAGAACCAAAACTCTTGGTTGTTTATTTATATTATCTTGGGTTTTTAACATTTTATAGTTATCGTTATTTTTATCAACTGGGATATATAACGGTAAGTAACCACCAATTTTATCCATTTTTTTATAGTAATCACTATTTTCTATATTTTCTAATAATTCATTGAATAAGTCATTTTCTGTTTTTCCTAATACGACAAATATTTTTTGATTATTTCTAAATGACTCCTTAATGGCTTCAGGTAAAGTAATATTGTTTACCTCAAAAAAGTCCATCATGGTTTTTTTAGTTTTATAGATTTTTAAATTTTTATTTTTAGCATATTCACTTAAAAAATTTTTTATATCCTTTCTTTTCAATTTAACAATATTCAAAAATTTTCCTGATCTATCACTTATTTTTTTTGGTCTTCCATAAACCAATTCATAGGTAATTTCTGGATCAATATTTTCTAATTTACCGAACTCACTGTATCTTTTTTTATTTCTTTCTATGAATTTATTAATAGCATTCAATTTTGCCATTCTTAATGATTCGTTATATGATAAATCTGTTTCTGATTTTCCATATATTTCAAAAAAATTATCTTTATAATCGTCTAAAGGTTCTATTAATGATTCGTTTTCTAAAAGACTTTTTAAAATTATTCTTTTTTCGTTGAATCCTTGTTTTACATCAAATTCGATAATCTGTCCTTTATAGTTTTCCTTTCTGACAATTAATTTTATTTTTCCATTTTCAATTTGATCAGTATCAAAAGGTATATTAACTTTTCCTTTTTTATCTGTAGTAAAAATATCATCATTGTTCAAAATTGAAATTTCTGCACCTTCGACTGGAGTATTATTTTTATCAGTTATGTTCAAAATTAAAATATTTTTTTCTATATTAAATAATACTTTTTCAGGTGTTTTTTTAGAGTCAAATTTTAAATCTTTTTTGTTTGTTGGTATTGTAATTAAAACATCATCACCATCTTTTTTAGATTCTAAAAATACTGAACTATTAAAAACAAATTTAGTTTGCATACTTTTTGTTACAAACCCGTTCTTACTTATTTCTATGGTTATATCTTCATCTTTTTCAAAGACAGGATCATTTGGTTGTTTATATTCTTTATTTTCTTGTGATCCGTTTAATTCAAGTCCATATCTGGTAAAAATAAAATTAGTCATATTTGTGTTTTCTATCGAGAATACTTCTTCATTTTTACTATTTTTAATTTTTACGTTATAGTCCTCTAATTTATTTTCTAAGTACATCACATCTATTTCTAAATTAAAAGTTTGCGTTTTAGATAAATTAATATCTCCAAGTTTTTTTGAAGAATCTTTATTTTTTAATACTATGTCTATTATTTGTGGTGTGGTTTTTTTATCCATTATTTCAATTACTTTCTCATCGTAGTCCTTCGAATCTAAAATTTTTAAAAAGTAATTTTTTTCTGAATCTAAATCATAATATATTTCATAGTTACCGTCACCATTAGTCATAGACTTTCTTAAATTTTTCTCATCATCATCTAAATGAATTTTTTCATAAATTACTTTATTTCCTTTTTCATCTGTAATGGTTCCTTTTATTGTTACTTTTGTAATATCCTCTTTCAACAAACCATACATAGACAAAATACTTCGTCTATCATTTTCCGTTATGACAAATCTACTTCTCATTTTCTAAATTTATTAACTCTTTCTACATGAGATACTCTGACATTATCCGTGTAAGAGTCATATACTTCTCTATCAATCATTTTACCTTCCCAATATGAATGGTCAGGATAATTTGTTAATTGTTCATTAATTAAATTTTGTTGATCAAAATATGAATAAACATCATGTCTCCAAGTTTCAACCGCATATTCAGTTACTGATACATCCAAATCTACTTCATACTTACCTAATTCTGGGACTTTAATTTTTTCTGTTTCATAATTAGGATTAATTCTTACAAGTTGAACATAAAAAGAATAGTCCTCCCAATTTTTAATATTAATTCCAATATATTTTAACGCGTCATCTATATGATCACAAATAGTATCATCAAAATTGTTTTCATATTCTAAACTCTCTTCTTCAAATACTTCTAATAAGGTCGAAATAATTAACCTTAAAGTTCTTTCATCATATTTTTTTGATAAGTCTTCCATATACTATAAATACATCATACTTCTAATTGTTTATCCACCATATAATACTGAAACCCAAATGAGTAATAAAGAAAACTTCCTTTATTTTTAAGAATTAGATTTAACTTATCTTTTTCAGATATTTTAAGTCCAACAATTTTTTTATTCGGTGGTAGTTTTCTTCCTGTATGTTGATTTAATGTTCCTTCCACAGGATCTAAAAAATACTTTAATTTTTTGATAAGGTCTTTTTTGTCACCAACACTACCAATATCATATTTTTTACAAAGTGATTTTATTTCGGGTAAACCCAAGTCATTTAAATTTTCCATAATACAAAGATAATAAAAAATTACTTTTTTCCGAACTTTCTATTAAGTTTTTCAACTGCCGCCAAAATGTTTTCATCATCGTCAGTTGTTTTAACCAATGAAATATCGGAACTCTCTTCAGGAGTAATATCTTTTGATGGTAAAACATTAACCATCTTTATAATTTTTTTGTCGGCACCCATTGTAAATTTAACATCTTCATTTAAATATTTCTTTTCAAAATATGTTAGTTCAGAAAGAATGTTTTTTTGTCTGATTAATTCTTTTTGTCTTTGGTTCATAATAGTTTTTTTTATAAATACTTTTACAATTAAATAAAAATTTAATACAATTATAAAAAAAATAATTTTATGAAAAAAGTAGAAACAAACAGTACTGTGACTGTTAATTACACAGGAAGGTTAGAAGATGGTAGTATTTTTGATTCATCTGTTGTTGAAGGAAGAGAACCATTAACCGCAACTTTAGGTCAAGGTCAATTAATAAAAGGTTTTGAGTCAGGTTTACATGATATGTCAGTGGGTGATAAAAAAACGGTTGAGATTGAAGCCGAAGACGCGTATGGTAAGTATAATGATTTTATGGTTCAAGAAGTCCCTAAAGAACAAATGCCAGGAGAAGTTGAGGTTGGCATGCAATTGCAAGCAGAAACACAGATGGGTCCAGTTCAATTTATAGTTAAAGAAATTAAAGATGAAAGTGTGGTTTTGGATGCGAACCACCCATTAGCAGGAAAAAAACTTATTTTTGATTTAGAAGTTGTTGATATTGAATAAAAATAATAAACCCCCACAGGTAGCGATACTTATGGGGGTTTTTATTGCCATAGCAATAATCGGTCCTAAGCCGTATCTTCAAGATTTTTTATTTCTTCATATAATTCATCTGATACTATTATATTATCAAAAAATATTCTTACAAATTGGTCAGAAGTAAAATGTTTTAAAGTATCACTTATACATTCATTTAACCTAAGGGTAAAGATGTATTCTTTTTTAAAAAAGATATTTGTAAATTCGTCTTTATTGTAATCACTTCCTATTATTGAATAAAATCGTTTAAACTTGTCTTCAATATTCATAATTTCAACATAGACTTTTACGTGGTCATACCACTCACCAACTGAAATCATTTGTTTTATTCCTGTTATCGCAAACTGATAATCAAAATTAAAAAGTGGCATATCCCTACCACCTATAACTCGTGATGAACACTCAAAAGTTTGGTCCGATAAAAACCTATTAATTTTTTCTATTTCTTTTTCTGTAAACATTAGTAATCAATAACTATTCTTTTTCCATTTTTATCATAAGGAATAAAATCATTAGTATAATAAGTTAATGCATTGTCAAATAAAAGTGGGTTATATATTATAGGTACCCAAAAATCTTGCATTAATATATGCTGATAATCAATAAATTCATCTTCTCTAAAAACATTACCAATACATTCTTTCATTTCACTATTTTTTATTTCTTCTCCGTTTTTTGTTCCTGATAAAAAAATAATATCAAATGCACAGTAGAAATCCTCAGCATGAGTATTATCAACCTCATAATCTTCAATTTCAATATCAAATATGTAATGATTACCTCCCCTTACTTTGAAATTTATTTGGTTAATTTTTTCTAGTGATGCTGAAAGTTTTAATTTATCTTTTTGATTAAAAAAAACATTTCCTTTTGGAAAGCTAAATGTAAGAGATAAATTAGTTGCTTTTTTATGTAGTGATCCATACATTTCCCTTTGTCCGTTTTTTCCTGATGCAACATACAAACAAAAATCATAAAATAAATCATGGACAAAATCTAAAATTATTGATTTAGAAACAGATAATTTTTGTGGGTTATCTACCACCCAATCAATTTTATCTTCTTCTCTATTAAGATAAGGGGTTAATATAATTCCATTAAAATCATATTCATCTTCTAAAAAATTTTCATAATAAATTTTGATTATTTTTTCATCCATAATAATAAATACTTAATAGAACACAACCGTACCGATTTTTGCTCCCATATATCTTGCATAATCTTTTATTAAATTTTTCAACTCTTCTGCATCCATTTTTAAAAAGTCTTCGTAATTAATATTTAATACACAATCAAATTTATTTGAGGTATACTCATCAGGTACAAGAATAATATTTTTAACTTCAGGATATTTTTCTTCTAAGACTACTGTAAGGATTTTTTTTAACTGATCTTTCATTTTACCTTTAGACTGTTATGGTCAAGTAAAAAATCATATATCTCATCTTTTGTTTGAACTGTCATCAAATTATATTTTTTAATATATTCGTCAGCCAAATGATTTGGAACGTGAACAATTTCAATTTGATTTTCTTCATTTAAAACCATTATGTTCATGTGGTTCTTTCGTCTTCTTACTTTTCTCATGATTTAAGTTTTTATATAAATATTATCCCCAACCAAAATCATCATATCTAACCATATTGTTAATTGGTCTATTTTCAATATTATATTCATTTCTTCTATATTGTCTATCACCTTCTTCTCTGATATAAAATTTATTTCTTCTATATTGTCTATAACCCTCTTCTCTGATATAAAATTCATTTAAATCAAATTCTTTAAAACAACCATTATGATCAATATTAATAATTGTTGAATGGTAGTCTCTTGGAACAATAAGTTTAAATTTTAAATATGGGACAATGTCAGGGATATATGAATAAAAAGTTTCAAAAAATTCAAATATTCTTATGTATTTAAAATCTATTCCCGCCTTTACTTTATAAGATGGGTCAAAACTAAAAGGGTCGTAAAGTTCATATGGGCTAACTTCAAATATCAATATTTCATAACCTTCTCTATATGGAATAATTCTAAAATCAATCCCTTCATACATAAAAGAAAAAAATTCTTCAATCAATCTATGATAATATTGAAATGGGTATCTTAAATTTGAAAATGGTCTACTAACTCTTGGTAGGTGGTTTGGGTTAAAGGTATTGTGACACATACCTTAATGATAAAAAAATAAAATGAAATAAAAAACCCCCATTTGGTTTGGGGGGGTTAATTAACTTTCATATTTTTTTTATTTACAACTTTTTATTATGTCAATAACATATTTTTTTATTATATTGATGTCATCAACGTCAACAAAATTATCTTCCAAAAAATCTTCGAAATCTAAAACCAATTCCTTATCACAATCTACGTCATTTAATTCATCTTCCATTTTGATATTTTCTATTTCTTTATCTTTTTCTGAATCGGTATTTTTTTCTTTCTTTTTTTTCAACTCAAGTTCTTTTTTCAACTCAAGTTCTTTTTTCAACTCAAGCTCCATTTTTTTTAAATCTTCATTTTTTTTATCATCTTCAAAAATCAAAGGATTAATTATGCCGTGTTTTGATTCAATTAATGACCTCATTCTTTTTATGTGTTCATTTAAATTTTTCATAATACTATATTTTATATATAAATATAAAGGTTATTGTAAATTGTCTAATAAATTATTAAATGATGTTTTGAATTCTTTGAAATAGCTATCACCAAAAAATTGGAACATCTCGTTACCTGATGGTTTTATTGTTATAAATTTACCAAATGAGTCATATGTTACTTCTGTTGTAAAAGCTTTAAATAATGGTTTAATTTTTTTAAATTTATCAGTCATATCCAAATTATATAATCCATATTTTTTTGTATCGGGTTTTGTAATAATAATTTTTCCATTTTCAGGCCATTTCCAAGTTGGATTTATTTCGTATTGATACGTTATAACAAAAGGCCCACTATTCAATATTAATTTTGTTGAGGTTTCTTTAAACCCTTTAGATTTTAAATAATTTAAAAATAAGGGGTGATTTTTTTTAACTTCTGTCATCAACGCAGCAGCGATTTGTCCTTTAGTTTTACTTGCAACATTTTGGTTAATACCTACCATACCAGTTACTTCTTGACCTGTTTCTGGCATATCAAGTAACCCACCCCATGCCTGTTCATTAATAATTCTTTTAACAATTATAGTTAAATCTGACTCTGTTAATCTTATTACTTTTTTCATAATTCTTCTTCTTCAAAATACATATCCAATATATCAGAAAATCTAAATCCCATTTCAGCGATTCCAAGTTTTTCAGGAATTTCATTATCGACAAAATCATAACAATTTTCATCCATAAACCATTCAAATTCACCTCTATCTTGATAAAGGAATTTTACACCATCAAGTTCAAAAAGATACATTGGTCCCCAACGGTTCAAATATCTATTAATTGATTCACGAAATAAACATTCATCAAAAACAAATGGAACGTCATAAGTTGAGGTTATTTGTTGAATGCGATCAGAAAAATCAAAACCAAAATTATCTCTCAAAAAGTTTTTTGCCTTGTCATATGATTCACTAACATTTGGCAAATTTTGTGACATATAATATTTCATTATACTTGATGTAATAATTTTAATTGCTCTTTCAACACTTTTTGGTGTAATCTCACCATCTTTATTTTCAACATAAGTTATTCCAGCACCAACCATAATATTTTTAATATCAGGTAACATTTCCTCAATTTCAGAAATTATATCTTCATCAAAATCTCTTTCATATGATCTCAGTTTCATGAAATCTTTAAAATAATCAATTGACATCAAAAGAAAATCACCTGCTTGGAACATATTAACAACACCAAGTTTTCTAATAAGAAGTAAAAACTTATTAATTTTTTTTAAATCATCATTTTTAAAATATTCAGAAAATTCACCAAACTTTATAAGGTCGTCAAGATTTCTATAATCCATTTCGAATAGTTTTTTATATTGTGATTCTGTTATAATTATTTTCATAGTTATTTAGTGCACCAAGGCCTATTTTTTATACTCAAAGGTTTACCTGTTTTATCTTTTCCATTTCTAAAATATTCACACCTAATATCGGTATAATAATCATCAATTTGGTTTTTAGAAATATTAAATTCATTATAATCACCAATGAAAGATTTAAACGGTCCATTTATAATTTCATCTTTAATTGATTCAACGGCACCAATATTTTTTTCGTCTTCTTCTGTACCAACCAAAACACTTTCAATTTTTGTTTTATAATAAGGACCCAAATTTCTAAGTGTTTCAGGATTAACTTCTTTATTTATTTCCTTATCAATAATTTTTCCATCATCATTTTTATAATAATAACCCAATATTTTTTCAATTTGGTTTTTCAGGTCCGTAATTTTTTTTACTTCGTCGGTTTCGGAACTCTCATTAATTACACGTTTAATAATCTTTGCTAGATCGGATTCGGTAAGTCTTATAATTCTTTTCATATAATATAAATATTAAATAAAACAAAAAACCCCATCCATATAAGATGAGGTTTAAAACTGATTTATACAATTTATTTTTTTATAACAATTTTATTTCCATGAAGTTTAAATTTATATTTTTCCAATTCAACTTCATTATCATTTTTTTTCAAATATTCTTTTACAGGTTCAATATATTCATAAAATGTATCACCCTTATCAAAGTTAGATAAATCAACATGCATTTCATTTTCAGTGCTTTCAGGATTGATTAATTTTTTATATTTTTGTCTTTTACTATCTTTGTAGTTATCATAAAGATCAAACTCAAAATCCGCAAAATAACCCAATTGTTTTTCGATATCTTCTTGCGACATTTTTTTCTTTTCTTTTTTCCCACCAAAAAGTTTTGATAATATATTTTTTTCTAATAAAACTCTTTTTTCAAGAATTAAATTTGATTCTCGAATGTGTCTAATTTTTGATTGGCTTCTGTTCATATTATTTTTCCGACAATAACGTCTTTACCATCATCTCCCTTTATTTTTAAAATGACTTTACCTTCACTTTCTTCCCACGTGCCTTTTTTTCCTCTTGGCATTGGCCAATAAAGATCCGTATGTTCGGGGTCATTATTTTCTTCATATCTTGCAGTAAAGACATAATTATCTTGACTCCAATCTTCTCCATCATTTACGGGGGTTTCCTCATATATTACACGTCTAACGATACGTGATAAATCTCTTTCTGTTAATCTAGTTCTCATAATAATTAATTTTATTTATAAATATATCAATATAAAGAATAAAGAGGGGGCTGGGGGTGATTTATGTGTAAAAAAAATTTTTTATTTAATAACAGAATCATTCATTTTAACTTCATCTATATAACAATAATATTTAAAAAATCCCAAGATTTTTTCTAATCTCATTGCCAATGAAGTTTCAAATTTTTCATAATATGAATCTTCCAACATCCACTCTTTATCAACATATAAAATCAAATGAGCAACATAAAAAACATTATCTTCAAACCTGTCATTTTTAATTTCATCAACTTTAGTCACCTCAAGTTTTACTGTACCATTTTTAAAACCTTTACAAAGTGCGAGTTCTATATTTTGAAACGCCTTTCTTTTATCACAAATTTCAACATAATCATCAACTGCCATATCAATTAATAATTGTGCTGCCTTCACACCTTTTGTTTCTAAAAGTAAATTATTGTTTTTTTCTTTAGATTCATTTATATTGTCAGAAGGGTACCTTTTAGGTAAAAACTTTTCAAGATAAGTTTTGCCCTTTTCAATAAAGTAGTTCATTAAAACATCGGTGGGGACATATCTAAATGCATCATCAATGGTTCTAAAATCACCAGCACTATCAACAGATATAACTTTATTATTTCTTGTTAAAAAATGAATCCTTCTATAATATGAAAAATCGTCATCAGGCAATCTAAAATAAAAGATAACGGTATCGTGAGTTCTTCCAAAATTATCATAGGTTCTTTCAAGAAACTCATGACCATCATATTTAATACCCGCATATCCCATTATTTCTTCAACAATATTAGAATTATCAACGGATTCTTCCAACAATCGTTTGTCGTTTCTTGAGTCCACCATCATACTTACTTTTAGTCCAGAGTTTTCTTCAAACCATGATTTAAATACCGAATACCAAAGGTCATTAAAATATTCATTTAATTTTTCACAAACCCACGGCATAATTTCTAAAGTCCCATCTTCATAATAAACATACGCTTCAGAGCCCTTTATATAAAATGGAATCACGCCATGCTCTTTAACATCCTCACGATAAAAATCAAATAACTCAGGACCCCAATTATAATCGGGATCAAAATCATCATTTAAAAATTCATAAATTAAATTTTCCAATGAAGATTTACCATCAACGGATTCTTTAATCTTCTTTTTCTTTTTTACATTATACTTTCTTGTTTTAGAACCAATATACTCAACTTCTTCACCATCATAATTTTTTTCAACACGGGGTTTAAAATCATAATCGTATTGAATGCAGTCACATTTAATTTTTGTATGCTTATAAACATATTCAATTAAAACATCAGAAAATATTTTATGTTTAAAATATGGAATATAATTTTCAAGAGCTTGTGAAAAACTTTCATTAAGGGTTAAATCTTTTTTGCAACCCTTATTACGAAGGTTACCTTTAACCCAAATGTTTGCAATTTCTTCACCCGATTCATCATATAAATCATGATAGTCAAAATCAGCATTATCTTCTTTCCATTTATCTTTGGTGGTTTTAATTGAAAGTTTTCCAACCAATGTTTCAAGAAGAGAAAAAACCAAGAGTTTATATTGTTCTTTTGTAATAATGATTTTCATATAAAGATAAATATAAGGGGAAATAAAAAACCCCATCTATAAAGATGGGGTTATAATTAATATAAGTTTTACTTAGTCCAACATAAATGCCTTACATTTTGTTGCAATATTTTTTCCATCATATTGAATTCTTTGTCCACCCTTTTCAACAAATATGGCAAACATGGTTTCATCAGATAGATTTGGAATATTTTCTTTTGGAAAAACAAATCTAACAATTAAATCACCGGGTTGAGGTTCTTCGTGAACTTTATTAAGTGCGGTGTCGCCAGGTGAAAAAGAATAAACGACAATTTTTGTATCAGACCCAATTGCTTGTTCAACAAGTTTTTTATCATATTGTTTATAGTTAACAGTATATTGTCCTTTTGTATTTTCATTTGGTTCACAATTAACCACACCCAAGACTCCAGAAACGGAAACATTTTTTCCTCCATCTGAAGGTGTTAACATATTATGCATTATTGAAATTGAAGATATCGCAGGAACACCTTCTTCTTCTTTTATAATTCGTTTTATAATCCTTGTTAAATCTGATTCAGTAAGTCTTATAATTCTTTTCATAATAATAAATATAATAAACATTAAAAAAGAGGGGGCTGGGGGTGATTTAGATGTAAAAAAATTTTTTGAGAATATTACCTCATCCAAGAAGATTTGTTTTTAAATTCATTATAAATTAATGATTTTAATTTAGAATCAATGGCATCTCTAATTTTATTCATATTTTCCAAAGATACCCCATTATAATGATTGCAATAAACTTCCTCATATTCTTTTGTGGGGTAGTCATTACAATCTATTGTATCATAATGTTTAATTATCTTTTCAACATTATCTAAAGCATCCTTTAATTGTGATGCGGTAAAAGATTCTTTTATTAAGGTTCTATATTGTTTTTCTGTTATAATGATTTTCATATAAAGATAAATATATGTGAAAATAAAAAACCCCTCATTCGTTGGAGTGAAGAGGGGTAAATCTATTTTCATATTCATAATGTTAAATTTTTGCAGAATAGTTTGCCGTTAATGTTAAATCTTTTGTTGGATCTAGAAATGTAATATGTTTTCCATCCCTACCAAGATGATACGTCCATTCCGAGGGGCCAGGCAAATCATTTAGTTCTCCACTTGTCTCCATATTATCATCGCTTTGGAATTCAAGATAGGTATTTTTTAAAGTTAGAATTCTCCCGTCCCTTCTTCTCGAAAATTAGCATCCGCATTTTCTTCCCATTCTAATTGTTTTATTAAATTTTGTATTTTCCCTTCAGCTTCTTCTTTGGTTTTATATCCTTGACCATTATTATTCCATGGAGTTCCACTCAGAAGAGTTGGTGTTTTTGTAGTTGAATTTGTTTGATATATAAG
>Ga0214923_10001659_pt1 | contig 31211 bp, 37 predicted proteins | sample LL1510_MetaG_FD_177993 | JGI IMG/M metagenome (GOLD analysis project Ga0214923, IMG submission 177993) | Freshwater microbial communities from Lake Lanier, Atlanta, Georgia, United States - LL-1510 | ecosystem: Environmental > Aquatic > Freshwater > Lake | place: USA: Georgia | collected...
CGGTCATATCCCCCTTGCAAACTGCCAGTGGTTTTTGGAACGCTGCTTACACCAATTTAATCAACAACAGTGCGGCATATCTGCTTAGCGGAACTGACGTTTATTTGGGAGATGTGCCGGTGTTGTCCGGCAACTGGAACAGCACCTACAGCACCGTCAAAAGCAACAGCGCAATTTGGGGAACTGGTGGAATACCCCTGCAATTTGGTGATGTGCCGGTTCTTTCATCGGGATGGAACAGCAATTACAGCACGGTCAACAGCAACAGCTCGGTTTGGAACGGTACTTATACCACTTTAAAAAACAACAGCGCCATCTGGAACGGCACCTACACCACTGTCAACACCAACAGCGCCAACTGGAGCAATTTCTCGGTCATCAGTTCCGACACTACACCAATCACTATAGACAGCAGCAATTCCTCCACTTATTTGAACAAAATTTTACATGTTCGTTCTGCAACGGACACGCGCATCAATTTTGAATCCAGCATTCCCAGCGGATGGAACGTGGTGGTGTTGAACGAAAGCACCGCAAACGTGACACTGACCAGCAGCACGGACGGCGTGTATCTTTCGTTTGGAAACGTTTTGAGCGGCAGTCAAGGAAGCAAAAAGCTTTACACGTCCGCCACGGTTTACAAATACGGAGCCAATATTTTTGCAATTGGCTCGGTGGTGTGATGAAATCCGGTTTTGTCATTGCCGGTACTTCAAGTGCCGCCTATCGGGTCATATTTTCCAACATATCGTTGGAGATGATCATTCCGTCTGCTCAATTTCAGTTGTTCAGTTTGCCCCTGAGTGCGCAGTGGACCCGGGCTGCGACAGCAAACAACGAAATGACCGTGGCATGTTATCAAAACAGTGTTGTCAACACGGCCAGTGCAGATTTTATACGCACCACAACCGGTACCGATTATGTTTTTGCACAAAGATTGCCCACAGTAGGATGGAGCACACTTGATTATGGCAACAGCATTTACCTGTCCCGAACCAGCATTGCAAGCCTGGTTGCCACCAGTACAGATGGAATCAATTGGAACACTTACAGCAACAGCACCGCCGGAATTCAAAATGGCACGTTCGGTCTTTCCGCCACATTCACCACAACAGGCGGGGCTTTCACTTTTGTGCCTGCTTTTTGGACCGGAAACCTGCGTTTTTCACAAACCCAGAATGGCATCGATTTCACCATCAGCAGTGTTGGTTCCTGGACAGGTTCCTACACGGTGGGGGGAATCGGATATGGCAACAAAAGATATGTTGTGCCCAAAGCAAACAGCACGGATGTCATGATCATCAGCGCAGGTTTTGGTTCCGCCTCAATTCAGGCGGAAAGCAAATCGCTTCCTTCCGTTTCAAATTGGTCCCAGGTTGCTTATGGCAACGGAATATTCCTGGTCATATCCGATGACAGCACGGCCGGGGCCATCAGCAGTGACAACGGCAACACCTGGTCATCCGTCACCTTGCCTGCTTTCAATGATAGTTCTTATTTTTCCACACGGGTTATATTTGGCGGGGGGAGATTTTTTGCCGTGGGTGGTTTTAATTCAGCAATTGCGGCATTCAGCACGGATGGTCAGAGATGGTTCACCAAAAATCTTCCTGTTACAGGAGGTTGGGCAGCCCCAGCTTATTACAACAGAAAATATGTTACCTTCCTTAAGAATTCAAATGTGGGCGCATATATTGATTTTTCAACAACACTATTATATGGCACTGGCCAAAATTTAGTGGGTCAACTTGGGTTGGGAAACTTTACCAACACAAACAATTTATCGTCGGTTGTCGGTGTGTGGAGCGATGTGAATTGCGGAACAACACATACCATGGGATTGAGTGCAGGTACCTACAAATGGTATGGAACCGGAAGCAATGCGGACGGAGAACTGGGAATAGGATCTTCAGATCTCAAAAAGAACTTTTTTATTCAAGTTCCTGGTGAATATTCTTCCCTTAAATGTGGTGGAAATCACACCATGGCGTTGAGTGCAGGCACCAACAAATGGTACGGTACCGGATACAACTTTTTTGGTCAATTGGGTCTGGGAAACAATACCAGCAAAAATTCATTCACCCCTCTTACCGGAGAATGGAGCCAAATGGTTTGTGGAAATAGTTATACCATGGCGTTGAGTGCAGGTACCAACAAATGGTATGGCACAGGATTCAACTTTTACGGTCAATTGGGTCTGGGGGATACAAACAACAGGAATTCATTCACCCCTCTTACCGGAGAATGGAGCCAAATGGTTTGTGGAAATAGTCATACCATGGCAATGAGTGCAGGTACCAACAAATGGTATGGCACAGGATTCAACTTTTACGGTCAATTGGGTCTGGGAAACAACACCCTCGCCATAAGTGCGTTTACACCCCTTACCGGAGAATGGAGCCAAATGGTTTGTGGTGGAAATCACACCATGGCGTTGAGTGCAGGCACCAACAAATGGTACGGTACCGGACTTAATGATAATGGTCAATTGGGTCTGGGAAACAATACCGACAGAAACATATTCACCCCTCTTACCGGAGAATGGAGCCAAATGGTTTGTGGAAATAGTTATACCATGGCAATGAGTGCAGGTACCAACAAATGGTATGGTACCGGAATTAATACTAGCGGACAATTGGGATTGGGGGATACAAACAACAGGAATTCATTCACCCCTCTTACCGGAGAATGGATCAAAATGGTTTGTGGCGGAAATCACACCATGGCAATCAGTGGAAACGGTTGATCAGGAACGCGTACTTGATATTTATACGATTAATTAAACTTTATTCATGTCCACAGTATTTTCTGTCTTGCCTTGCAGATGTGTTTCAAAAATACTTTTATTGTGTTTGCACATAAAGTTATTCATCAAATTCAACACATTTTAATTTTTTCCAAATCCCAGAAACATTGTTTCGGGCCGCACAATGCACGGCACAAAACGTATTTTATAAACATTTTCGCCCTCGCTTTCATCTAATATTTTTGTCATACCCACATAAGCACGACTGGGCATCATTTTCAGCTGTTCCAGTTCAAAAATGACCATCTGTTCCATGATCAGATATTTTTGTTGAATCTGGCTTTGGGAAGGGTTTTTGGGCGGTTCTTCAAATTGCAGCAAAATGTCCTGAAGTGTAACTGATTTGTTTTCCGTCCGGGGTGGAAAGGTTATAAACCAAACAGCTTGCAGATTTTTTGCAATGAATTGAGCAAGCTGGCAAAACATAGTCCACATAAGAATCCCATTATAATTAGCGTCAAACCCATGCTGCAATCATTAACAAATGTTTTAACGGCCAAATTCAGCCATTGTTTTATTTTTTCAAAAAACATTATTTGAATATTTTTGACAATACAATCAAAATTGTGCCCAGTATGTTTAAAACAATTCCCAACAAGGTGGGAGATAAAACAGCCCACCACGACCAATCCACCGTTTCAGTCAGTTTCAATATGACAAAAATAATGGTCAAATAATTGAGATTTTTCATCGAAAATATTTCCACACGCTTGCCACCGTCATGCCCAATCCGCGTATGCCCAAACAAAGAATGCTGGGCAAAAACACTAACAGCCAGTTCCAATCAATGATGTTGCCAAGTTTGAGCGAAACAAACAGAACCGTCAGCAGGTTTAGTTCTTTCATAAACTTATCTTAGCATTTTTGATAAAATGTCAACGTTAAAAAAAATAAATATCTTTATGGTGGCTGTGGGATTTTTAATTGTGGCTTTTATTTTAATTTATTCTATTTTCGGCTAATCAATCCAAAAGCACACCTTCCGCGTCATAATCATCGTTGTCCTGTTCGTGCGGTCCCAGATACCACTGCTTATTTACATTTTTCCTTATGCGAATCATGCTGTGTTTTTCAATTTCTTTGAATCCGCCCTCGTATCCACGCAAAAGCACGTGCAAACAATCATCATAACCGCTGAGCAGTTCGCGTAATTTTTTTACTGTCATGTGAAATATTTTATAAGTTGTTGATGCAATGTCAATCGCAATCGTTGTTTTTTTCCTCTGAAAATTTTTTTTTCCGTTGCACAAATCTAAATAAAAATGTATCCCAATTTTCCGCGAAGAAAAATCGTTGACTCTCGGAAAAGTATGGTACATCTATATGACCGCATCCATGAACAAGACCATTCACGTAAAGAAACGAAACGGAAAAACAGAAAAATTCGACACTTCAAAAATCAGCCGGGTGATTGACTGGGCCATCAACGGTTACACGGATGTGAGCCGGACCGACATTGAAATTAATGTGAACATCAACATGCACGAGGGTATTGGTACCCGGGAAATTCACAAATTGATCATTGAAAGTGCAGCCAACCTGATCAGCGTGGAAAAACCCAATTATCAATATGTGGCCGGTCGCTTGTTGAATTATCAATTGCGCAAAGAAGTGTGGGGTGGAAAACATCCGCCCCGGTTGGGTGATTTTTTGCAAACCGGAATCAAAAAGAAAATTTATGATCCGGTTCTTTTGCAAAAATACACCGAGGATGAAATCAACAAAATCGGGGAAGATATAGATCATGACCGGGATTATCTTTTTACCTATGCCGGTATCAAACAGCTTTGTGACAAATATCTGATCAAGGATCGGGTCAGTGGTGTGATTCATGAAACGCCCCAACTGGCATACATGTTGATCAGCATGACCGCATTCATGAATTATCCGGAAGAAACCCGGTTGGGTTATGTGCGTCGTTTTTACAACAGCATCAGCAAGCACAAAATCAATTTGCCCACACCGGTCATGGCTGGAGTGCGCACTCCCAGCCGCAATTATGCCAGCTGCTGTTTGATCGGCGTGGATGATACCCGGGAAAGCATCACCAGCAGCGCCACTGCCGTCAGCATGGCCACTGCCAACCGGTGTGGTATCGGGATTGATGTGAGCCGGATTCGGGCTGTGGGCAGTCCTGTCAAGAACGGAGAGGTGGTTCATACTGGATTGATTCCATTTCTGAAAATATACGAAAGCAGTGTCAAAGCATGGCAACAAAACGGTCTTCGGGGCGGAAGTGCCACCTGCAACATTCAATGGTGGCATTATGAAATCGAGGATATTGTGGTGCTGAAAAACAATGCAGGAACCGATGACAATCGGGTTCGCAAATTGGATTATACCGTGGGCATGAGCAAACTGTTTTATGAACGTGTACGCAAAAACGAAGATGTGACTCTTTTCAGTCCCCACGAAGTGCCGGAACTTTATGAAGCATGGGGAACATCCAATTTTGATAAAATTTACAAAGAATGCGAAAGCAAGCGTCTGCGCATCAAAAAGCGGATTAATGCCCGAAAGCTTTTCAGTATCATTGTGAAGGAACGAGTGGAAACCGGACGCATTTATATTCTGAATGTGGACAATGCCAACGAACACGGAGCATGGCGGGATAAGGTGACCATGAGCAATCTTTGCACTGAGGTTATCCATCCCACCATTCCCATGCGCGATTACCATGATTCCGATGCGGAAATTGGCATGTGCATACTCAGTGCGATCAACATGCTGGAAATACGAAGCTGGGCCGACCTGGAAAAAACCTGTGATCTGACTGTGCGTTTTCTCGACGAGATCATTGATCTGCAGGATTATTTCAACACAGCCGCAAAGAATTTTGCACATAAACGGCGCAGTCTGGGCGTGGGCATCACCAATCTGGCCGCATTCTTGGCCAAGAATGAAATGCAATATGACGATGACAAAGCACTCACGCTTCTGGATGAATGGATGGAATATTTTCAATATTATCTGCTCAGTGCCAGTTTGCAGCTGGCCAAGGAAAAAGGACGTTGTGAAAAGTTTGACCGGACCAAATATGCTGAAGGAATTCTCCCGATTGACACGTTCAAGGAAAGCGTCAAGAACCTGACTCGTCGCAAATTTGCTTGTGATTGGGAAACGTTAAGAAAAGAAATAAAAGAACACGGATTGCGTCACAGCACGCTCAGCAGTTGCATGCCGTGCGAAAGCAGCAGCGTAATTCAAAACAGCACCAACGGAGTGGAACCTATCCGTTCGCTCATCACCTATAAAATGAGCAAGATGGGCAAACTGCCGGTATTGGTGCCGGGGGTGGGAAAATATGAAAAAAATTATCAACTTGCTTATGATCTTGTTGACAATAAAGGTTTGCTTAACATTAACGCAATTATTCAAAAATATCTGGACATGGCCATAAGCACCAATGTTTATTACAATTACAGCCATTATGAAAATCATGTGCTTCCAGATGCTGTCGTGATGAAAGAGATTATGTATGCATACAGTTTGGGGCTTATAAGTCTTTATTATCTGAACACGGATGACGGCGATAAAGAACAGCTTATGACGCAAAAAGAAGACCGGGATTGCAGCAGCGGTGCTTGTAAATTGTAATCGGTCTGTTATAAATAAAAACCATGAAAAGTGTGCTGAATTTAAAAAATATTGATCATACCAAGCAACCATTGTTTCTTGGGGAGGATCTGAATCTGCAACGCTATGACCGGTTCAAGTATCCGGTGTTTTTCGAATTATTTAAAAAACAAAATGAAAACTTCTGGTGGCCCCATGAAACCACCTTGGCCAAGGACCGGGGCGATTACAAAGATCTGACTGAAACAGAACGCTTTGTTTTTGACAGTAATCTGCGTTTCCAGACACTGGGCGACAGCATGCTTTCGCGCAGCATTCATTCGCTCAAGGAATATGTGAGCAATCCGGAACTGGAAATATGCATGAACACCTGGGCCCAGTTTGAAGGAATTCATAGCTACAGCTATTCATATCTTCTCAACAATGTGTATCCAGATGCCACCAAGTTTTTCGACAGCATCATGGAGGACAAAGAAATACTTGAAAGAGCCGAACTGATTCGTAACAATTATGACAAAATATTGGGCGATGACGATAAAAAAGACACCAAACAAAAAATATTTGATTGTATTCTTTCCGTGAACGTGATGGAAGGACTTGTGTTTTATGTCAGTTTTGCTTGCAGTTTTTATTTTGGTTACCGGGGCAAAATGGAGGGAAACGCAAAAATCATAAAGTTTATTCAACGGGACGAAGCTCTTCATTTTAGTGTGACACAAAATCTTATCAAAATACTTCGGGAAGAGGATAAAGAGGGATTTGTTGGTATTGTAAAAAAGAGCGAAGACAAGATTTATGAAATATACAAACAAGCAACCGAGAATGAAGCAGAATGGTGCAAATATCTTTTCAGTAAGGGCAATCTGCTTGGATTGAATGAAGAGGTGATGTCTGGTTATGCCAAATGGCTTTGCGACAACCGGCTTCGTTCATTGGGTTATAAGAAAATATACAATCAAAAAGACAATCCATTGTCTGGATGGTTGGACAGTTACATGGACAGCAGCAAGGTACAAACCGCACCCCAGGAAACAGAACTACAATCTTACAAAATCGGAGCCCGGGACACCACCATCAGTGACGATGATTTTGCCGATATTAAATTATAATATAAAATTATTTTTTTAGTATTCGCTTGCTGTCTATGATGAAATCCAGAAACAAATCATAGATTTTATTTAAACAATAATTGTTCTTGATGCTGGCTTTGGCATCCCGATCCACATCCTCAATTGCCGCATTGAAAGCATTGCTGTATTTGCTTACAAAATCCCGGTAATCGTCTTTCTTTTCTTTTTTCCAAAAAAGTTTCATTATTCGTTTAAGCTTTCGCGCATTTCCCGGAAAACTGTCAAAAATTTAAGAAGTGTTTTTTGACCATTTTCATATGGCATTTGATAGTTTTTGTTTTTAATTGAATTCAAATTGGGCTGATGATCCATCAGGTGTTCCAGATGCGATTCCAAAAGCATCAGAACACCATAATCCATGCTGTCGTAATTAATCGTCTTCTTCAATTTTTTGTTGTTCCTTTTGCCAACCCAAAGCAACGCTCACATTAGGAAAAATGGGTATGAGAGTTTCTTTGACACGTTCTGCAACAATACGGTGTTCTTTTTGCGTGTCGGGGCTGGCCCGCAGATTTACATAATGAATCCAGCTTCGCAAACTGCCTTTCATGTAAAGTTTTGTTTGGGTGGTCAGAGGCAAAACCATGCGAGCCACTTCTTTGGCCACGCCGTTTCTCAAAAGCATTTCATAACAATGTTCTGCTGATTTTGTGGTTTCTCTAATCAAATTCACCAAAATGCTGTGTTGTTGGGAGGTGACCGGGATGACCTGCTCTCCTACCTGACGGTTTTTGTCGCCCTGCAAACGCAGTTCAATTGGTTCATATTCATTGACCACGGAATAACGTTGGCTGAATTCTTGAAAATTAAAACTGCGATGACGCACAATTTGTGCGGCAATAGCCCTGCTGGTTTTGATTTCAAAAGTGGCATCCACCATTTCAAACGGACTCCAGTGTTTGTGTTCAATCAGATATTTGATCAAACGCGAACTGGTTTTGCGATTCATTTGGTTTTCCGGATTGCTGACCCGGGCAATATAAACAATCAGGTCCTCGGCCGAAAAGTTTTCCCTTATCAAGGGTGTGCTTTCCGGTTTGGTAATGCTGATCAGTCGCACCATGCTCATGAACCCCTATCTTATGGGATCCAATGTAAAAATCAATTTATTTTAAATATGTCCTTTATCATACTTTTTGGCAGCAGCTTCTATTTTTTTATATTCTTTGGGAAGGTTGCGGGTTCCATATTTCAGATAATATCGACCCACAAACCGGTAAGATTGATCCAAATTTTTGGATATTTTTTCAATAATATCAACCGGAACTGGTTTTTGTTGCAGGGCCAGATTGCTGGCCACGTATGTTAGTGCTCCCAGATCCAATTCTTTCAAGATTTCAGGAGGTGGAAGTTCCCCAATCACACGCGAATAAACTATGGCATAATTTCCTATTGCTTCTTTTTTGCCAGAATCTTTTTCATCCGAAGAGGATACCCATTGATTGCTCCAATTTTTTTTGTAGTTGCCCGAGGTTCCTTTTAATATTCCGTGTTCCAATATTTTAAAAATTTTGTGATTTATGATGTTTTGTTTCAATACTTTTACAGCATATGCACTGGACAGAAATGAATTTTTTGCCAATGCTCGGATCACAATTTCCGGAGCCAAATTTTTAAATTTGTCGATGATTTCGGAAGCCACCTCAAAGCTCACGGAAGGTTCTTTGATGATTTCGTTGATGATTTCTTCCGGAACAGTTCCTCCGTTTCCCAGCACAACTGATGCATAATTTTTAGCCAATTCCGGACTAGCCATGAACATTTTTTGCAATTTTTCCGGAACATCCTTTTTGTTTTTTACCAGAACCCTCACATAATTCATGGCATAATCCTCATCTTGCATGACCCGATTCAGCAATTGATCCAAATAACCTGCATCGATTGATGGGTTGGCGGTTTCATCATCTTCGTCCTGGGCCATGCGTCGAATGGTGGTTTGAAAAGGTTCGGCCCATCGCGAATTTTGAATGGTTTTCAATATTTTGTCCGGAATTGTTTGATGATATTGTTTATAATCCAATGCCAGATAATAGGAATTTTTTGCATTTTTTGATATCATATTCAGCAAAATTTCCGGTACATCTTCATCGGTCAAAAGATAATCCCGGGCCACCCTGTTCAGATAGGAATTGTCCGTTCCCCCCGAATCATCCTCGATATCGGTCAATGCTTGCAGCACAAAATCCGGGACGGGTTCCTGCCGACGGCGCAAATACAAAGCTAGTTTTGCTGCGTATACAGGATCTTTGACAACTGCATGCATGAGATCCTGTATAAGATCATCATTCATTTGTTTCCTCGTCTTTTAACGCGTGGGCATATCTGAGAAATTCGTAGGCGGTTTCCGGAGTTTTTTCCATCTGTTTTTTGAAAATATTCAGTTCTCCGGGCGTCAGATCCTTTATGATTTGTTTGTCAAATTTAGCAATGTTTTTCAAATATTCGTTTCGCAGTTCCTTATTAAGGGTTTTCCACACCGCATACGGAAGCATGACAGATCCGGTTTGCAGGAAATCCACCTTGTCCTGATAGGATAGTTTGGCAAAAATTTTAGGATCAAAACTTGAAGCCAGCTGATCAAACATTTCCACCCGGCTTTTTTCTTCGGATGTTAGAGGAATATGCTTGAAAACATTCTTTTGAAATGCCGGTTTCAATTCCGGAACTTCATTCATCAGACTTTCCGGATTGGTTCGGGTGGTTCGGTTGTCGGCAAATGTCCGGTTCCAGGTATCGTCCTTGCCTGCACCGATCACCACCATATGCTTGTTGTCGGTTTCCGGCCGATTTTTAACCCATACAAAATAAAAGGTCGGATTTTCCGCTCCCGAATAACTGCCCAGACGATAGGCGCTGAACATGTTGCTGGCTGCTTTTTTGCTTATGCAGAAATCATAACGATTGCCAAATTTAACACACCGGGAACGTGTGTTGGCTTGCTGCACTGTGATATTTTGATCCTCGTAAACAGGCGGTTCATCCTGGGGTTCCTCTTCTGTTTGAGTGCGCACAGTCCGAGAAAGTGAGTCCACCTCATTTTCCAAATCGCTGAATTTTTCAAATTGGGTGATGTCTTTGATCTTGTTTCGTTTTTTCAAATCCAAAAACCTTTTATAATAATCCGTTATCACCTCTATCCGTTTGATTTCATTAAAAAATTTTGCCAATTTTACAGCATGACCCTTACTTTTGGTGACGTCCATATCAAACAATTTTTTGGCAATTTCCGGGTTTTTTTCCTGCAAAGCATTCAGTACTGTTTCTTCTGCAACTTTTTCATTCAAAGTCACATATCTTTCGAAAATAAGCTGGCTATCACGATTCAAGGGCATAAGATTATTTATAAAATAACAAGGGCAAATATCAACCGATAATATATAAATAATAATATGCTGCATAACGAAATTGATCTTATTTTTGAAAAATATAAATTCAAAGTGCATGGCACCACGGATGAAGATGCTATTGATGTGAAAAAGTCAGATTTGAATGACGATGGAAAATTGAGCAAATATGAAGTTGCCCGAGGACGTGCAATTGATAAAGCACGGGGCGGAGACGGAAAACTGGCACCGGGAACAAAAACGGAGGATGAGGAAATTGTTCCGCAAAAAGCAGGAAAAAAGCTGGGCAGCTTTGAAAAATACAAGCTGGGCCAAGCTAAAAGATTTTTGAAAAATAACGAAAAAATGCGCAAGATGTTGAGCCACATGGGTGGAATGACTGAAAAAGAAGCACAGAAAATAGTCAAGAAATACGGTTGATAAACCGGTTGGTTTTGATAATTAGCTTATATGAATAAACTATACACCCTCGTATCGGTGTTGACACTGGCCGCCACCCTGTCTTTTGCAGACAGTGGTTCGGCCACGACAGCTTCCGATTCGGATGATGAAATCACAGCAAAAAGCGTCACATTGTCGATTGCCGACCTTGTGGTTGTACGTCCTATCGGCGCAGCCGGAACCGTTCTCGGTTTTGGTCTTTTTGCGGTTTCCAGTCCGTTTCTGGCAATGTCTGACGATGTTGATGCCGGTTATGACACTCTGGTAGCCAAACCTGGTGAATTCACATTCCACCGGGATCTGGGCGATTTCGGCCAGTAATCCGATTCAAAACTATACCCACAGGGTATAAAAGCCCTGTGGGTATTTTTTTATAAAAATTTGCTGATGCGTTTGCGCTTTTTCTTTTTCTCAGCTTTGTTTAATTCAATCGCGTTTTTTAACGCCTGTATCGTACCAATTTCAAAATACTGGTCCTCGGTGATTACTTGGCGTCCATAGTCTGCGATAGTTCTTTTTTCGTCCGGGGTGATTTCATCAAAATCAACCTGATACATGCTTATCTTTTTAACTTTGCCCACTTTCATTAAGTTCCTCCAGTTTCTTTATTTTATTTTTGGCTGCTTCCAATGTTTGACAAGTCCAACCCAAAATTCCCCATTGGCTGTCACTGGGATAAACTTCAGAAGGTTCTATTTTTACACCACCTATTTCATACCCATTGTGGCTTTTGATAATAATCACCTCGTAAGTGGCAGAATCTGTGTCCTTATGTTTTTGCGCATATATGGCCAGATTGCCTTTGCGATAAAGCTGTTCATAATTGAAAACCTTGCGGGTAAAATTCTTTTCTAAAATTTTCATAAAATTATATATTAACAAAATGAATCAAGTCAACACCCAAAATTATTTTATATAACTTTGAATTAAATTTTTATTACTTCGCAAAAAATCCGCATCATAAGGGGGCAATTTCCCTGCTGCTTTGTCGAAAGGAAAAAATCCTGCCTGGGGATTTCTACGATCTTTGGGTTTCAGGGGCTGGTTTTCCACCTGAAACAAATACATGAAAACAATTCGCTTTTTTCCTTTGCGGGTGGGACGATAATAACGACCCAAACTTCGGATAGGATACAGTGATTTTATTCCAGTTTCTTCTCGTATTTCCCGGATGGCCGCATCCAGGGGTGATTCACCCTCATCGATTCCGCCTTTGGGCATGCTCCAGCTGCCGTCAATTTCCTGAACCAAAACAATGTTCAGGTCTTTGTCGAAAAGAATTCCACCGGCAGAACGGCGTCGGGCAGTTTTGGATATTTCCGAAAAACTCGGAAATTTCATTACTTGCTACGTTTGACGCCGCCCTTTTTCTTTTTGCTGGTCTTTTTGGACGACTTCTTCTTGACCGGAGCTTGCTCAATATAAGTTTCGCCAACAAAAGGATCTTCATCCTCTTTCTTGGCAGGAAGCAGATTCAGGACGGCATTTTTTGCATCCTCTAGCTTCCAAAGCACGGTCCAGCGAACTGTGTCCAACAGATTGGCCAGATCATTCAATAATTTCATAATATATATTTAGTTTTTATCCACCTTTTGCAGGATTTCCTGTGCAACTTGATTTTTATCAAGGTTTTGCGAAAGATAAGATATGAAATTCAGCTTTTCGTCCTCTATATCCTCCTGATTCATAATCGGTATCAATTCATGCAACCGAATATAATAAGAAGGATTTTCCAACAGTGTGAAAAAGGTTGTGGTGTCGCCATCTTTGAACACATCCAGAAGCGCATCATAAGGAATGGTCATCACCATCTTGCGATTCAGTTTGTCAAAAACAATTCCGCGTTTTTTATAAATGTCCAACACGGCCGTTTTTTTGTATGCTTCCGCCGCTTTGCGCATGTTTTTAATTAAAATTCCCCGGCATATGTCATAAAATTCATCGCTTTGTTCCGGACTTTCGCCCACATCATTGTATACCCGCCGTATGTTTTTGGACTGCTGGGGAGAAAGAATATTGTCCAAAACAAACGGAACCAATCCGTCTTGTTCGTTTTCTTCAAAAAAAGCACCCAATGGATCTTGTGCAAAACGTGAAAGTGTGTTGGCCAGATTGTTATAATGTCCACCTTCGTAAAGATCATTGATGAATTCGTCATAATCGGTCCGGGCAAATGTGATTTTGAGTCCGTCCTCGTCAAACTGCGCTTTGTTGTCAAAAGCATCTGAAACAACCTTGAGTCCCTTGTTCAATCGTTCCAAATCTGCCTGACCTTGCACAATCATGGTGATGATGTTGCGCACACTCAAATTCTGGAAAAATTGGTCCGGTTCTTTTTCCAACACACCCAATCCTCCGGTCAGCAGTTCCGCTTTGCGCAAATCCTCTTCTTTGGGATCAGTCTTTTTATAATCGTCCAATATGGCACTGCCAACCATGGGATGCATGCTGAAAAATTCAAACACGTCGATGGGCCGGTCATCACTGTCCATGTATTGACCGCTGGGAAAATGAAACTGGAATTTGATCAATCCTTTTTTTGATTTGATGAACACCACATACAACGGTCCGTCCTTGGTGTATTGGTTGTAATAAGTGTTGTTTTCGCTGCGGGCAGCGGTGCACCAGCGGGTGTTGTTTCCTAAACTTTGTGAAGATGAAAGTGTCAGGGGCACGCCCACGAAATACTGGCTGTTGTCGAGAAGCGTGCGCACCTTGGTTTTGTCTTTGACTCCTTCTTCCTCGGATTTTTCTATGAAAGGTTTGATGATGTAATAAAGCGTGTTAAAGTCCTGCACCTGGTTGATGTCCCGCACATTCTTTTTGTTTAGAGAAACCTTGGTTTTGTTTTTATCGTAAATGCGCAAATCACTGTTGATTTTATAGAGATCCTCGTTCATGAACCGCTTGAAATGACTGAGTGTTTTGCCGCTACCTTCGCCTTTTTCATCAAACGTTTTCAGAAATGTTTTGAGCAACCATTCGCTGTATTGACCCGCATAACCTGCACCTTTTTCCATGTCCACTTTGCTGAATGGATCTGCACTGATCAGGGTGTCGATGGTTTCTCCCAGAAAATCATTGTATTCCTTGAACTTTTTGTTTTCCTCAATCTTGCTTTTGAAAATGTTGTAATCGCTGGGCATGCTGCTTTCATCGGGCCAAATGTGCAGCAGTTTGTTGTAAAACACCGGCAAATATTTGTTTTTTAGAAATTCAAGACGATCCACGTTTTCCCGCAAAACGTTTTTTTCATAACTTTCCCGTATGTTTTGCAGGTCTGCTCTCATGCTCATGTATTATTTATGAAATAAAGACTTTGTCAATCAACTTAATCGGGGCTGCAGGCTGTCCCCTGCCGCAGGCAAAGCTGCGGTATTTGGCATGTTTTGACTGTCCATATGCACATTCTTTACAAAATACTTGAAAGGCACCAGTTTTTTCTTTTTCTTTGACTTTTGCACACTCCTATTTACACTGGCTAAATACTCCACATGAACGAAAACTATCAGCCCTATTCGCGCAGCAATGCCAGCTACAATCCGTTCAACGTGTTTTTTTATTATACCCACACGTTTAAAAAGCAGCCGCATTTGTTTAAACTGAGCAATTTGCTGATCAGCGACAATATACTGCAAAAATTGAATGAGCTGGGAGCAGAAAAAGTTTTTGATTGCAAGATTGATTATCGCAGCAAAAAAAGTGAAAAAAGAAATTTCATCACAGTTCAATATTATTATCAGTGGCAGGATGCTGTCATATGTCTGGATCGAACAAGAGAAGAAGATGATGGTGATCTTTTCAGCACCGGCAACAATTATGATGAAAAGATGAACAGCCAAAGTTTTTGGGTGCAGATTCTTTATACCGAAGAAAAAACATTGGATCAAATTCGCAAACTTTTTGAATATAAAGAAAACATTAAAAAAGGAAATGTGTTTCTCATATGTCAGGATGCAATTGAAGGAACTTATTTGAAAAAATTCGATATCAAATTGCCCAACGAAGAAATAGATGTGCAATTGAATTATGGAGAAGATTTTGCAAAAAAATATGACAAGATTTTGGAAAAATTAAAAGACGACAAAAAAAGCGGATTGGTTCTTTTTTCCGGTGTTCCGGGCAGCGGTAAAACCACAATTGTGAAAAAATTGGCCATGAATATTGACAAAAAAATAATTTTTGTGCCACCCGGTACTGTGGACATCATCACAACACCCAGTTTTCTCAATTTCATGCTGGATCATCGCAACAGCATTCTTTTGATCGAGGATGCTGAAAAAGTGGTAAGAAGCCGCGAAGGAGATGGCAGCAATCCAGAAGGTGTGAGCAACATTCTTAATCTTACAGATGGCTTTCTTGGCGATTGTCTAAATCTCTTTATCATAGCCACTTTCAACACGCCCCGTGAAAAGATCGACAAGGCTTTGACAAGAAAAGGCAGGCTTGTGGCCGATCATCATTTTGATGAATTGACAGTTGAACAAGCTAATGAAATTTTGAAAAAAATTGGCAGCAAGCGTGTGGCCGACAAACCCATGACTCTTGCAGAAATATATAATGAAGAAGGTGGTATAACTGAAAAAAAGGATGAAAAAGAGAAAAAAAGAATAGGCTTTGTTTGAAAGAATTTGTGCCTTGTTTGAATAAATAATAGGAGAATGGCACTCAAGAATTTTAGTCAATTTACCCCGCAGACCGTACTCAGCGCCACGGATTTCGTGGTGGGTTATCGCAGCACGGATGAAATTCGTACAGACCTGGACAGTTTGGCGGTGGGTATCAGTGGCATTCTGATCAGCAAAGGTTTCACACCTGGGGGCAATCTGGGATCAGTCAGACGTGTCAATTATCGTTACACCATAACCAACAACACATCTCCGTTGAATGCGGTCAGCGGCGTGGATGATTATGGCCGCACACTCACCTACACAGCAGGCCAAATTGATGTGTATCGCAACGGCGTTCACCTTGTGGAAAATCTGGATTTTGTTGCCAGCAACACCACACAAATCACCAATCTGAGCACCATGAACGTGGGTGACGTGGTAGATGTGATTGCACTCAGCGCGGCTGGTATCACACTTGGTTATTCCATCAGCGGATATGGCAGCGTTTTCCAAAACAATTATCGATACACAGTAAATCCTGCCAACACGGTCAAACCTGGTGCCACTATCGTGGCCGGTGCTGATGACATTGGAAAAGTTCTCACATATGCTGCACCCAATCTGGATGTGTATCTGAACGGATCACATTTGGTCAATGGTTTGGATTATCAGGCCAATGACAACAGCACTGTGATCATGACTGAAGGATTGAGCAGCGGTGACATTGTGGACGTGAGCACCATCAGTGCTTATAACGTGGGAGGAATGGCATTTGTTACCGGTGGCGTGACTAAAATAAATGCCGGAGCCGGAATCATCATCAATCCTTCCAATGGTTTGGGTGAAGTGACCATCACAGGCAACACATTTCAACTTACCGGAGGAAACATAGTTATTCCTATTGGAAGTACCCGTACTTATAAAAAATTCAGCACTGCTTTTTACAGCATGAGCAGTTATATTTTGGATCAAGCAAACGCCAATGTCATATTTGTTGTCGATCCTGAAATCATAACAGAAACCGAACCTATAACATTGAATCATCAGGATGGTGAATTCATGACTTTGAGCGGATCTATTCAACCTGGATTTGTTGCTAAAGCAACTTCCCCCGGAACCAATTCTCCGATCACTTCTGTGGCATATACAACAGGAGGTGCTTTGAGTGCCACAATACAATTTGATAATACGATTACCAATCCACAACCAGGAAATTATATTCAAATTTGGAGTGTAAGCGGTGCAGAAGCTCGACAAATTGTCAGTCCATATACAGCAGACGGTTCCGGCAATCCTGTTGTTTATTCAAGTAATGTTCCTGTATCAGAATATGGAAATTACGGATTTCTTACTAGCGGTTGTCCGGTCATTTATTATCGCCAAGCCAGTAGCACATCCTGGCCAAGTTTTTCTGCCCGGATTGTTTTAGTTGATAGTCCAACATCCGTTACCACTAGATACACATTGGGAAGCGTTGCTGACACGTCTGGTTCAACCAGTTTGGCGGGATTTGCTGGAACTGCCAGTTGGTTTATGGACACAGGAACCCCGGAAAGTTTCAAAGGAAATCGCATATCCTCGGTTTCATTAAACACCACTCTATCATCCAGCACACTTACTTTCAGTGACTCCCGGGCAACAAACACTTATTTGAACGAAGGTGATTTGCTTTTGGTTTTGGGGCAGGTGTTTCCTGTCACTCAGGTCGGAGCAACAAATACGTGTGTGATTCAGGGTTGCATACGTTTTCCAAGCGCAACAGGATGGAATCGCACATCATTTCCATCAGGAGGATTATATTATCTTGTTAATAGCAGAATTGATTATTATACCGGAACACACAAAGTGGTGGCCCGACCGACTGCAAACACAGTAACCATTGAAATTTCCCAGAATGTTTGTGTGGACCCTACTGCCGCAAAATTAGGATCAGGACGGACACTTTTCCCTCCTCCCAGATATGGTGTAAGTCAATTGGGTGATGGCGGAACCAACTATAATGTTGGAACCAGCTTTAATAGTGTTTTAAAAAGCGTGATAAAATATTCACCTTCATCAGAAAAACAATTTATCAACATATTTGGCCATACATTTGCACAAATAAAAAATATTGCTTTTGAAGCCACACGCCCATTAAGGATAGGAGTAATTGATCAATATTACTCCGCAATACGATTGGGTGCGAGTTTTGATTCAACAGTAAACACGCCAGCTTCCATTACTCTTACCAATGTTGCTTTTCAAAATTTTTTCCCCACAGCATTAAGTTTATACAACAACTCAACTATATCTTTGAATCAGGTATCAATTAATTCCGGTCTATCATCATTTGGATTTAATACCGGAAGTGCAATCGCAATATATGCAAATAATGGAATTGTTGATGGAACTAGAGTCGCTATAAATGGCGGTATATATTCTATTTATTCTTATAATTCTAGCATGCGTTTACAATATGTTTATTGTAAAAATGTTTCGAATTATTGGACATTTGTATCTAGTACTAGTCAAATGTATATAGTCAATTCAATATTCAATAATTTAGGAGCGGGAGATCCTCCTGCTTCAGGATACACTGGGAGTGATATTGCATATGATACACGAGGATTAGCTTTCGATAATTCACAACTTGAATTTTATAATAATACAGTTATAGGCGGCATGAATCAAGGATGGTTGTTTCAAACAGGCCAAATAAATGGTGTTTTTTCACGTTGTTGTTTATGGGAAATGCCCAATCCTATTAAAAGTAGTTATGGAGTGGCATTTTATAACGGGGGAAGTATGCAAGTTTATTATACCTATCACGTTGGAAACAGCATGATAGATGGAGGTTCATTTAACTACTGGATGGATCAAGCCAGCGATAGCATTTATGGTTTTTGTGTAGCAGTGGGGACTAACATTGGTTGGTATTTACAAGACGGAAGTAAATTTACGGAATATAATAGTAATACTTCATTTAGAAACAACGTTGCAATGTTTTGTGATAATGGAATCTACACCAGCAATAATGTGAGTTTTCGGTTAAATCTTCAGAATTTCAGAAACACGACATATTCAATATGGTATACTGGTTATCTTAATAATGGCGTAAGCACAAATACCGTTCCAGTTGGTTATACCACATTAATAACCGGGGTAACCCAAAACATTGCCCCAGATGCAAACGGTAACTATCTGGCATATTCATAATATGAAAATATTTGTTAGCAGCACCAAAGTTTACGGTATCTATAACGATGATAGCACGGCAGCATCTTTGGGATTTCCGACCGACACTTATTACAATATTTTTATTCCTCTTAGATCCGAACTGAAAACAGAACAAGTTTCTGTTGGCCCGGATTTACCGGATCGTCCTTCTAAAAAAACATTTGTTTATGTGAATCCCTGGACTTACTGGGACGATAACACCAAACTGGCCAGCATTCGTTTGCAAAGAAATTATCTGTTGAGCCAGACCGATTGGACCGCCCTGAACGACGTGCCTCTTTCGCCCTCGGAAAAACAGGCTTATGAAAATTACCGCCAACAACTTCGGGATTTCCCCGATACGGTCAATGTGAACCTGCCCATCGAGCAGATAATCTGGCCCACCAAACCATAAATATTTAGAAACATATGAGTCTGGCAAGAAATCTAGGAGAAGTGGGAGCCCGGTTGATACAAACCGGAGCAGTGGATCTTTCTGCCAGCGGCAACATTCAGGCAGCCACGTTCCAAGGCAGCGGACGGCTTTTGACGGATTTGTTCACACTTACCGGAGGAAACATAACTCTGAATGTGGGCAGCACTCGTCAGTTTAAAACCATTCAAAGCGCAATCAATTCATTGAGTGCTTATTCATTGGACACTACTGCGAATGTTACCATCAGTGCAGATCCAGAAACAATCAATGAAGATGCTTGGAAAGTTTTACGTTTGTATCATCCGAATGGCGACAGAATATCCTTGATAGGAGGAATTTCTCAAATAAAAAGTATTAATAATCCTATTGTGAGTGTGGTGACTGCTTCAGCAGGAAGTCTTTCCGCCACGTTTACCGTGGATCCGACAACATTAACTCTTGGACGTACAGTTCAAAAAGGCGATTTGATCGGTATATATTCAGTTTCAGCACGAGATGCTTATCATAGTGTAAATTCTTATAACGGAACAGATTCAGGCGGCCATGTTCTAGTGGGAGGTTCAACATCAGGTACACTTGATATTCCCGCTCTTGGAGGATTTCCTGTTACAAATTGTTGGTGTATTTTGGGTGCAGCAAGTGCCGACGGAATGATGCAAACCTATTTAAGTGTTGTAACTGCAGGTGTTACTATGAATCCAACTGGTTCACAACCAGTCATGGGTCTTTCCGGAAATCTTTTAAAAAATTGGCCAGGTACATTACCCTTGACAGTGGATTTAGGAAGTCCAACTTCCATACGATTTAGCGGAGGTCAGCCCGTAAGAATTTTGAGTGCGTTCCCTGTTGGTAATGTAGGTCAACACATTGTTTTTAATGGAGGTGGAGCCACCAATACTTGGATGAATGAAGGAGATCTTATTATCACCTGCGGTCAAACATGTGTGGTTAAACAGGTTTCCAGCACAGCAGCTGTGGATGTTTATACCGGAATGAAATTTACAACCGGAGGAGTTTTAAGCGGATATACGGATAGATTTGGACCAATTCCACATCCGGGGCTTCATTTTTTTGTTCGAACTTTTGGTGAACGTTATCGGGGCGTATTTAGGGTGGAAGATGTTACCGGCAACAATGTGACCATAAGCGTTCCAGATGCAACATATTATAGTTGGACCTATAACAGTGTGCTTTACAAATTCCCAGTTATACCATTACCAAGATATGGAATTGAAAAAATTGGAGAAGTCGAGGTTTTAAACAACAGTTCCGGTAATCAAATAAATGCACCAATTACCATTCATACAACAAAAATCCGAACAATAGGAACCACAATACCTTCAAATAACATTAAAAACATAAGCCGAATGGCTTTTGATTTCACTTATGAAAACAGTTTGAGCGGGGGCAATAATGGTTTAAATCTTGGTTATGATCCAGAGGGCGTTGTAGCATCAGCAACAAGTAGTGTCGTATTAGGTTCATATGTGTCTTTTTACAATTTTTTGTATGGAATTTGGGCAACGAATGCAAGCACACTAACACAATCTGGAAATGGTTCACTGGCTATAGGTTGTAATCGCGAAGTCAGTTTGGTTAGAACCGGGGTTACTTCATTAAAAAGAAGCTTGGTAAATATATCTGGTTTTAATATTTGTGGACCGACCCTAGGTTTGTATGCATATAATGAAGGTTCTATCATTGGTTCATATGGTGCAATACACGGAGGATTTCAATGGTTTGTTGCTACAGATGGAAGCTCACTAACTTTTAGTTATGTTAATTTTTGTGAAACCGGAACAACATACGAATATTTTTCTCCGAGTTATCTTACCAATTATGCTAATGCAACAATAGGGTATAGCAGATTTTATGTGCGGCAACACCTTTATTATGGAATTGGTATAACATATTCAAGCACTTTAAAACTGACTTATTGCAACATGGATGGAAACAAAAAAGAAATAAGCACTCTTCCCGCATTACAATTTTTAACTTGGCCGGATTATTCAGGAATCATCAATTCATTTGGATGCTCATTTACAGGAGCTGATATAGGATGGAATATGCGATTTGCAGCTACTGGAAGCAGCGAACGGGATCTATTTATTAATACTAGCACCGCACTTAATTTGAATGTAAATTCTGAACTGACAGCCGGAATTGGAGGATATTATAATTTATATATGTTTAATAATGTTTTTGCATATGTAAACGCAAAAAGCAGCCTGGTAATTAATGATAGTCCTAGAAATGCATTTCAATTAGGTTATGTGGCTGGTTCTGGCGATCCCAAAGGCGTGTATATTTCAGCAAGTTTGTATCCCTATCAATTAAGAAATGTGGCATATACGAATCTTGCCACCGGATTTACTTCAGCAACATTCACCTTCTTATCTTTAGCTTAATATGAAAATCACAGTAAAAAACAATCAAGTGGTGACAGTATATGACAATGATGCCAAACTGGATAATGTTGGTTCTGGATTGTATGTGATATTTGTTCCGAATAATAATCTGAAACCCAAAATGGTAAAACGTGAATTTGTTGTTCCGGTTTTTGACCCGAATGATTTTTCAAAAAAACGGATTGAAACAAGTTGGGAACAGGACGGCTACATTTATCCCTGGGTTGATGGTGAATGGAACGAAAACGTGCGCATGGCCAGCATCCGCCTGCAACGCGATTATTTGCTCGGCGAAAGCGATTGGATTGTAAGCAAATATGCCGAAACCTTGACCGAAGTTCCTCAAAACTGGCGAAATTATCGTCAAGCATTGCGCGATTTTCCCAGCACCGTGGACGTGAACCTGCCCATCGAACAGATTGTTTGGCCAGTTTCCCCGTAACTTGATAAAAAAATAATTGTGCTATCATAAGGCGTGATTGATCTGCACGCATTTCTTGCCAATAACCTGGCGAAACTCAGTTATAATAAACACAACCAGACATATACATCTTGTTGTCCCATATGCCGAGAAGGTGATTCTTGGCTGAAAAAGAAACGTTTTTATTTTTATACAAAAACCAACAGTTGTTATTGTTTCAATTGCGGTTACAGTGCAAAATTATATAAATTATATTATGATTTGACAGGTAAAATGATGGGCAAAGAAGGATTTGAAAATCCCAAATTGACCCAAGAAAATGAATCGCTTGTTCAAACCATCCAACCTCTTCCCAAAGACAGCATCAACATTTTTGACACCACACAAGTGTTAAAAAATATGCATAATCCTTTTTTCAAACAAACCATTCAGTATGTTTGTGACCGACGTTTACACAAAAGCATCAATCGTCCCAAAACATTCTGGTTCAGCCCGGTGGATTTCACCCATAAAAATCGTCTCATCATACCTTTCTATGATTTGGACGACAAAATAACCTATTATCAAAGTCGTAAATTGCCATCTGACACCTCTGATTTGCCCAATTATTTGAGCAAAAGCGGCGGAGACAGAAGTTTATTCAACATCAACCGAGTGACCGAATATCCTTATATTTTCATATTTGAAGGACCGCTGGATGCATGTTTCATACGAAACGGTGTGGCCGTCAGTGGCATCAACAAAAGCCGGAACAGCTTGACTGATAAACAAAAAGAACAATTGGCCAATTTCCCCCTACACCAAAAGATATGGGTATTGGATAATCAAAATAAAGATGCTACTGCCCGTAAAAAGATGCAGCAACTGGCTGATAATAATCAATATGTGTTTGTGTGGCCAAAAAATATAATATATAAAGATTTTAACGAAATGTGCATGGACACCAAACAAAACAGTGTGGATCCGGAGTTTGTGCTGAACAACACATTTCAGGGCATCAAAGCCCGGGTCAAAATGCTTTGATTATTTCTCGCTTTTGCTGCTGATCAGATAAGCTTTCAGACGCTCGCTCAAACCGCTAAGTTCCACACAAACACGGGCAATTTTTTTGGTTTCACTCTTGGCCACCTTTTCAAAAAGACTGTCGCAAGGTGCCATGTGCAGCTGGGTTTGTACCGAATTGGTGTCGGGACTGTTCAGATATTCCAAAAACTTGTCGATATTTTTGACCCATGTTTGCAGCTCGATTGCCTGGGCTGCGTTGGTTTTGCGGCTGGCCATTTGTTCCCGTGTAACTGCTTGAACATCAAATTCATGGGCTTGAGTGTCTTTGTCCAGTTCTGCTTCCATGCTGGCCCGATCTGCTCCAGCATCAGCTGTTTCAGGAGCTACCGGTTGTTCCAGTTCAGGTTTATCCTGCTCGGTCAATATATTTGCAAAATATTTGTTGAATATGGCCATATTAATATTTATTCAAAGGATAAATATTTTATATATGTTTAATGAAGATACCCAGATGATTTATAATAGATGGGTAAGCGGTATTGCCAGCCGGGAACTTAAAGGTCAAACACTTACAGTGGATGATCTTATAACAAAATATACACCCCAGGGCAACACACTGGCTCCTAAAACTCTTCCTTATCCTCTGGACAAAATTTTTGAAAGTTTGGCGGATAATTTCGCTAAACTCAGCAACAGCAAGATGTTATGTGAAGTAAGCAAAAACAACCCCCTTATAGCCAGCAAAAAAGAAAAATTGGCCGAACTTGAGCAAGTTATAGAAAAAATACAAAAAGCACAAAAGATACTTGAAGAAACTATACCCCCTCTAAATAAGCTGTTAGAGGGATAAAATGCTTTATAGAACATTGTTGTTTCTGAGTCTGCCTTTGGCGTCCTGTGGAATATTATATTCACAGGGTGTAACATCGTTTTGGACTTATTTTTTCACCACCATTTTCACCGTGGCACTGCAATATGCCATTGATATCGGATTTCAAAAATTTGCCATTGTACGTTATGGTCTTCAATTGAAAAAAATCAATTTGGAACTGGAACAGGAATACAACAAACGTGGAATGGAACTAACCTGTCCTTGTGATGAAAAACACCGTTGTTTTGTGCCTATCGATCTGAATCAAGGCACCAGTTACAAATGCGAAAAATGTGAAAAAAACGTGGCTGTTTATGTGAAAGTAGGAACTGCTTTGAGCACGGAACCTATTGTAGTCCAATCCCTGGATGCTTTGCCCTTGAATCTGAATGAGTAATCTTATTTTCCAAATTGCCAAAAGTGTGAACAGCAGCAGTGTTGTTCCGCTTTCTACTGTAAAAAATGAGAATTGGATGCGGGAATTTGACCAGGAACTCTGCGAATTCTTCATGAAAAAGAACCCGGAATATTATAATTTATATAAAATATTCAAAACAAAGAAGAAGCATTTTAACGATGGTGAGCGGGTCATCATGGATATTTTTGACGAATTGTTCATGGAATATAAAAAATTAAGCGTCAAACATCCAGAAGGTATCGACCGCAAAAGTTTTGTGGTGCACAAAATCTACGAATCAGTCAGCGCAGCGTTCAGCATCATGAGCGAACTGAAGATAAAACTTGACGTTTCGCTCCTATTCTGCATATTGGCAGCCTATGTTCAACAATACATCCAGGATCAAACCACTCCCCGAAACAATCAACAGTAAAAAAGTTTTGCAGGTCATCATAGACATTCCCCTTCAAAACAAAACGGCCCGGGTACAGATGGACGGGGACGAATGGCAGAATGTGCAATCAGAAATCGGACGACGCATTAAAAATCCATCCTTGGAAAAGAACCGAGAAAATATACGTTTAAACATGATGTTTTTTGGACGCAAAGCAATTCTGAATCTTTCCGAAAAGGAACTGAAGTGTTTGCATGAAGTGATCATGGAAATGAGCGATTGCAATCCCAAACGAGTAAGCGACAAGGTTCGCATGAACATGCGATTGCAGGGACGAGAAGCCCGGGTGGAAATGAGCAAAGGCGAATTGGCCCGATGGCTTTGTTTGGTGGAAAGCATTGATTTGATTGAAAAGAAATGTGAAGATATGAATGTGCGTATGAGCGATGATTTTTGGATACAACCCATTGCTATTCAAAAGTATATGGATAGCCGGTTTCATACCATGTTGGATGAAGTGAATCACCATGAATTTGGAATTGATACTAAAAAAGCAAATCTTAATATTTTACAAAAACGGCAACAATTGGAAACGTCTCAGGAAACTGCGGAGGAAGAACCAGAAGAAATGGATGTTCAATTATCGCGCACGTCATACGTGCCGTAAACATCATCGTGTCCGGTACCATCGTAATCAAACACAAACTTCTTATATATTTGCGGGGCGCTGCTTTGCACCTGATCTGAACGGGGATGACTGGGCTCATTTCCGCTAAGTGTTGCGGAAAGTGTGCCATAACCGGTGTTATCCATGACTTGCTGATTACCCTTTTCATTGGGTAGGTTAACTTCCTCGCTATAATCAAACCGCTTCATTTTCAGCAACCAAACATAATGTCCGGCCAGTGGATTAATCTGGCTATTTTCACTGTCCAAACGTTGGGTAATTTCAAACAATTTTCCATCCCGATCCCCCGGACGATCATTTCCATATTCTAAAAGTTTAACCACATCTCCGCTCTTGGGTTCCTGTCCTTCTCCGAATGTTGCGTAAAAACTGCTGATATGCACAAAAGCCGTGATGTAATCCTGGGCATCAAATCCAAATTTGTTTAAGGTAAGATTGTCTTCGTCCAGTTTGATGCCCATGATGATCATTTTGGGTTCGGGCCAGTGGGCCACCGGGTCTTCTCCATAGATGTTGTCGGCACTGAGCGTGCTGTAAGGATGTTGCCAATAACTTACTTTTTGACCGTAAAGATCCAGTATTTCCCGCCAATAATCACTGACCACTTCGCGTTCGCATTCGTTGTTTTCCTTATCGGTAAAACGAAGCACGCTGGGTGTATAGGTGAATGGATACACCGAAACACAACTAGGTCCCAGATATCGATCAATACTCATCAGCTCTCCAGTACATAAATGTTACCTTGTTTTCTAATACTTACAGGCGAACGACCCAGTCGGGCCGGTTTTTCTCCCAGTTCCACACCGTAAAAACCAGCTATTTCCAATGCACGGGGTTGGCTAACGATCCTTCTTCCTTTGCTCTTTTTCAGTATTCCCACCTCTTTGAATTTATCATTGTTTTGATGCATGTCAGGAACTGTTTGCACATGTTTTCGCACACCCGGATCCCTTATGAAATCTTTGCGATGCCGGGGTTGTTTCTTTTTGATTCCAGTGATTTGTTTGGTGCTTTTGGTGGGATTCATCATGTTGCTCATAAACATGGTTTGAAGACCGCTATTCCATGTTTGTTCCGTATAGATTTTGTCATAGGATTCATTTTTCAAATCATTCAATTTGTCCAGATAACCTGCATCCCGTAGACGTTTAAAAACCAGATTTTCAATGCAGAAATCAAATGTGACTTTTTGATCTTGCATGCATTCCTTGCGGCTTTCCGCCAGTTTTTCCCGAATAGCTTTGGCCCGGTTATGGATCTGGCGAAATACAATTCGACAATCGGTTTTTTTAAACAGAGAAATGAGCGAGTCTATTTCTTCCTTAAAACTGTTGAATTTCTTGGTTACATTTTGTTCGTCTATTTCCGGGGGATTGTAAACAGGTTTTTGAATCCAATTGTTATGTAAAAGACTGTAAACAGGCTTGGTGGCATATGGTTTTACACTGATGTCTTCTATGTAAATTTCTATGGGATGATGTTTTAAAACAATATCGTGGCTCAGATTCCATTTGTATTTTTCTCCGTCAAAAAGTTGTTTGACCAATTCTGGCTTGGCTTTTACCTTTTTAAAATCCAATTTCAGATGCAAATCTATATCGCTTTTGTTTGTGTAGGTATAATTGGTCAAACTGCCTGTAAATTCAATATCTTCCAGGGGTGCATTGGTCTTTAATCCCCGATAAAAATCCAGGGCTATATCCACAAGTTTGGATGCTGTTCCCCGATCCAGTTTAAAATCTTTCCAAAACCTTGGATTCAGTTCCTTATGATATTCAAAGGGCATATAGTTATTTATCTAAAAAAAAACCCCCGTGGGTTAGACGGGGGTTTTTTATATAATATTTTTTATCAGTTGGCTTGGAACAGGTCTTGATCACCTTTTCCACCACCCTTGATAACACCGGAGACAACGTTTGCCTTGCCTTTGACCGATGTGGGTGCGCCACCCTTGACGCCGCTACCAACAAGTGCATGGCCCTTTTCGCCGTCGGTGCCTACCTTGTCAGTTACTTTGGCATCGCCGCCCTTGCCGCTTTTGGCAAGACCGGAGACTGTGCTGGCAACTTTGTTGCTGCCAGAGGAAACTTTTGTGAGTTCCTGTCCCTTTTTGGCGTTGACGAGTGCATGACCGAGATCCTCTGCTTCGACAGTTTCAGTGGCAATCTCTTCGTCCTCATCTTCGCTTTCGTCATCATCGCTTTCTTCGGCGTCTTCGTCCGAAGCATCTTCACCATCTTCCGACCAGCTTTCGTCTTCGTCGGAACCGGCATCTTCTGATTCTGCTTCACCTTCACCGCCGACTTCGTCGGGGATCAGATCAAGGCTTTGCAGTTTTTGCAGAAGCTCGATTGCTTTTGCGAGATGCTCTTTGGGAGTCAACTCTTTTTCTTCACCTGTGGCGGCCGGGGCGATTTCGGCAGCGCCTTTTTGTGGGCCGCCGATACCAAGTTCAACATCGTCCTCGGACATCACGGCTTCATATAGTTTGTCGAAGTTACTCATATATTTTATTTATTGTTTTGTTTGTGTTTTTTTTGTATTTTTATTTACAAAACTGAATAATTCTTCAAGTTGTTCTGTGTGTCCATTTACAGCAGCCACAGTTAGCAAATTGATAAAATTGTTTTTTCCCCATATGGTTTTATATTCACAAAGGCGATCATAAGCTTCTTTTTTATCATTCTTTTTCAATTCATTAATGATTAACTGTACGTTATTTGTGTTAATTACGCTTTCATTGGCACTGCTGAGCTTTTCCGGCTCGAAATGGTTATTTTTTGTAAATTTCTTATTTTGAGGATCAACAGGTTGGGCCAATTGCTTCAGATCCGGGCCGCTGTCCTTGTGGGCAAACGACTTTAGTTTGGGTTCCAAAACAATTTTTTTATCTTTTACTTGTTCGAAAGCTTGTACGCCGCCCTTGCCTGGTTTGGTTCCGTGCTTGGCTTTGGGATCGCTCAGTTTCTTACCCTTCTTTTCTTCAATTACAACTTGTTCAACTGCAGGAGTTTCCAGAAGCATTTTATGATAAACTGCTCCAATCTCTTCTAGGGTTTTTACACGACTTTTTGGCATACCGTATTTCTTTATATATTTATTGTTTTGGTTCATACGTTATTAAGTATTTATACGGCATGAAACCTAATGATAGATATTTGGGCAATCCTAATCTGCCCACTTCCCAGGCCGAATTTGAATTCACGCCGGAAATGATTCAGGAAATTGCCAAGTGCAAACAAAATATTTTGCATTTTGCGGAAAATCATTTTTACATCGTGAATCTGGACGTGGGTCGAGTCAAAATCAAACTGCATGCTTATCAAAAAAGAATTTTGCGTAGTCTGCGAGACAATCGTTTTGTGTGTTTGCTTTCCAGTCGTCAGGCAGGAAAAACCACCGTCATGACCATTTATTGCTTGTGGTTGGCATGTTTTCAGGATGATCAAAGAATACTGCTTGTTGCCAACAAAGAGGAAACCGCTAAGGAAATTTTTGCCCGTATTCGTTTGGCGTATGAAAATCTTCCCAACTTTTTGAAACCGGGTGTGACTGAATATGGCAAAACCGCGATGGGATTGGCCAACGGAAGCCGTATCAGCATCAGCACCACATCTTCCGATGCAGGCCGAGGCAGTTCTGTCAACGTGTTGGTCATTGACGAGCTTGCCCATATTGACAACAACATGGTGGAAACATTTTGGTCAGCTGTTTATCCCATCATATCTTCCTCAAAGAAAAGTAAAATATTTGTGGCCAGCACTCCCAACGGAACCGGAAATCTTTTTTACCAATTATACACGGATGGAGTGGAAGGTAAAAACAACTGGAAAACCGAGCGGGTGGATTGGAATGAGGTTCCAGGTCGAGATGACAAATGGAAAGAAACCACAATCAAAAGCTTGGGCAGTTACGAACTTTTTGCACAGGAATTCGGCAACGAATTTTTGCAGGAGGGTGAATCTGCCCTGAATGGTGAAGATTATGAAAAATACAAAAGCGGATGCAGCGATCCTCTTTTCATTTTTGACGAAGGCAAATATAAAATATGGGAACAACCGGAAAAAACTGGTGTTTATGTTGCCGGGGTGGACGTGGCTGAAGGAGTGGGTCAAGCCAGCAGTGTGGTGCAGATATTTGATTTGGCCGACTTGAGCAACATTCGCCAAGTAGCCATATACAGGGATAATACTATCACACCTTATAATTTCACTGTAAAACTATCTGAAATATTGGCACAATGGGGCAATCCTCCTCTTCTTATTGAGCGCAACAATTGCGGAGGACAGGTGGCTGACACCCTCTTTGAAAAATACAATTATGATCCCATGATCTGTTATAGCCATGGAAAAGATTTTGATAAACCTGGAATCTTTACGAATACCAATACAAAATATCATGCGGTGATCAACATGCGATATTGGATCAATGAATTGAAATCTGTCGTGTTTCGAGATTTGACCACATTGGACGAACTAAAAACATTCATTCGATATCCCAATGGCACATGGGGTGGAAGAAAAGGAAACAACATTCATGATGATTGTGTGATGAGCATGGCCATGGCTCTTTTGATTTTGCATGATGATTTGGTGGAAAAATATTTTGAAGTATCTCTTCGCGACAAAAACAATCGACCCAGCATCATTGTTCCTTTCAAACAAAACAACGATTTGACCTATCGTTTTGGAAATAATGATGAATTTTCTACCGGAATGCCATTCATGTTTTCATCTGCGGAAAAAAGTCCGATTGAAAATGATATGGAATATTATAACGAACAAGGATGGAAGCCGCTTTAAATAATAGTATGTCCGCTTTATACAATCAGTCCATGTTGAACAAGTCCCGCAAGGACAAATTTCTCATGGTTATTACTCCTCCTGTCAATCTGCGTGACAAGATAACGGAATTTCAACGCGGAAATGACAAAGTTAATTTGAATGCTTTTCAATTTTCTGTGTTTGGAGTGGTGGTTCCAGAAGTGAGCATTCCACAGGTAGAAATGAATTATGGTGGTCAAACGTTAAAAGTGACCAGTTATACTCGTCCAACCTATCCGGATATTGATGTGGATTTTACCGTGGATAATAATTACAATAATTACTGGTTCATATATTATTGGTTGAAAACACTTAACGATCCTCGTACTGCACTTCCTGCAAACAATACACCCTCTCTTTTGCTTGATTATTCAACAACCATAACTGTCTATGGATTAGATGAATACAATAATAACAAAATAAAATTTGAATATAGCAATGCCAAGCCCGTAAGATTAGGAGGAATCAATTACAATTACCGGGATAGTGGTGAAATACAGAGTAGTTTCACCTTCAGTTTTTTTGAATTTACTGCTTCTCTTCTATAAAAAAATAATATAAATTCCAAAAAAATATTTGAAATGGAATAAATAATTTATATGCCTAAGCGTACAATACAGTCACCCGGAGTAGAAATTAACGAAATTGATCTTTCCTTGCGGCCAG
>Ga0214923_10001660_pt1 | contig 31196 bp, 23 predicted proteins | sample LL1510_MetaG_FD_177993 | JGI IMG/M metagenome (GOLD analysis project Ga0214923, IMG submission 177993) | Freshwater microbial communities from Lake Lanier, Atlanta, Georgia, United States - LL-1510 | ecosystem: Environmental > Aquatic > Freshwater > Lake | place: USA: Georgia | collected...
TCAGTCTGCCCGGTTATGACAACAACCTGTTTGCGACCGGCATCAGCCAGGCCGAATACAGTCGCCTGGCGAATGATGTCTGGCGACCGCTCTTTGCGCATGCCATCGGTGGCCAGGTGCCACCCGGGTCAACGTTCAAGATGGTCACAGCCGCGGCCGCATTGCAGGAACGGATTGTCACGCCGACCACGAATGTCGCGTGTACCGGGTCGATTACGCGAAATGGCCTCCAGTTCCGCGACTGGACGCTTCAAGGTCACGGGCCAGTCAACGCGAGGCAGGCGCTCGGAGTGTCGTGCGACATCTATTTCTATTCCGTCGCCGGAGGAAATCCCTACTCAGGTCTTCAGGGACTTGGAATTGCACGCTTGGCAACCTATGCCAGGGCGTTCGGGTTTGGCGAGAAGACTGGTGTTCGACTTCCCGGGGAATCCGCCGGTCTGTTTCCGTCGCCGGAATGGAAGCGCCAAGCGAAGGGTGAGCCGTGGTACGTCGGTGACGAGTACAACATCGGTATTGGCCAGGGAGACCTTTTGGCGACCCCGTTGCAGCTCGCATCGATGACGGCGACACTGGCGAATGGGGGCACTGTCTACCGGCCCCGAATTGTCCGGGAGCTACGGGAGACCGGTGGGGCAACCCGGACGACCTATCTTCCAGAGGCGGTTCGGACCCTGCCGGTGAATGCAGAGTACGTGGCGGCTATCCGGGCGGGCATGCGCGATGTGACGAACTCTCCCTTGATCGTTCCGGGGTTCGCGGGGACGGCGTTCGCCTCGCTGCGAACCTACGGTCTGGATATGGCTGGAAAGACCGGGACCGCCGAGTTCGAGGGTCCCCGAGATTCGAAGGGGCGACTTCCCACACATGCACTGTTTGTCGGCTATGCGCCCGCTTCAGATCCCAGGATCGCGGTTGCTGTCTTTGTGTACGGCGGTGGCGAGGGATCGGAGATTGCCGCACCAATTGCCGGGGAGGTGATCCGCGCCTACCTTTACGGGGTTGCCCCGTCAATGTCCGTCGACAGGTAGCCGTTGCGGGTTCGGTTGGGACCACCCTTGGCGTTGGGGCGCCAGCGTTTCTGGGGCATCGCCGCCGGTGCCGGTAGACTCCCGGCAAGGCGTCATGCGTGAGGGAACGGCCTGATCGCCGGCGTTCCCGGGGTTCCGGACATGATCGCCGATGCGCTTGCACGTCTCAGGGGCGTGCGTCTGGCACGAAATGCAACGACCATCCTGGCGAAACTTCGATCCGATTCTCCTAGCCGTCTCGATCTTGCTGGTCGGGTACGGATTGCTGGTCATCGCCAGTGCAACGCGCGTCACGGATGTCTCCACGAGCCCTGCCTTGATTCGTCAGACGGTGATCGGGGGTGTCGGGGTCATCGTGATGATCGGGCTTTCATTCGTCGATTACCGTGCCATTGGCCAGATTGCGCCCATTCTCTACATCTTCATGTTGGTGGCGCTCGTGTTCGTGCTCATCCTTGGCACGTTCGTGGCGGGGGCGCAGCGCTGGCTTGACGTTGCTGGCATCCGGATCCAGCCTTCCGAGCTGGCGAAACTGATCATCGTGATCTGCATGGCGCGATTCTTTGCCGGACGCACGAAGGAACCAACCCCGAGCGAAGTCCGGGCCAACCCGTTAACCGGGATGTTCGCGGAACACGTCAGGACAAACCTTGTTGCCCTGGCGATCGTCGCGCCTGCGGTGGTGCTTGTCTATCTGCAACCCGACCTTGGCACGACCTTGGTCCTGATCGCGTCCTACTTCAGCGTTGCCTACTTTGCCGGGGTGCCCTACGCCATTCTTGGAGGACTGGCGAGCGTACCGTTGCTTGGTTTTCCGGTCGTGTGGCAGGTCATGAAACCGTACATGCGGCGTCGCATCACCTCGTTCCTGTCCCCAGACCGGGACCCATTGGGTGAGGGGTACAACCTGATCCAGGCGCGGATCAGCGTCGGATCGGGTGGGTGGTGGGGGCGTGGACTCGGGAACGGCACACAGACCCAACTGAACTTCCTCAGGGTGCAGCACACCGACTTCATCTTTGCGGTGATTGGTGAGGAACTCGGGTTCATGGGCGGTTGCGGTCTCCTTGCGCTCTACGCAGTCCTGCTTTGGCGATGCCTTCGGGCAGTGCATCTTTCTCGCGATGCGTTCGGTCGTTACCTTGCCGGTGGGGTCACCGGGATGGTGCTCTTCCAGGCATTTGTGAACATCGGCATGAATATCGGTCTCATGCCCGTGACGGGCATACCGTTACCGTTCATCAGTTTCGGGGGATCGTCGCTTCTTACGCTCTTCGCGTCTCTGGGCATAGTTCAGAGTGTCTTGGTTCACTCTCAATCGCGCCGTTACGACGCCCGGCCGAGTGTGGAGGTCCCCGCAAGAAGCCGTCTTCGGGCAGGTCGGTTTGCGTTGCCGTTCATCCCTGACGCGAGTGTCGCGTTTCCCGCGGTCACCCGGTACGACAGGATGGCCGAGCCGATTGTTGGGCGCGAGGAGACGGTACGTGCGCGCCCACCGGTCGGATCGCGAAGGATCCCAGATCCGTTAGGCGGTGGAGGGATCGGGGGGCGGGCCTAGGTGAACTGGGTAGTGGGGGTGGGTTCCGACGTCGTGGCCATACCGGTGCTGCGGCTTCCCCAGTTTCTCATGTTCATTTCGGCGGGTCCGGGTTGGTTTCGCCACCCTGACATCCTGTTTGCGCGGGATGGTGCGCAACTCTCTCATGCAGTGATCAAACCGGCGGCTGCCGGACAGCCATTCCATTAGGCGAACGGAGGCAGGTTCGTGGTCATGTCTACTGGTTCACGGGTCGTTGTTCAGGTTCCCGCAACATCAGCAAACCTTGGACCGGGGTTCGACGCCCTTGGTCTTGCCCTTGATATCCGGGAAGAACTGCACCTGTGGGTGCTTGCCGAGGGTGGTTCACCTGAGATCCGTGTTTCCGGGGTGAACGCGGGGATCTTTCCGGAGGATGAGACGCTGCTCGCATATCGGTCGGCGTTCGCGGTTTTCGACCGGATCGGCATGCGGGCCCCACCGCTTGGACTTGAACTGGTGACCCGTATCCCTAGTTCGGGTGGACTTGGTGGCAGTGCGGCGGCCATCGTTGCCGGTGTCGTTGCGGCTAATGCGTTGGCCGGCAAGCCACTGGACCGAGCTGGCGAACTCGCATTGGTTGCAGAAATCGAGGGCCACCCGGACAACGTCTCGGCGGCGTTGCTTGGTGGATTGGTTGTGTGTGTGGCGGGTCGGGACGGCTTGGTGACATCACGGTTACCTGTCGAGTCGGACCTGCGGGCAGTTGTATGCCTGCCGGATGAGGCAATCTCCACGAAGTCCGCGCGGGGGGTCATCCCGCGAGAGTTTCCGATCGGCGATGCGGTGTTCAATCTCGGGCGGACCGCGTTGCTTGTGGCAGCGTTTGCGAACAAGGAATGGGGTCTCCTGCGCGATGCGATGGATGACCGCATCCACCAACCGGCGCGTGGCGGGATCTTTCCGGCACTGCATCCGACCATCGAGGCGGCGCTGGCCGCCGGGGCGCACGGCGCGGCCCTGAGCGGTGCTGGTGCGGCGATCATTGCGCTTGCGACCGACCGCTTCAAGGAAATCGCCACCGCCATGCATGAAGCGGCGGCACGACACGGATACCCGAACCAGACGCTTGAGTTGGGTCTGACGAACCGTGGGGCCGAGGTGATCACCGGATAGCGGGCCTATGCGACCGGTGCGATCGCCGTTCGATCTCGTTCACCCGTCAACGACGCCTTGTGAGCGCAGCGAACATGTAAACATATAGATCAGGCGGTGCGGGGAGCGAAGCGAGGGGAGTAGCGGTGCAATACCGTCTTGCGGCTGGGTTTGGCGCCTGTCTTTCGAGAACTGTGATCAGGCACTAGAACCATGCTGGCGACACTGTCGAGGTTGGACTCGGCTTTGCATTCTGGTGCGACTTATACTGCCAACCATGCGGAAAACGACGGCGCATTGGTTGCTGGTCTACGGCGGCACGATCCTGACGCAGGATGGGGCTTCCCCACGGGTTGAGGCACTTCTGGCGCGTGATGGCGTGATCGTTGCCACTGGTCCCCGGGACGACATGGAATCCCTTGCACGTCACTGGGCGGCGGAAATGCCGGTGAAAGCCCTTGACCTTGAGGGTGCGACCGCAATGCCAGGTTTCATAGATGCGCACATCCATCTGCTTGGATGGGCGTCAAGCCTGGATCGTGTGCCGCTTGGAAATGCCACGACCCGCGCGGAAATTGTCCGCCGAGTTGCCTCGGCCGTCGGGTCCGCATTACCGGGTTCCTGGGTTCAGGGTTGGGGATGGGACCACTCTCTCTGGGACGACACAGATGGTGGCTTTCCGGATGCATCCGTTCTTGATGCGGTCGCCCCCGACGTGCCGGTGTGGTTGCGCCGCAAGGACGGCCACATGGCCTGGATGAATTCGAAGGCAATGTCTCTGGCGGGATTGAATGCTGGGACCGAGGCGCCGCCGGGTGGGTTGATCGGGCGCGACGTGCATGGCGCGCCGAATGGCCTGCTGTTCGAGAACGCGATGGAACTGGTGGATCATGTCGTGCCGGCGATGGATCTCGCCACGGCAATCAACACCCTCCGGCGTCGCGTGACAGATCTGCACCGGATGGGTGTAACCGGGGTGCACATCCCCGAAGGACGGCTCACCTTCCAGGCCCTGCAAGACCTGGATGCAATGGGCGAGCTGGGCCTCAGGGCAAGCATGATGCTCCCCTTTGACACGCTTTCACAGTGCGTGGACGCCGGCCTCCGGACCGGTTTTGGATCCGAACGACTGCGCGTGGGCCACGTGAAACTGTTTGTGGATGGATCGCTCGGTTCTGAGACAGCAGCGATGTTTGATCCCTTTATCGGGTCCGCGGGCAATCGTGGGGTCCTGACCATGACCCTTGACCAGTTGCACGATGGCGTTGCGCTGGCGTCGCGGTCAGGGATTGCGCCGGCGGTCCATGCAATCGGGGACAGGGCCAACAGTGTGGTCCTCGACGCATTCGAGGCGACCCGAGAACTATGGCACCCGGCTGGATTGCGTCCTCGGATCGAACATGTTCAGGTGCTCCATGTGGATGATGTGCCTCGGTTCAGGAAGTTGGGTGTGGTGGCTTCGATGCAGCCGATCCATGCCACGCAGGACATGGACCAGGTTGATCGTCTCTGGGGTGACCGTGGCCGATACGCATACGCCTTCGCCAGCCTGGCTGCGACCGGGGCCGTCCTGGCATTCGGGTCGGATGCACCGGTTGAGACGCCCGACCCACTGGTTGGTGTCGTCGCTGCGGTGACACGCCAACGACCCGGAGGCGATCCGCCCGGCGGGTGGTATCCGGAGGAGCGTCTTACGATTGGTCAGACCTTGGCGGCATACACCATCGGTGCGGCGTTCGCTGGTGGTGATGAAGGTCGGTTGGGCCAACTGATCCCCGGGGCGCGCGCGGATCTGGCAATTGTGGACCGGAATCCGGTGCGCACGCCGATGGAAGACCTTTCGAGCCTCCGTGTTGTCGCAACCGTCTTTGATGGCGAAGTCGTGTATCGCGCGTAGGCGAATGGTGTCGGCACTTCTGACCGCTCGTCTACCAAGTAGGCTTGTTCATATCCGCCTCCCTGCGCGGTCAGAGGGAGACCGCTGACCTTGCCTGCGAGACTGCTTGCAGGCGGTTAGGGATAGCCGAGGTCAGGGTCGATAGCCGGGATCACGTACCCTTCCAAGGATGCGAATTGGTCTGATCTCCGCGGAATACCCGCCACGAACCGGCGGCGTCGGCGATCACACCGCCCGTCTGGCCAACGAGTTGCGTAGCCTGGGCCATGGGGTACAAGTCGTTACCAGTTACGGAACGGCAAGCCCTGACGATGACAACCTCGGGCGCGGATCACGCGTGCAACGCATCGTTGACCGTTGGGACTGGCGCATCTTGCTTTCGCTGCCCCGCTTGGCAATCCGGCAGGCGTGGGATGTTGCGCATATCCAGTATCAACCCGGGGCGTATGCCCTGAATGGTGCAATCTGCCTCCTTCCACGATTCCTCCGCAGGCGACCCACCGCCCCGGCAGTCGTCACGACGTTCCACGATCTTGCCGTTCCATATCTCTTTCCGAAGGCCGGGAAGTTGCGTCGGCGCTTCGTGCAGGACATGGCCCAGAACTCCGACGGCATCATCGCGGTCTCCGACGAGTCCCTCGGCCAGTTGTACGGGTGGACGGCCGGACTTGGGCACCAGATAGCCGTGGCGCACGTTCCGCTTGGCAACCACTTCGATGCAGTCCCTCCCCCAGATTTCGACCGGGATGCGTGGCGTGCCGAGCGTGGCATCGGTCCTGATGCGATCGTGCTTGGCCATCTCGGCTTCGTGAACGCTAGCAAGGCCGTTGATGCAACCGTTGCCGCAATGGCGATGCTGGTCGCTGCGGGGCACGATGCCCATTTGCTGTTGATCGGGCAGGTCGCCAGTGCGACCGATCCCGACAGTGGGCGCTATCTCGACTCCTTGATCTCGATGATTGGCAAGCTAGGACTGACGGATCGCGTGCACTGGACGTCCCGGGTATCCGTCCCTGAGGCGGTTGGGTGGTTGCGGTGTGTGGACATCATGTCCCTGCCGTTCCGGGATGGCGCATCGCTGCGCCGAACTAGCCTGATTGCGGCGTGGACGCAAGGGATCCCGGTCGTGACGACCGAACCATCAATCCCTGTGGACTGGTTGCGGGGGAGCCCGCCTGTGGAGATTGCCTACGCCCCTGACCCGCAGGCAATTGCAGTCGCAATCGACAAGCTGATCATGTCGCCAGAGTTGCGCCAGGAATTGCAGACGCGGGGCCTGGAGTTTGCGTCCCGTTTCGAATGGCCCGCGGTGGTGGCGTCAACACTCAACCTGTACCGCGAGGCGAGGCAGGCGCCGGCCCGCAAGTAGCCCGGACAAGCGAAGCGCCTTCCAATCTGGCGCGACGGGGTGGGGGATTGCATCTGCGATATTCCACCGACGCAGTAGGCAAACCTGGGCTTGTGGCAGGGGTTAGCTGGCCCCAGTGGACGGTGTTTGGCGAACGACCGTTAGCAGGAGTTGGCGATCGTCCGGCGTGATCGCTCCCCCGAACCACAGTGCCAACGGATAGACGGCACACGCGAGGATTCCGGCACCCCAGTCTGTTAGCGGCGTAATCGCGACGATGATTCCGGCGAAAAGGATCGCGGCGGGCACTGGCCTCAGGATGGCAACGGCAAGGGTATTGAGTGGGATCCGCGATCCGATCACCCTGACAAAAGGCGCAAGCAGGACAGCCTCGGTGGCGATCGTGACCACGGCAGCGGCGCGGTAGCCGAACGACGGGATCAGGATCAGGTTTGCTGAGAGGTTGAACGCGGCGGCAATCGCGAACGCCACGGTGATTCGCGACTGCAATCCCAAGGCGATAAGCACGTACTGGGTGAGGCCGTTGATGAAACTCAATGGCAGGAACCAGATCAGGATCTGCAACGCGCGCGCACTTTCGGGAAGGAACGTTTCACCCCACAGCAGGCGTGAGATCGGGTATGCGGTCCACGTAAGCAATGTCGCCACGGGTATCGCGATCGCCACGAGGATTGTCAGGGCCAGGCGGTAAATCCGGGCGAGTGCCCCGTCTGCATCGCCGGCGCGTCGCGACAAGATCGGGAAGAGCGCGAGCACGAAGCTGCTTGGCACGGCGCCAACGCCATCGATGATCTTGTAGGCGCTCGCATACTGACCGACTGTGGCGCGCCCCCACGAACCCAGGATCTGGACGTCGATCCGAAAGAAGACATTGTTCAGGAGGTTGTTGAGCATCAGGGGTACGGTGTCGGTCGCGAGGGACCGCGTCGTCCGGTCGGGCCAGATGACGGCGAGTGGGAAGAACGTCCTTCGCACCGCCACGGCAAAGATCATTGCACTGACCATGTTTGTCAGGAGGGAGACGGCGGCGAGCCCAATCGTCCCTTGTCCGGCGAGGATTGCGATGACCCCGGCCACGGTAGACAGGCCTCCGGAAACGAGCTGCATGGCCGACGGGAAGGCCATGCGTTCATACGCGTTGAAGACCGCGCTTCCTGACGCACTGACTGCTCCAGGGATGAGGCCGGTGGCAAGCAAGACAATCGTCCACGCCAGGTCTGCCGATAGCCTTCCCGTTGAGGCTCCCGCGGTGGCAAGCAGACCCATCAGGATGGCCGCGACCGCACTGAGGACGAGCCGGATGCCGAGCGTGGATGCGACAACTGTTCTTGCATGGGCGTCGCCATCGGAGAGGTTGCGGGCCCGTGCAATCTCGCGGGTAAGCCATGTGCCGAGGCCGAAGTCCGCGATGATGCTGGCGTAAAGCCAGAGATTGACGGCGATGGCGTAGTCTCCGGTTCCGCCCGGTCCAATGGTTCGGGCCATGACGATGGCCAGACCCCAGGAGAGCACCCGCGCGCCGAGCGAGGCGACAAACGGGGAGGCCGTGTTCTTCAAGATGCGACGAGCGGTGTTGCCCGTGGCCGGTGGCGCATCCCACCCCCCACCCCTACGCACCTGATTGAAAGACGCTTCGCTTTCAGTCACCACGTGCGGGGTCGGTTCGTCGCCCGTTGGCCCTGACTCGGCCGGGATGTTGTCGGGTGCGTCGGACTGATTGGCTGTCATCATCCAGGTGCGTCTTGGCGGACGAACTCGATTGCCGTCTGGCGAGGCTTCAAGTGCATAACGCGCGAACGGGTGCTGCTAGCACGACCGTGAAAACCCGCCCGATGACCGGCTACCCTATGCCACCCACACATGGGTCTGGAACTTATCGTGTCCGTAGTGGGCGTTGAAGGAGAGTTCGTGGTGCGAGATGCAGACAGCCCTAACCCTGCCCCATCGCCCCAGAGTGAAAGACGCTTCGCTCAATCGGTGAGCTCTTCGTCGGCGACCCGTCGGCCGGTGATTGGGATTACCGGGTACGCACACATTCCTGAGAACGCTCCGCTTGGCCTGCCGATCATCGGCGCGCGGTCGGCAGATGTTCATGCCGTCCAACTGGCCGGGGGGCTGGCGTTCCTGTTGCCGCCGATTTCGGATGCGGACGAGATTGACCAGGTGCTCGACCTTGTTGACGGGCTGCTGTTTACCGGGGGCAGGGACGTTGATCCCGCAGAGTACGGCGAGTCGCCAGTGAACGACACGGTGGTGGTGACGCCCGAACGCGATGCCTTTGAGTTGCCACTCATGCGCCGTGCCGTTGCCCGTGACCTTCCCGTCCTTGCAATCTGCCGTGGTTGCCAGGTGATGGGTGTGGCGCTTGGAGGTTCTCTCTGGCAGGACTTGCCCTCGCAGAAGCCGGATGGATTGGTGCACTCCCAGAAGGAGGCCCGGGCCGAAACGACCCACACGGTACGGGTTGAACCCAACACGCGATTGCAGGCAATTCTGGGAGTGTCTCCGACTGAGGATGTGCCGACGAACACCTTTCATCACCAGGCGATCCATCGCGTCCCGGACGGATTCGTCCCGACGGCGTATGCGCCAGACGGATGCATCGAGGCCATCGAGGCACCCGGCCGTCGTTTTGCCGTGGGTGTGCAGTGGCATCCCGAATTCCTTGCCCCGGGACAAGAGATCCATCGACGGTTGTTCGAGTCGCTCGTGAGTGCGTCCCGAGGGGATTCGTGAGAAAGGCGCGCGGGATGGATAGCGAAGCGCCTTCCAATCTGGCGCGACGGGGTGGGCGAAGCGAAGCACCTTCCAATCTGGCGCGACGGGGCGGGGTTGGGCGCACCCCAGTCATCGGGATTACGGCGTCCCTGAACCCTGAACCGAATGCCCAGGTTGGCGTCCCGGTGATTGGTGTTCGCGGGCCTGATATCGACGCGGTGCGACGCGCGGGTGGGATCGCGATCCTGGTTCCCCCGGTTATCGACCTTTCGGATATCGACCGGTTACTGGACAGGGTTGACGGTCTGGTCTTCACGGGTGGGCCAGACATTGATCCCCGCGAGTACGGGGAGGTCCCGGTCAACGAGACGGTTGAACCTGCGCCTGAAGTGGACGCGTTCGAGTTGCCATTGATGCGACGGGCAATCGAACGAGACGTCCCAATTCTTGCGTTGTGCCGGGGTTGCCAGGTCCTCGGCGTCGCAATGGGTGGTGCCCTCTGGCAGGATCTACCTTCCCAGCGTGGCGTGGAAATCCTGCATCGTCAATATGAATCCAAGTCGCAGACGACCGCCCATGGTGTTGCAGTCGTGCCCGGGACGAGGTTGCATGGGGTCCTGGAACTGGGAGATGAGACCGATCTGCGCGTGAACAGCCTGCACCACCAAGCAGTGAGGGTTGTGCCGACCGGATTGGTCGCGTCCGCCCATGCGCCTGATGGGTGCATCGAGGCGCTCGAGATGCCAGAGCGTCGCTTCGTCGTTGGTGTGCAGTGGCATCCCGAATTCCTCGACGCGGAACACCAGGTCCATCATCGGCTGTTCAAGGCTCTCGTGGAAGAGTCTCGGAACCACGCCGTTTCCCGTCGCTCCTGACCTCCCTACCACCCGCACCCCTTCGCCCCTTTATTTACATGTTCGCTGCGCTACCACCCGCACCCCTTCGCCCCTTTATTTACATGTTCGCTGCGCTACCACCCGCACCCCTTCGCCCCTTTATTTATATGGTCGCTGCGCTCACAACGCCCGCCGACCCGAGTGTGGGCGTTCTTCTTCCATGCGGCTGAAGTGGAGCGAAGACCAGTCAGTCGCGTTGGGACGGGCCGGCAAGGGCGCCGGAGTTCCGGGGGAGTAGGTTCAGCGATGTACGATTTCGCCTGGCCCGACCCTTAGCGAAGGGTGTGTGAATCGGGCTGGGCCAAGCGAAATCGCGCATCAATCAGCGGCAGCGGGTGCGGGGACAGGGCCGTCAACCCGTTCCAGGAGACTGACAGACTCCAAGTGGTACGTCTGCGGAAAGATGTCGATGACACCCGTTCGGGTCAGGCGGTAGCCGGATGCGATCAGGCGCTTGAGGTCGCGCGAGAGGGTTGATGGTTCGCACGACACATATACGATGCGGTCCGGCGCGAGGGTTGCGAGTGCGTCCAGGACGGCTGGTTCGACTCCCCGCCGTGGGGGATCCAGGATGACGGACCTGTCAGGGACCGATGATCCCTTTGCGAGTCGTGGCAGGGCGGCCTCGACCGGCTCATGATGGATGGCTACGTTGGTGTGTCCGAGGGCCGCGACGTTGTCGTACGCACCGGCGACGGCTGACTCGTCGCTCTCGATTGCGACAACAGCGCCGGCGAATGGTGCGAGGTTGAGGGCGAAGACGCCGACACCCGAGTACGCATCGATGATCTGACTGGTCTTGGTGGGTGCAAGCCATTCGCGCACCCGGGCAACAAGACGGTCAGCGGCACCGAGGTTGACCTGAAAGAATGCGCCCGGCGGGACGGCAAGGATCTGGCCACCCATCTCGTAGGCAAGGGTTGGGAATCCCCAGAGCAAGGTTCCGCGGTCATGGCGGCCTCGGGCAACCATGATCGCCGCGAGATCCGGGACAGACTTCACCGTCGCGTCTACGAACGCTCGCATGTCGCGCTTTGAAACTGGAGACCGGCAGACCACGGTCACCTGGATGCCGTATCCGATCCCTTGTTCGTCGCGAACGGGGCCCGGTGGCATCGTGCGGCCTTGGATGGGCTTTGGAGCCATTTCGCGGAGACGGGTCGCGACCATCGGCATCCCGGGGATTGGCGGGGCGTGACGCAGGATGATCGCGTCGAGGCGTTCCCAAGTCTCTTCGGGGATCAGCGCCCACGGCATGATCTCGATGGCGCGGTTGATGTCCTTGGACGCAATCGCGCAGACATCAATCGGGACCATGCCTTGGGCGTGCGCAACCTGATAGTTCAGGGAACGCTCGCCCTTGGGCCCGAATCCGGGCACGAGTTGCACGCTGTTGCGGTAATTCCATGGGTTTGGCGACCCGACCGCGGGGACCATCGGTGGATCGTCAATGCCCGCCAGACGACGCAACTGGTCGCGCAGCACCTGGGTCTTGTATCGCAGCTGTGCTTCGTAGTCGGCGTGTTGCCAGTGGCACCCGCCGCATAGCCCGAAGTGTGGGCACGGTGGTTCGGTCCGGTCGGGCGATGCGGCGGTGACGGAAAGCGTCAATCCCCTCAGGTAGGCGGGCTTGCGTTCGGTGATGAGAGCGTGGACTTTCTCTTCTGGCAGGGCGCCGGAGATGAAGGCGATTTGCCCATCAACGCGTCCGACCGCCTCACCGCCGTGACTTACCCCATGAAGTGCGAGGTCGACTTCGTATGGATCCTCAAGCGTGCGGCGCCGAACCGGTGGGGGAGCTGGTTCGCCGTCGTTTTCGGGGTCATCCCCAAGGTACCGGGACACCTGATCCTGGTTTCCGGTGCGACCGGGGCCGTCCATCGGACCCCCACCCCTTCGCCCATCCCCACCCCGTCGCGCCAGATTGGAAGGCGCTTCGCTATCCATCGAGTTGCTGCTTGAGAAGTTCGTTCACGAGGCCTGGGTTGCCTTTCCCGCGCGTTGCCTTCATCACTGCCCCGACAAGGAAACCCATGGCGGTTGCCTTCCCGGCGCGGTAATCGGCAACGGCCTTGGGGTTGGATGCGATGGCGTCGGCCACGGCGGTGGTTAGGGCGTTGGTATCCGAGACCTGCCCGAGGCCCCGTTTCTGGACGATCTCGTGGGGCATAGACCCCGTGCTGACCGCCTCCTCCAGGACTTCAGGTGCAGTACGCACACTGATCGTACCCGTGTCCAACAGTTTGATGAGGTCGGCAAGGTGCGCGGGGGTCAGGAGGATCTGATCAATCTCGGCGCCGGTGTTGCCCAGGATGCGAAGGACATCCCGGGTGATCCAGTTGGCGGCGGCGCGGGCGTTGCCAGAAAGGTGCGCGGTCTGCTCAAAATATTCGGCGAGGGCCCGAGTCTGTGTCAGGGTATCTGCGATGTCTGCGGTCATCCCATACGCGTCGGCGAAGCGATGGCGCTTGGCGTCGGGGAGTTCCGGGAGGAGGGACCGCAACCGTGCCACTTCGGTCGCTGGGGTGACGATGGGCGGGAGGTCGGGTTCGGGGAAGTAGCGGTAATCGTGCGCGGCTTCCTTGCTCCGCTGGGTCACGGTGATGGCCCGGTCGTCAACCCAGCCGCGCGTTTCCTGGACGATCCGGCCCCCGGCATCGAGGATGTCGCGTTGCCGGACGATCTCGAACTCGATCGCCCGGACGACTGACCGGAACGAGTTCATGTTCTTGACTTCGACCTTGGCACCGTACTCGGCTTGGCCCCGGGGACGCAGTGAGACATTCGCGTCGCAACGGAACGCACCCTCGTCCATGTTTGCGGTGGAGACACCGAGATAGCGGAGGATCTGGCGCAGGGCGCGCAGGTACGACCCGGCTTCGTCGGCGGTGCGGAGGTCAGGATCGCCGACGATCTCCATGAGCGGAACGCCGGCACGGTTGACGTCCATGAGGGAATAGGTCTCGCCGCTGCTGTCGCGCACGTGCTTGAGCGTTGCGGTGTCTTCCTCGAGATGGACCCGCGTGATCCCGGCGCGACGCATCTGCCCGGGATTGGCCGGATCATCGAACTCGAGCCAACCAGCTTGCGAGAAGGGCAGGTCGAACTGGCTGATCTGGTATCCCTTCATGAGGTCAGGGTAGTTGTAGTTCTTGCGGTCGAACTTGCTGAATTCCGGGATCTCGCAATTCAAGGCCAGGGCGGTGATGATCGTTGCCTCGACGGCGGTGCGGTTCATGACGGGCAGCGAACCCGGCATTCCCAGGCACACCGGGCAGACCAGGGTATTGGGGGGCGCGCCCGAGTAGCGCGAGGAACAGCTGCAGAACATCTTGCTTTCGGTCACGACTTGTGCGTGCACCTCGAGTCCGATGACTACCTCGTAATCCGTGGCCGGTGATGTCCCGGCATGATGTGTTGCTGTCATTTCGTGACCCTGCCCAACTTCTCCGTGGGGGTTCGTGTCGTCGGCGATGGGAGTGAGGGAGCCTCCACCCCCAACCCGTCCCCCGTTGCCACGGGAGCGAGGGGTAGGCGGCCGAGGAAGCGCGCCATGCGGTCGATGGCTTCCTCCAGATGTGCCGTGCTGGTTGCGTAGCACATGCGGACGTGTCCTTCGCCACTTGGCCCGAAGACCGAACCCGGGATGGCGGCGACATGTTCCTCATGCAGGAGACGGGTGGCGAACTGATCGCTGGTCAGTCCGGTTCCGGTGATGTCCGGGAACACGTAGAACGCGCCTTGTGGGCGGGCGCAACGCAGGCCAATGCGGTTGAGGCCATCCACGATCAATCTGCGCCGGCGGGCGTATTCGGCGAGCATGGCCTGGACGTCTGGTTCCCCGTTCCGGATCGCCTCGATGCCGGCGTACTGGGCCATTGTTGGCGCACTGAGCATGCCGTACTGGTGGACTTTCATCATCGCTTCCACCAGATGGTGGGGAGCGCACGCGTATCCGAGGCGCCAACCAGTCATTGCGTACGCCTTGGAGAACCCGTTGAGTAGGATGGTGCGATCCCATGCGCCCGGCAGTGAAGCGACGCAGGTGTGCGTCCATCCGTCGTAGACCAGACGCGCATAGATTTCGTCGGAGACAAGGAGCAGGTCGTGTTGGACGGCAAGGCGCACGATTGCCTGGAGGTCGGCGCGCGAAACGGCACCGCCAGTGGGGTTGTTCGGGTAGCCGAGGACGATCACTTTTGTCCGTGGTGTGATGGCGGCCTCGATGGCGGAGGCGCTGATCGCGAATCCGTCGGTGTCGTGTGTAGGCACATGCACCGGCACTCCACCGGCGAGTGAGACGCACGGCGCGTAGCAGACATAACTCGGTTCCGGAATGATGACTTCATCGCCGACGTCCACCGTTGCCCGGATGGCGAGATCGAATGCTTCGGAGACCCCGGTTGTCACGATGATCTCGTCTTCGCTGTTATAGGTGGCTCCGAACCGGGTAGAGAGATCGCTGGCGATCAGGATCCGCAACTCGGCCAGCCCCCGGTTGGAGGTGTAGCCGGTCTTCCCGCGGTCCAGGGATGCCTTTGCCTCTTCGCGGATGTGTTCCGGCGTGACGAAGTCCGGTTCACCGACGCCGAGCGAGATGATGTCGGGCATCGTCGCTGCAACGTCGAAGAATTTCCTGATTCCTGAAGGCGGAATTGCCGCGACGCGGGCGGACACGAAGTTCCTGTTGGACACGGGTTGGATCATGCGTGTGGCGCCTGATTTGCAGACGCTTCGCTGCGCGCCAAGGGTGGGCGTTGCCGGTGGAAACTGGTCGCTCCCTCGTAGGCGAACGCCGCCCGGAAGAGGGTTGCCTCATCGAAAGCCTTGCCGATGAGCTGCAGTCCGACGGGGAGTCCCTGGTGGTCGAACCCGCACGGAACGCTGATACCCGGGAGCCCGGCGACGTTGACCGGGATGGTGCAGACGTCGGACAGGTACATCGCGAGGGGGTCGTCGATCCGGGCACCCATCTTGAACGCCACGGTTGGCGAGACAGGTGAGGCGATGACGTCGACCGACGCGAAGGCGTTGTCGAAGTCCGCCTTGATGAGCGTCCTGACCTGCTGGGCTTTGCGGTAGTAGGCGTCGTAGTAGCCGGAGGAGAGTGCGTAGGTGCCGAGCATGATCCGTCGCTTGGGCTCGTTCCCGAAGCCTCGCTGTCGGGTGGCGTCCATCGCCTTGGTCATGTCGACCTCGTCGAGGGCCGCGAGGCCGTACTTGATGCCGTTGTACCGTGACAGGTTGCTGCTGGCTTCGGCCGGGGCGATGATGTAGTAGGTTGCGAGGCCGTGTTCGGAGTATGGCAGTGAGACGGGATGGACGCTTGCGCCGAGGCCCTGGAGGGTCTGGATGGCCTCACGGACAAGACGCTCCACGTCGGGTTCCATGCCCGCGGTGAAGTACTCGGCGGGCACGCCGATGCGGAGGCCCTTGACGCCGTCACGGATGGTTGACCGGTAGTCTGGCACGGCGACCGGCGCGGTGGTGGCGTCCATTGGGTCCGCGCCGGCGATTGCCTGCAGGACCATCGCCGATCCCTCGACGCCGATCGAGAACGGTCCCACTTGGTCGAGTGACGATGCGAAGGCGACGACCCCGTAGCGTGAGACCCTGCCGTAGGTGGGCTTGAGGCCGGTCACCGAGCAGAGGGACGCCGGTTGGCGGATTGACCCGCCCGTGTCGGTGCCGAGCGAGAGGAGCGCCTGGCCCGCGGAAACGGCGGCGGCGGACCCGCCGGATGACCCGCCCGGCACGCGGCTGGTGTCCCATGGGTTGTGCGTTGGGTGGTAGCCGGAGTTCTCGGTACTTGAACCCATGGCGAACTCATCCATGTTGGCCTTTCCGACGAAGACGGCACCGGCGGCGCGCAAGCGGGCGACCACGGTAGCGTCGTATGGCGGAATGAAGCCTTGGAGGATGCGCGATCCTGCCGTTGTCTGGACGCCGGTGGTGCAGAAGAGGTCCTTGAGGGCGATGGGGATGCCGGTGAGTGGCGGCGTTGCGCCCGGATCACTGCCGCTGAGCGCGAGGTCGGCGGCGTGGGCCTGTGCGAGGGCCTCATCGGCGGTCACGGTGATGAAGGAACGCACCTGGGTTTCCGTGCGTTCGATCTGGCCCAGGACGGCGTGTGCCAGTTCGGTCGCCGAAATCTGCCTGCGGACCAGGAGGTCCCGGGCTTCGGGCGCAGTGAGTGCGGTCAGGTCGCCGGATATGCCCACCAGGTGTTCCCTCGTCACGTGCATGTGTCGGGTCTGACCAGCCGGTTGGCCGGTCGCGCCCATGTGTCTGATGTTTCCAACCTTCCCGTGCTCCGCGATTGCCAGGTAGAAGGCCCCCACCCCGTCGCCCCGGATTGGAAGTCGCTTCGCTTCCCAGGCCCTCTCACCTCGGTGATGGGAGAGTGTCGCGCGCCTCGGGAAGGCGCTTATGTCTCGAGGACCGCCTGCACCCGGAAGAAGCCGTCCTCTTGCCGAGGGGCATTCGCGAGGACCTGCTCACGGGGCAGTGATGGCCGTGCCACATCGTCCCGCATGACCGAATGAAGATCGAAAACCTGTGCGGTCGGCGAGATTCCCGTCGTGTCAAGTGCTTGCAGGGCCCGAAAGTGTTCGAGGACACCGGACAACTGTTCCGCAAATCGGGAACGATCCTCGGCGGTTATCCCCAACCGGGCGAGGGTTGCGACGTGGTCGACGTCTTCGGGGGTCAGGTTCATTTCCCAATCCTCACGCTGTCGACGTCATTGTTTCTGGACGCTTCGCTCATGTTGCTTCCGGTACGCAAGTGATCGTATCTCCGGCCCCGATGGGGTTTCCACGCCGCCTGTCCCGGGTCCACTATCGCCGGTACTCGCCCGGACGGGTGGTGTGCCCTCGACAGCGACCTCGGTCAGGGTTCGCCTGGTCGCGACCTGCATGACAACGGCCGTTCCGGCACTGGCGATGACGGACACGCGGTGTCGTGTAGGTAAGGGTACCGTGAGCCTTGCCGTGACCGCGTCTATTCCTGCGTCCGATTGTCTCTTTGGTCGGTCAACGCCCGGTTGGGGGTTCGGTGGGCGTGCACAGTGAAGCGAATTCGAAGCGGGCGAGGCGGCAGTGTGGGGATGTGCCGGGACGGCGGGCTAGGGGAAGCGTAGATAAATCAGGTGGTGTGGTGTCGATGGGGTGCGGGCTTCGGGTCGAGTTGCCGTCCGGCCCAGCTGCCGCGTCAGATACCTTGCAAAGTCCGGTCAGCCTCGTCTCCACTGGCTTCATTCCCAATGGCCGCAATTGACGATGCCCGGTGGTGTTCGATTTCGGCGCTGTGGGCGAGTGCCCACGCCGATAGGGCGGAGACCGGCTCGATAAGAGTGCGTCCCAACGGGGTCAGCGCGTATTCGACCCGTGGGGGTACTTCAGGGTAGATCGTGCGTCGCACGAGGCCGTCACGCTCCAAGTTCCTCAACGTGAGCGTGAGCATTCGCTGCGAAATCCCAACGACGATCCGGTGGAGTTCGCTGAACCTGAAGGTGCCCTCTGCGAGGATCCGGACGATAAGCAGGGACCACTTGTCACCGAGAAGTGCAAATGTGTCCCGGATGATGCGGCACTCCGCCGTCTGCCCGAACTGCGCCAGTCGGTCAGGCGGTGCGCCGGCGGGTTGGCAGTCCGTAGTGGCGAACCACTCAGACGGGTCGACTTGGGTCTCCATCGTTCACTCCATGTGCCATAGGCACCTTCTTGTGCCGTCTTGCGAATGCCAGGCCCATTACCGATAGTTTGGTCAGGCACAAAGAGTAACCGACGCGAGATCGAGTGCTCCTGGCGTGTCGGAAAGTGAGGACGTAGAAGTGGCTGAAGGACGCGGTGTGGCAACGGGGCTGATGGCAAAGGTTGGCGCCATCCTGTGGGCAATCTGGGGAATCCTGCATGTCTGGGTCGGATACGAGGGGGTCCACCAGTACATGAGTGGGGGTGTTCGAGGGCAGTGGTCGACGCTCATTGGTGGGGCAAGCGTGCCACGGGAGACGTTCCAGTACGCCACGGATACGGCGACAGCCTTCGCGCACTCGCAACTGATCCTGAACTTCTGCCTTGATGTCGGCGGGTACGGCGTCGTCGGACTGTTGATTGCGTGGATGATCTGGGCGCATGCCTCGTGGATGGCGTACTTGATCGGACTCGTGGCGATCGGGATCGGTGACCTGGCGTTCCTGTTCGCACTCGTGACGTCGGGTGTGATCGAGTTTTCGTTCGCGGTCGTTCTGGGACCGTTGGTCTGGATCATCGCCGTTGTGGTGACGCCAATCGGACTGCCTTCGTTGCGATCAACCCGGAGGGGGTGAGGGCCGCTTGGCTCGGGTCAGAGGTTGCCGGTGAGCACTTCTGGCCCGGTAGGCCCCGGCGATCCCTGGGCAGGTTCGCGGGTCACTTGGACGAGTTTCACCCGGTTGAGTGACTGACCGTGAAGGTCTATGACCAGGTAGCCCTGACCTTGGTGATCGACCGTGAAGGTGCCACCGCTGAACCGTCCGGCTCCATCCAGGAGGGCGGCCCACAGTTGGTAGCAGGACCCTTCTCCAGTTGAGGGCAGGTTGTAGGTGACCAGCACGGCACGGTTGCTCTCGGGCAGGACGGCCAGGCGTCCCGTAGACCTCGGCGCGCGATCGGTTCCCGCAAGGGTCCGCGTGACGGCACCGGGGTGATAGACAAGGCTGAGGGTTTCGGCAAGGCGCGATGCAACGATCGCGTTCTGCGCTGTCTGCGAGTGCAGAAGCATCGAGTATCCGAGGCTGGCGATGCACATGGTGAGTGACCCGGCGGTCACGATCGCCCCGACGCGACGGTTGCTGAACCATGCCACGAGCGGGGACGCGGGTCTCGCACCGCCCGGTGCGCCGTGGTGCGGGCCACTCATCACCGCGGTTGAGATGCGTGCCTGCCGGATGATGGCGCGGCCAAGGTGCTCCGGCGGGCTGATCTGCTTCGCAGTGCCGGCTAGGGTTTCGATGACCGGTTCGAGAGCCCGTGTCTCACGCTGGCACTTCAGGCACGACCGCAAGTGACCCTCGAAACGCGCCCGATCGGCGGTGGGCATTGAACCGATCAGGTAGAGCATGGAATCGCCTGGGCATTCGATGGGGCGAGCCGGAGGAGGCTCGGACCACGGGCCGGATCGGACTTTGTGTGTCAGACGTGTCAATAGCCCGGGTCTGCGCCAGGACGGCGGTTCGGTCATCACCACGGATTGGCCTCTTGCTTGTCAGGGTGGTTCATCGGTGAGATTTCTTCACGACGCGGGGACGCGACGCGGCGTTGGGTCCGGAAGATGACGATCCATGTCCCCACCACCACCCCGCCCGGTTGAAATGCGCTCCGCTTGGCCACCACCACCCTCCCTGATTGGAAGACGCTGCGCTATTGGGCTGTGATCGGCGCGCAGGAACTCGCGAAGCTTCTGCAGGGCGAGGCGCATCCTGGTCTTGATTGTCCCGAGAGGTTCATTGAGCATTGTGGCGATTTCGGCTTGGGATAGCCCTCCGAAGTACGCGAGTTCGATAGGGCGGCGCTGTGCTTCAGGCAGGTGTTGAAGCGCCTGCCGGACCGCCTCCCGGGTTTCGGCAAGCGCCGCTTCGTGAGCGGGATCACCATCGGCCGCCTCGGCAGTTGCCAGAACGATGTCGATGTCGTCGTGCTGACCCCGGGCGCGCCGTCGACGAAGTTCGTCAATCGCACGGTGATGGGTGATGGTGAGGAGCCATGGGAGTAGACGCCCGCGTGCGGAATCGAACTCGTCGGCACGGGTCCAGAGGCGCATGAAGACTTCCTGCACCACTTCCTCGGTAGTTTCGTCGTCTCGCAGGAGTCTGCGGGCCAGCGAATAGACCGGACGCGAATAGCGGTTGTAGACCGCTTCGAGAGCGGAGACGTCACGCTTGGCGATCTGCCGTGCAAGGAAACCATCGGAATCATTCTCTTCCCCACCCCCACTGCGCCCCTGATTGGAATGCGCTTCGCTTGGCCCACCGCGCAACCCCTGGTCGCTGTACGCTCCGGACCCGTCGTCGTCGTCTTGGCCGGGACGATTCATGGCGTCGCGATCACTAGGCATACGCATCGTGCGACCAACGCGGATTGGCGGCCGACGAGACACCCGCTCTTGGCATGGGCCCCGAACCCGTGTGTCTGATATGGAGACGCTTCGCTCTTCCGTGCCGACACCCGAACGGCGCGAGGCGCTGGGCAAGGATGCCCGCGGACCGGACGGTGCTCCGATGGCCCCTGATGTATCGACGCCTCGCTTGGCATGGGCCCCGAACCCCTGTGTCTGGATACGCCTGTGTCGTCGCACAGAATTGTGCCCGCAACTACCACCACCCCGCCTGATTGAAATATGCTTCGCTTCCGTTGCACCTCTCCCGCGCTGTGTCGGGAGAGGCGTGACACGGGTCAGGCAGCATACGCACGAGAGGCCCACACGGATTGGTCCGGCATGTTGGCTTCGAGACCTTGACGCCGTTCGTCGCCTGCCCCCCATTGCCCCTGATTGCAAGACGCTGCGCTTCCGGTGTCACGGAATGCGGGTCAGTGGTGCGAGGCCAGTCGAAAGCTTCTTGACCCCGACGGTGTCGAACTTCACCTGGATCATGACTTCGGTTCCGCGACCCGGTTCGATCTGGATGACCGTGCCATCCCCGAATGAGGGGTGACGGACACGCTCGTCAAGACCGTAGGTCGGCGATGGAGGCGCGGGGGGCGCCGGAGGTGTTTGGCCCTGGCGGATACCCGGTGCAAGGTCGCTTGCCCGACGCAGTCCGGGAATGTTTTCCAACCCGGGTCGCAGTGGGGTGGGAGTGGGGCCATTGAAGGGTCGGTTGCCGGGAGTGCCTGGCCCGGACAGTCCCGGTGAAGCCTGGCGGGTTGCGGGAGGGCCTCCGACCCGTGTGGCTTGACCGGACCATGGCCGGATAGGCGTGGGCGCGCCCGGTGAGAGCGAACGATTGGGATCGACAGGACGGTTCGGGAGATTGGATGGTGATCCGGTGGCGCTGCCTCCGCCCCATGATCCGGCAGCGCGTGATGTGCCGTGGCCGGGCCACGCGCCGGACTGCATCGCCATGACCCGTGTCGCATCGAGGCGGAAGCCATTTCCATCGACCCACCGGACGAGTTCTCCGGGAAGTTCCCCGAGGAACCGCGAAGGGTCGTTTTCGACGAACATTCCTCGGAACGAACGCGAGCGGCAGCCAACGAGATAGAGTGCCTGCATCGCCCGCGTGATCCCGACGTAGCAGAGGCGTCGTTCCTCGTCGATATTGCCTTCCTCAAGGGCGCGGGAGTGGGGAAAGATGCCCTCCTCCATGCCGACGATGAAGACCGCGGGGAACTCGAGTCCCTTGGCGGTGTGAAGGGTCATCAGGGTCACGACGTCATCACGTGGACCCGCCCGGATTGTGTCTGCATCCGACACAAGGGCTGCATTTTCCAGGAAGAGACGTAGGCCCTCGTCGGCACCCGATGCCCCGTACTCCGTGACCACGGACTTGAGTTCCTGGACATTCTCCCACCGCTCCTCGCCGTTGTCGTCACGGTGTTCCAGGAGGTACTCCCGGAAACCGGTCCGCTTGAGGAGCAGGTCGAGGAGGTCGGGAAGTGAAAGGGTACGGAGACCGGTGATCAGTGCGTCAAGGTCGCGCGCATAGGCGAGGAGGAGTTCGTGGGCACGTCGGTTCCACGGCAATGGGCCCGAGCCCCACCCCACCGCCCCATCACCCCTTGATTTCACATGGCCCATCGCCCCTGATTCAGATGCGCTTCGCTCGGCCCCGGGCTTTTCGTCCGGGTCTGGCGATTCGGCTTGGGTGATCAATGGGGCCGTACGTTCGGAGGCTTCCGCTCGGAGCAGTGAGATCAGTCCATCCACGACTGGGCGCGATGTCTCGGCCGCCCAGTCGACGAACTTGTCGATGGTCGTGTCGCCAAGCCCCTTGCGGGTTGCGCCAGCACGCCGGAACGCATCGGTGTCATACGGATTGATCAGGAGGTGCAGGTAGGCGATGACCTCCTTGATCTCTCTCCGATCGTAGAACCGGGTACCTCCAACCATCTGGAATGGCAGGCGACGGCGTACCAACTGTTCCTCGAGGACACGGGACTGCGCGTTGGTTCGGTAGAGGATTGCGATCTGGCGGTAGGCGATCCCGGTGCCGATGAGGCGGTCGATCTCCCGGATCACGAACTGGGCTTCGTCAGTCTCGTTCCCGGCCACGACGCCGGTGATCGGGTCGCCCTTCCGGTTTGCCGTCCACAGTTCCTTGGCGTGACGTTTTGTCAGACCGGCCTCGATGGCTTGGGCGGCGACAAGGATCGTCTGGGTCGAGCGGTAGTTCTGTTCGAGGCGGACCGTGGTGCACTCGGAGAAGTCCTGTTCGAACTGCAGGATGTAACGGACGTCTGCGCCACGCCATCCGTAGATCGCTTGCGAGTCGTCACCAACGACGGTCAGGTTGCGGTGGTCGCCGGCGATGGCCTTGACGAGGCGGTACTGGGCTTCGTTGACGTCCTGGTACTCGTCGACGAGGACATGCCGGTACCTGTTGGCGTAGCGTTGCCGAACGTCCGGGAAGTTCTCGAGCAACTGCAGCATGAGATTGATCAGATCGCCGAAGTCGACCGCGTTGGCCGCCTCGAGGGCGTCCTGATACCGCCGGTAGAGGGTTGCGACGGCGGTCTCGAAGGGGTTGTGGGACTCGCTCGCACTGGCAGCCTGCGCTGGGCTGACCAGTCGGTCCTTCAGTCGCCCGATTGCGCCCAGGACGGCGTTCGGGCTGACGAGTTTCGGGTTGAGTCCGGCCTCGGCGAACTGCCTCTTGAGGACGCGCAACTGATCGTCGGTGTCGTAGATGGTGAAGTTCCGGTCGTAGCGCCGGCCAAGCAGTTCGATATCCGACCGCAGAAAGCGGGCACAAAGTCCGTGGAATGTTCCCATCCTGACTTGGCGTGCCTGATCCTCGCCGGTGAGTTCGGTCACGCGGTGGGTAAGTTCGCGGGCGGCCTTGTTGGTGAATGTGACGGCGAGGATCTGCCATGGTGGGATCTGGCGCTCCCGGATGATGTAGGCGATCCGGTAGGCGATGACCCTGGTCTTGCCCGATCCGGCGCCTGCAAGGATCAGGAGGGGACCATCGCCGTGGGTGACGGCATCCATCTGGGGCGGATTGAGTTGGGTGGCAAGGAACTGCCGGATGTCCGGTGATGGTGCCGGCGCGGGGGTGGGTTCGTACGTACGTTCCATATCGGGCCTGTGGCACTAGTCTACGGGTCGCTTCCGCCGTTTCCGGGGCCGCATTTGAACGGTCGCGGTCGAGTCGGCGGGTTCGCGTGACGGTGCGTACACTGCAAAGGCCGGTCAGACAGACCCTTGCCGAGGGTGCTGCGACCGGTGCGGACGGTGGGTCCGCAAGTGTATGACGGGCGAATGAGGGAGTTCCGGTGGCGACGACGATTGCGCATGGCGCGCTGATGCAGGCCGCGTTTTTTCTCGGTCCGAACCAGATGGAATTGCGCGAGGCCCCAGTGCCGGTGCCTGGTCTGGGCGAGGTCCTTCTCAGGGTCAACGCCTGCGCCGTGTGCGGAACCGACTTACGGATCCTCGGTGGAGGCAAGACGCGTGGCGTCTACCCGCCGCGCGTACTTGGACACGAGATTGCGGCGCATATCGTCTCGTTCGGCGAAGGCGCGGAGGCAGCGGTTGGTCTGCCTATCGGCCAACGGGTGGTCTTTCCGCCGGGGATCACGTGCGGCGCCTGTCGCTTCTGCGTGATCGGGATGGAAAACCACTGCAAGCGTCGTGAGGCTTTTGGCTACAAGTACGACGGCGGGTTTGCCGAGTACATGGTTGTGCCGGCGCATGCGGCACGTCGGGGCATCCTCATGGCTATCCCGGACACGCTTGCCGATGCCGAGGCGTCGCTTGCCGAACCACTGGCGTGTGTGGTGAATGGGCAGCGGCAGAGCCAGGTGGGTGTCGGGGATGTGGTGGTGGTGGCCGGCGCCGGTCCGATTGGCCTGATGCACGTCCAGATGTCCCGTCTGGCCGGCGCACGGGCCATCATCGTGAGCGAGCCATCGACCGCGCGACGTGAACAGGCGATGGCGATGGGCGCGACAATGGCGCTCGATCCGACTCATGATGAAGTGCTGGATGTTGTGCGTTCGGTAACCGGAGGTGATGGGGCCGACGTGGCGATTGCCGCGATCGGGGTGCCGGGTCTGGTGCATGACCTGTTGCGGTGGGTGCGCCCCGGAGGTCGGGTGAACCTGTTCGCCGGGTATCCCGGGTCCGGTGACGCCACGATCTCGGCCAACCTGATCCATTACGGCGAACTGATCGTCACTGGCACCAGTGCGTGCACGAGTGAGGATTTCCGGGTGGCGCTCAGCCTTCTGGCGAGCGGCAGGTTCGACGCATCCGCCCTGGTCTCGCACCAGTTTCCCCTTGCCCAAGTGCAGGAGGCCTTTGACGTCACTCGCCGAGGTGAGGGCCTTCGGGTGGTTGTCACGCCGTAGTCCGGGTTTGCCCAACGTCCGACTATGCCAAGCGGGTCATTCGCGGAGGTCCTTGCGGAACTCGCACATTGCGACCTCCCGAATGAATCCGAAACGTTCGTTGATGGAAATCATGCGTGGATTGCGCTGACTGTTCCACGTCCTGATTTCCTGGATGCCTTGGGCCCGCGCCCATTCGATGCCCGCCACCTTGAGGGCGGTCGCAATGCCCAGGCCCCGCGCTTGGCGGGTCACTCCGGTCAAGGCTTGCGACAGGATGTAGGGAAGTCCGGGAACCCGGCGCAAATACGTGAGGCCGACATATTCCTCGCCCCGGCACGCGATCAGGAAGGCCTCTGGAATTGTCGTGGGATGATCGGTCACTTGCCAGGTAAAGGTCTCAATTGAAACTGCGTTTGCTTGGACCGGTCGGGGTACGTCAGCCTCAATCCCGGTATGGAGGGCATGAAGCCTTTCGATGCAATCTGGAATGCGCAATCGCTCGTTCGCCAAAGTTCTGATGGTGACGCCGGCGGAGGCGGTCCGGGCAATCTGAGCAGAGAACCGTGACGGGTCGAACAGCGCGACATCGAGGTGCGACTCCCATAGCCGGTGCGTTTCCTCGAACCCGTGCTTGCCAAGGAAGGCAAGGCTGCCGACCGCGTTTGCCTTTGCCTCTCCGATGAATTCGCGAGCACCCAGCGGTTTCAGGACCGCTTCGGCATGGCGAAGCAGGCGTGTCCCCCATCCCCGTCGTTGGTGGCTTGGTGAGACGAAGACGAGGACGCTGTACCGGCTTGGGTCGAACTGATTGGGCACGTGCCTGGCATCGCAGCATCCGATCACGTCGCCGTCGCTGGAAACGGCCACCCATCTGTGGGCACGGTACGTGTCTCCCGGCCATCCCTCATCCTGGGTGCGGAGTGCCTCGACCGTCAGGCCGTCCTCACCTTGGATCTGGTTGAAGATCCGAACCGTCTCAGGGTAGTCATTCCCGGTGGCACTGAAGTCGCGGATCAGTCCGAATGGTTCATCCATTTGGCGATCATAGGCCACCGAGGAGTCCGCGCGGTCGATGACGGGCAGGGTTTACTCGCTGTCGGTTCCTGCGTCCAGTTCATCGCCTGAGATACCCGGCGGGTCGCGGTCGTCTACGGATGAGGCGTAGGCATCTCGGACAACCGCGGTGACGATAGACGCGCGGAACCCACGCCGGGCGAGGAACGATCCCAGGCGTCGCGAGAATGCTTCCCGGTCCAAACCGGCGAGGGAACCGACCCGTCTCTCGATGGCGGCCCTGGCACGGGTCAGCTCCTCGCCATCGTCGACGACCGCGAGGGTGATGGTCTCAGGGGCGACGCCACGTTGCGCCAAGTCGTGGCGGAGGCGAACCTCGCCATGCAGGCGGTGTTCACGCCGGGTTGCGACCCAGGCGTCGGCGTAAGTCCCATCGTTCAGGTATCCGAGTTCCAGCAATCGTGCCACCGTATCGGTGACCACGTCGTCTTCGAAACCGGCGCGGGTCAATCTGGTTCTCATCTGCTTCACGGTGTGCGCGCGTGAGGCGAGGGCGTCAAACGCACGCGCGGCGGCGCGAGGACGCGGGTCGCCAGTCGGTTCTGCCGGTGGACCACGTGTGTCACGGCGTGGGCGGGTTCCAGGTGAACGGTTCCCAAACCGGGTCCGGCCCGGCGGTTCGTCACGGGGCGTTGGTCTGCCCCCGGTATCCGCCTCCCAAGACTGATGCGGGGCGACTTCGACAGGACTGGTGTGCGACGGAAGGTGGGAGATACCGTCACCCTGCGGTTCATCCAACCACGGGGAGAGGTCAGAGATGGATAACGGGATGGGTGCGGGCGCGTCCGGGTCGCGTCCGGCACGCATGAAACGTCGGCGGATCATTGCGAACAAGTGTACCATGATGTGAGTACATATGTTCTAATCCTTGACGGCCTGAGAGTTGGCGGAGCCGCAATGTGCCAGTTCTATCTGGTGTCTCGGTGAGCAAGGATGTCTCGGAGCCGTTGATACCTCGCGAAGACGCGAGTGGGTGGTTCGATCGGTTCCATCCACTCACGGGTGCGTTGCCATCCACCGGGATAGGTCTGGTGCAGTCGGGTGCGGCTTCGAAGGATTGGTCGCAGTCCCCGAAGCGCGGCGATGCGTCCGCGAAGAGGACTGAGATCGCGACGGGTGACCATCGTGTACGGCAATGATGCGAGGTCGTAGCCGATGATGGCCGGCAGGTATTCCAGAAGCCCGGGTGCCGGATAGCACCGCGCGATTGTCCAGACCTTGTTTCGTCCCAGGTGCCAGTTCTTGAACGGTGATCCCTCTCCGGCACTGGCGGAGTGAGCGTGACGGATTACCGAAGTTGGGGCGACGACGCTCTCCCATCCCGCTAGGCGGGCGCGCCACGCGAGATCGACATCCTCGAGGTACATGAAGTACGACGGATCGAAGCCACCAAGTTGGCGAAGCATTGCCCGCCGATAGAGTGCCGCACCTGCACTTGCGCCGAAGACGGGCACAGGTGGGCCCGGCTTCATGCGGGGATCGCCGGATCCCCGGTCCCACGCGATGCCGGCACGGTCGATCCGGATCCCGGCGGACTGAATCGTTTCCGGGTCGTGGGCAAAGACCATCTGGCTTGCGACGCTGCCGATCCGCGCATCTGAGGCAGCAACTGAGACCAGAGCGTCCAACCATCCTGGTTCGGGGACCGTGTCGTTGTTGAGGGTCACGACAAACTCGCCTCGCGCCTCATCGGTGGCGCGATTGTTGGCAGGCGCGAACCCCGCGTTCGTGGGGTTGCGGATTAGTCGGACCCGGCTGTCCCGGGACGCGATCTCGGCGATGACATCGGGAGTGCCGTCGCGGGAGTCATTGTCGACAACAAGGACCTCGAAGCCGCCCGGTGCCTCCTGGGCAAGCAGGGCAGGCATCAGACCGTCCAGATGCGTCCGGCCATTCCATGTGACGATGATTACCGTCGTTCGTGGGTTCACTTGCGCACCTGAATGGGATCCCGTTCTCGCGGAAAGGTGTGCAGCGGAGTTCCCAACCGCTGAAAATCCGTCACCCGATCATTGCCGGGGGACGGCGAGCGGATCGTACACTCGTGAGGGTAGCGATTGGGCTGGCCGGGAGGCGCGTCTGGTAGCCGTTGACACAGGAGTGACCGGGATGTCTGACGAGGTGGACGCGCCGATTGCGCGCATGATGATGAGCGTGGCGGGCCACTCCATCGTTGCCTACGTCCAGATGCGGGCCATGGCTGAGGTGCTGATTGGGAAGGGTGTCTTCACTCGTGAGGAACTGGAAAACCAGTTCGAGACGATGCGCGTGCGGGAACTTGCGCGCACGATCGACGAGTGGTTCACGCCCGATATCGCCTATCACGTGAAACTTGCCTTTGAGTCTGAGGCGGCCCACGCAGAGGTTGAGGGCGTGGCGCCGGCCGAACCGGACGAGATTGCGCGGGCACGCGCGATGCAGTCGGACTGAGCTGACCGGGGTGCGTTTCGCGGTACCCGGACATCTGCCGTACCGTTAGATGCGAGTGGCGAGTACGACCAAGCGCAATGCAGGTAGGTCAGGGGCGACGGGGTTCGGCGAATGAGTGGGATCCCGACGTTGGTGCCCCCGCCCACGCTCGCCACATCCGACGGCGGTCCGACTGGGCTCCTTCCTCATGTGACCACGGCGGGTTCATCGGTAGGGTCGGGTCGATCCAACGGGCGGGCAGGGATGCCGTCGGACCCGATGGATAGCGAAGCGCCTTCCAATCTGGCGCGACGGGGTGGGGATGGGCGACTCGAAGCGCCTTCCAATCAGGGGCGTTTGGGCGATGTGGCCTCGGTTTTCCGCGAGCTCTGGCACTACCGCGACCTGCTGAGAAGTCTCGTTTCACGTGACCTTGCGGTGCGGTACCGACGATCCGCCTTGGGATTCGTCTGGTCGCTGCTGAACCCACTTCTGATGATGCTTGTGTTCACGATCGTCTTCCAGGTGGTGAAGCCCCAGTCGGTACGGAACTATCCGCTCTTTGTCCTCGCCGGGATGTTGCCGTGGAACTTCCTTGCCGGGGCAATCAGTGGCGCCACCCGCAGCGTGACCGGCAATGCCCACCTGATCGACAAGGTCTATTTCCCGAGGGAGATCCTGCCACTCTCCGTGGTGATCGCGAACCTCGTCAACTTCCTGCTGAGTTTGGCCGTGTTCCTGCCACTGGCACTGCTGCTTGGGGCGCGGTGGAACGGGTGGATCTTCGCCTTGCCGCTGGTGATCCTGATCGAGGTCATGATCGTCACGGGCATCTCCATGATGTTGGCGGCGCTCAACGTCTTCTACCGGGATACGGAACAGGTCCTTGAGGTGGCTTTGACCGCGTGGTTCTTCCTGACGCCAGTCTTCTACGAACTCGAGCTGCTGCCGAACCAATTCCTTGGCATTGACGTGTGGCGGCTGGTCTACACGCTGAACCCGATGGCGACGCTGGTGACCGACTACCGCTACGTGATGCTGTACGAGACGCCGATCATCCGCCACACGCTGATACCTTTCCTGATCGGCATCGCGTTGCTTGGTGCAGGATGGTGGGTGTTCCGCCGGGTTGCCCCAGCGTTCGCCGAGGAGGTCTGACCGCACCATGGCGCGTGTCGCAGTGCGGTGTGAAGACGTCCGCAAACGGTTTGTGATCCGGCGCGGGCGGGCCCGGACCTTTCAGGAAGCTGCCTTGGCCCTCTTCCAGGGCGGACAGGCGTTTGGGCAACGTGACGAGTTCTGGGCCCTGGACGGGGTCTCGTTCTCAGTCGAGGCGGGACGGACCCTTGGGATCATCGGGCGCAATGGTGCTGGGAAAAGCACGTTGCTCAAGCTGCTTGCCGGGACGATGCAACCGACGTCGGGCCGGATGATCGCCAACGGCAAGGTCTTCGGCCTTTTGGAACTAGCTGCCGGGTTCCATCCTGATCTGTCCGGCCGCGAGAACGTGTTCCTGAATGGCGCATTCCTGGGACGTTCGCATGCCGACATGGCGAAGCGCCTTGACGAGATCATCGCGTTCTCGGAACTCGAGCAGTTCATCGACCAACCGGTCAAGCACTACTCATCGGGCATGTACATGCGTCTCGGGTTTGCGGTTGCCCTCTCGGTTGAACCGGACATCCTCATCGTCGACGAGGTGCTTGCCGTCGGGGATGCTGCCTTCCGTCAGAAATGCCTTGCGGCACTTGCGACGGCGAAGGCGCAGGGACGCACGATCCTGTTCGTCACGCATGACCCGGGAGCGGTCCGCCGCTTCTGCGACGACGCGGTCTGGCTTGAACGGGGCAAGGTGCAGGCGGCTGGACCCGCCCTTGATGTGCTGCGGGCGTACCTCGCAACGACAACGACGCACGGCGCCGGTGTTGTTCCGGAAGGGCCCCCTGCCGATCCGTACGCGACGCCTCGCGGACCAATCGCGCTTACCGGCGTCGACCTCCTCGAAAAAGGGGAGGGCACGCAGACGCCATTCCGAGGGGCACGGACGGTCCGCGCGCCGGGCGATGCGTGGCGGATGCGACTGCGGTACTCGGTCAGCGAACCGGTTTCCGGGGTGTCGTTCGGTGTAGCGGTGCATCGCGACGGTGGGACGTACGTTCTCGGGGCCGGAACGAGTGGGGCAAGACATGACCTCCCGGTGGGCGATGGCGCCGTCATCGTGACGACGGAGGGCCTCCCACTGGCACCCGGCCTCTACTCGGTTTCGGCAGGGCTCTGGTTGGATGGCGCGTCACCGGAAGATGGCGACCCGCCCGATCACCGCCTGACGCGGGCGGCCCGTGTTGCCGTCGAGACGCCCAGGATTCTGACTGCCGGACTTCTTGCTCCACGCCTTGCCTGGGAATGGCCGGAAGATGCGCGTATCCGGACTGGCCTGTCACTGCCCCACCCCATCGCCCCCGATGGAAATGCGCTTCGCTCGGCCCACCCCATCGCCCCCGATGGAAATGCGCTTCGCTCGGCCCACCCCATCGCCCCCGATGGAAATGCGCTTCGCTTGGCCCACCCCATCGCCCCGATGAAAATGCGCTTAGCGT
>Ga0214923_10001661_pt1 | contig 31190 bp, 40 predicted proteins | sample LL1510_MetaG_FD_177993 | JGI IMG/M metagenome (GOLD analysis project Ga0214923, IMG submission 177993) | Freshwater microbial communities from Lake Lanier, Atlanta, Georgia, United States - LL-1510 | ecosystem: Environmental > Aquatic > Freshwater > Lake | place: USA: Georgia | collected...
AGCATTTATCTTTAGGACGGACACGATCGTTATGTCGCCTAACCATTTCTTCGTCCATTTCTTCAACAGTTTTGAATGGACGGAGAGGTGAACCATCTGCTCGTTTGAACACAGTGCAGGTTTTTTCGTGACCAAAATGATGATCTGAACATAAAAATACAGTTGGCATTATGGCTCTCCTGATATTTTGATAAGATACATGGAAACATGGGGGCCGTTAAGTTTTACGCACTGTGAGGGATACTTGTTATAGGCGTCCGGACCCCATCTTTGTTTTTTGCCTAGTTTTTCTACACGCAGCATCACTGGGTTTATTCTTTTGACAATACCTATTATAAGATGATTTTGATGACAAAACGCTACACAATCGCCTTGGTATATGCTTTGCCCCAGTTGATCTTTGGACTCTTTATTAGAATCTTTGAGCATAGTTTTAGCTAATTGCAACTGTTCTAGTTCTAAATTATTTTACTTTTCGCAGATAATCTATTCCAACCAATTTGGTCTGTACATCCAGTAGTGCGCTAACTGGTGTGCATTCGTGTTCTTTTTTGCCTAGAGATTTGTTACGTTTGCTAATTTCTCTAGCTCTGGCCGCTGTGGCCAACACTAGATTAAAACGATTGCCCTGCATATTTTTTACACAGGTATCAAAATCAATTGTGGTGCCTCTACTTAATTTTACTTTGTCCATATTATTTCCATTTTGGGCCTAAAATCCAAACGACTAAACTTTTGCGTATACCACTGATCACAGGTCTTACCCTATGTAACATATATGATGGGAAGAATATTGCATCACCTTTGCCTAATTTATTGCTCAAGGCACTGTCTGGGTTACCAATGCAGATGTCAAGCTCTCCCCCATCAAAATCAGTGGCATCGTTCAATAAAATACTGACGCTCAGTTTTCTAGAAAGATTGGTATCTTTGTTAACCTCATATCCATTAAACATAGTATCGATGTGATAATTGTAATACTCACTGCTATTATACACGGTATATTGAAAAAATTCAAACCCTAATAGGTCATATTGAAAGAATTCTTCATTTATTTTTTGCCCAATATCAAAAAGCCTATCAAATATCCATAAGTTTGAATCATTCTTAGTTTCCAAGGTGATTTGGCTTTTTCTATATGAGTGATCTAGTTCGTTATTCAACCCAGTTACACCATCATATAGTTTTTTTTGATCATAAGTTTCACAAATTAGATCGCACTCTTGTCTTGTAAAAGCCCCTAACCAATAGGCATGTGTATGAACTGTGTTGTGAATTTGATGAGGATTGCTGACCAGTTTACGCATAATTTTGGTGCCCCAGGAGAGACTCGAACTCCCAACCTACTGATTACAAATCAGTTGCGCTACCATTACGCTACTGAGGCTGTTTTTATTTGCCTTGCCCTCTATAGGCCTTATATGCTCGTTTTTGATGTTTGTTCATTGAACTGGTTTTAGGTATATTACCTCCCTGACTTGTTCTTTTTTCTACTTTACGATGTTTACTTTGTTCTTTGGCCACTATACATTCCTTCTTCTTGTAAATCTATCTTCAAATACATCAATGGTAGATCGATTCTCATAACGCACACGATCCATTCTGTTTTCTTGAGCTGTCCCCCAATATAGATGTTTAGCGTTACTGCATTTGGCATTATTGCAGGCATGACATACATGAATTTTATGCCCTCTTGGGATGGTAGTTCCTGTATATTCTGCCAATAACGCTTTGCTATAGGTGCTGTTCCCTCCACGCTCTACACAATAATCGTCTAGATCCAGATGTGTCTGACGTTCAGTTTTAGGACGCTTGATGTATTCGTATATGTCTTGCATCCATTATTTAAACCCTGTAGAGAGCCTATATTATATATTTGATAAATACGAAGTAAAATATTTCACTTGTTTGTTTACATCTTGTAATCTATTAAAATTATATTCAGTAATTGCGCGAAAATAAGTTAAATAGCCTTTCAATACATTGGGTTGAAGGTTAGCTAGCTTGATTACTTGTTTAAAGGCCATTAATATTCTTTTACCATCATCGTCTTCATTATCATAACTTTCATCTATTAATGGGTGAAAAGTTTTAAATCCTCTCTCTTGTAATAACTTTATAGAATGTTTCAATCCTATGATAATAAAGGGATGTTTATTAAGAATGGGTTTGAAAGTTTTTTCGCTTAGATTTCTTCCAGGTGGAGTAAGTCCTGGATGGCTATACTTATATAGGCATGCTGTCTCTGTAACTACGGTAAAATATGTATCTACATAAAATTTAGGATCGCTATCTGTGAATTCTAGTAAAGTGTTTGATTCGTCTGGTTTGGTATCGAGGTATAAGGGTTCTAATTTTTTTATTATGTCAGAATTTGAACTAAAAATATTATACAATTCACTGTCTTGTGTAAAATCTGTTATTAATTGTTTGAATATTTCATCACCGTTAGGGGGCTGTTGTCCACGTAGGTTTGTATTAAAACTTACATATCCTTTATCAATTAAATTATATATATTCAATAAAGCTATAATAGCTGTTCTATGAGGTCGATTGTATCCGTTTAGACATAAAAATTTTTTATCGTATACGGTTTTTGACAGTGTGTTCCGTGCAATTTTCGTTTGATCTGGGTCGATATTGCCTAGATAATAAGCAGCTTGATTAGCAGCAAATTCCCATTCATAAATAGTTAAACTATTCATTACTGGTAAATTATACTTTTCAGATACAGCTATAATTTCTCTAGAAATTTCACTGCTATTACTTAATAAAATTATGTTTGTTGGATCAATATTATTTGGTATTATTAAATCCTTGTAAAGTTCTTCTACAACGGAATGATATGGTTCTTGCATATTACAAATTATCAAACCAATGTCTTTACTCTTTATTTGGTTTAATATATTAGTAGGCATTAAAGTATGTAGTGGATAATCTATAAATGCATCTCCGTTGAGTATTTCTATATACCAGTAATCTTTTGGTAATGTATCCCACGGGAATAATTTAAAGTAGGGACGATTTGCTCCAGTTTTATAAAACCATTCTATGTTATTATTTGGACGATTAGGTCCGTAGGTTATTAATTTAGGAAAATAATTTTTATTTAAGATTGCCATAGAGAGTTATCTCGATAGAACAATATTATTTACCGCTATAATTGGTAGTAGGTTAGGGAATCGAACCCTACCATTCCAGCCCATCTGACCAGTCTCCAGAGTGTATAAGTCTCCGCCGCACACCAGTGCTACCTGCCTGAGTTTTATAATATTTCAAATAGAAAATATTTGTCTATACATTTATTATTGTAAATACAACTTTGATGGAGAATATTATTTTATGAAAAAGTTTTTAGCTACAATTATATTATTATTGGTATCTGGTGTAGTGAACGCATCATCTAAATGTGGGGTAGTAATTGATTTCCCTCCAGGCGGAACCTCTGATCGATATGCTAGGTTACTACAAAAATATAATCCAGATTATAAAATTGAATATAGGACCGGAGGAATGTCTGTTCCGGCAGTTAATTTTATAGGCGAAAATCAAGAATTTATTTACTTAGGGTCTCCTGTATTATTTGGAGACAAAAGTCCATTGAAGGATCCTCCGATTGAGCTTTATAAAATACTAATTGCTGCTCCTATTATTGCAGTTACTTCTAAATCAATTGATTGGAATACATTACTAACAGGTAAGGTGAACATAGGTGTTCCAGGATTAGGCACCTCTCATCATTTAATCGTTGAGCAATTGAAAGAACATAATCCAAATATACAGGTTGTTCCCACCGGCGGAGATAATAAAGCCTTACCAATGGTAATAAGTGGCGACTTAGATATCTACTTAATAAGTGCAACTAGTGGGTTGGTTTGGTTAGAAAATTATAAACAGATTAAAGATTTATTTACAGTTGAATTTAACAAGCCTTTTGTTAGAGGTAATGTTAAATTGCAAAGTGTAGGGTTTAACGGAGCATTTATTCATAAAAGTGCATCCTCGGTGCAGAGACAAAAAGCTATCGACTGTTTAGATAAAGTTACATCTCAACCTGGCTGGACAGACGAACTTAAAAAAATGGGTGCTGGTCCCGTCCAAATAACTGGTAAAGATAAAGAAGCGGCCCTAAAACTTTATGTAGATACACTGCGTAAATATAATCAATGATTACAGATAAACATTTAGCCGAGAAAATTGCACTAGAAACTAGCAGCGGGTATTGGAGTGTTAACAATACCTATTTTTTCCACAAGGCCGAATGTTTAAGGTATGCAACACTAATAAAAAACTACAATGTAAATTTTCATTATTTTGATAATTTTTATTCTTCATTAAGTTGGAATAATGAACCAAATGAAAGCTTAGAAGAACTATATAAGAGACGTGCTCAGCAATTAAGAGAAAAGTATGATTACATTATTTTAGCTTATTCAGGTGGGGCAGATAGTTGTAATGTTCTTGATAGTTTTTTACAAAACAATATTCCACTTGACGATATTGTTACTACGTATCCAGTAAAAGCGATAGAAAAACTTAAATTATATTTCGATCCCAAAGATACTCGTGCTAGCAACCTTATTTTTGAATATAGTCATGCTGCTGAACCTAAGCTACAAGAAGTGGCAAAACATTATCCAAATACAAAAATAAGTGTGCTTGATCATACTGATACTGCTATAGATTTATTAGATAGTTGCAAATTGCATTTGATGCCAGTGTCAGGAATCGGAGCATCTCCTAGTCTGGCCGGACATTATTTAATTGCTCAGAAAGTAAAAAAATATAGCGAAAAGGGCAAAACAGTATTATTAACAGGTGTAGATAAACCTAGACTAGGATATAACCCATTAAACAAAAAATTTGGAGTATGGTTTGATGACATTACACTAGTTTGGGGTAATTATGATAAGGAAGCACATAACGGTTTTAAACCTACAACAGAGCATTTTTATTATACACTTGACATGCCTGAACTTTGGCAAAAACAATGTCATGTTCTTAAAAGGTTTCTAACTCCAATAGCCAATGCTTCAGAAAGGCCAAATTATTATAATAATATCCACTTTAAAACTCTTAATAACAAGGAAATATTTTATGTTCACAACATTTTCTTTAAAAAAATACTTTATAAAAATTGGGATGAAACCATTTTCCAAGCAGGTAAGCCTAGTGGGTATTTCTTTCAAGAGCATAGCGACTGGTTTTTTAAAACAGACTTAACAAGTCGACGAACAAAAGATTTTCATTACGGGCAGGTAATGGAATTTATTTCTAATATAGACCCTAGATTTATAACATATAATAAAGAAGGTAAACCATTAAAATTTAACGAAATGTCTACTAAAGTAATAACCATCTCATAAATATTCATTATGATAGTGGCATTAAATATTCCTCCCCCTTCTGTTAAAATTATAAACGCAGTTAATAGGATAGCATCTGTAGCTCCTCATGAATTAGAGTTAAAGGCTATTCATGACAAATTTCAGGATTATTCTATAAACAGCGTTTCAAGAAAATTTATTGAAAATGATGAAGAATTAAACGAGGTAGCTCAGGCCGAGTTCAGTGGTTTGTTTAAAGAAAAATTTAAACCTGCTGCCGGTGTTGTAAAAAATATCAGCACCAAGGATCGATATGCGTGTTGGCCTCCTCATTCTGATAGAGTTAGAATCTTTGCTTTAAATTATTATATACAAGAAGGTGGACAAAATGTCACAACAATCATGTATAAAAAGTTTGGAAATTACGATGTAGGAACCGGTACAGGCCAAATTTTTAGATATAACGAGTTGGAAATAGATAAAACATATCACTTACAAGTTAATAAATGGTATGCCTTAAGCGTCAGACAGGCACATAGCATTGAAAATATAGAAACAACCAGACTAATTTTTACATTATCTTTCTTTGATTTAACATGTGAGGAATTTCTTAAAAAATATCAGCACTATGTTGAAAAAAGTAGCTCTAATTAAGTTATGCTAATTATATCATTAGCTAAATTGTATTGATCTCTATTTTGTTTCATTTCTGCTAAGTATTCATCCTGCTCAGTAAACTCAGTTAAGGCATCAGAATCCGTAAAAGTGTGTGTAACAATTAATGTTAATCCATCTTCTGAAATAGTCCGTTGGCCTGTATATTTGCCAGTATCTTTATAATTTGTCTGTATATATTCCATGTGCGAAGGTGGCCAAGTATCATGGAACCACGGTGTTTCTATATTTGGCCTTATAAATACTTGGATAAGCTCGATTGGCATAGCGTTGATCCTCTACAAAAGATGCCGTAAAGCATCTTTTTTATTTATTTAGATTATTCTTTAACTATACCTTTTGTTAGATCCCCCCAGCGAGTTTTATTGGATTGATTTAAAGCGTCAATTTGATTGAAACCGAGTTTGCCTATCTGGCCAAAATCATCTTCACATAAGAACTTAGTTTTTTCGTTATATGCATTGGTTAAAATCTTATGTAGCTCCTCTCTAGTAGTAGCATCTACAGATTTATTTACAAAGTAGAAATAGTCGTTAGTTATATTTTCTAAACCGTTTACATTTACAGATTTAAATGTTGGGTAATTATTAATACTTCTTGTCCCTGTCATACCCAAAACTTTGATGTCGTTACCAAATCTTGAAGTGACCGATGTTCCAATGAAATCAACGCTACCATCGATATGTCCACCTAACATATCACTCGTTGCTTCAGGGGTACCCTTATAAGGAACTTCAGATACCTTGATGCTTGGATTTTCACGCTTTATAGCTTTTGTAACAAGAGTTGTAATTGAACCTGATATGATACCTAAAGTAATTTCACGGCCTTGTACATCTGATAATTTATTGATTTTTTTGGAAAAGATTGCTAATGGTTGATTCGAACAAACTAATGAAACCATATTAAAGTCATCTATATTATGACTGTCTTTATATAACAATGGCCTAATATAAAAGCTACTCGTAGATGCCAAAACTGATAAGTCTTTTGATTCTGCAACTGTCTTTGCTGCTACAGCTCCACCTGCACCTGGTTTATGCATCAATATAAATTGATACTTAGTTTGTTGAGTATTTGCAGTTTCAATGATGCTTCTAAACATATTAGCCTGAGAACTTCCAATAGCGAACGGCCATACTACCGGTACTACCTTTTGAGCATGAACTAAAGTTGAAAAAAATGCTGTAAAAATTAGTAATATTAATTTCATATTATTTCCTTTAAAATATTAGAGTTAGTATTTAGTATGTACTGTTCTTTAGGAATAAAATCTTTTTCATGACCTATCTTCCAATAATTATAAAACCTCACGAACCCATCACCTTTATCTTCAGTGGCAAGATACTTCATGTCTATGTTTTTAACGAATAGTTTTAAATCAGATTTAAACATTTGAATAAAATGTTCTTTTCCATGAAGTCGCAAAATCCAATTATCTAATTGAAATCCCCCCTTGAAACCAAATCCTTGTTTATGGGCTTGCCAAATGCCATGTCTATCTTTAATAGTAGGATATATACATGGCACTATTGATCGTTGCCAATCGCTTGCTCGTCTAGGATTTAAATTGAATTTCAAGGGTTTTGATTTATCCCATAATACAGCTTTAGCATGGTTATTTTCAGAATTATAAATCCATCTACATACTTCATGAGCTTGTTTTATCATTAAATGGGGTAAATCTGAAGTGTAATAAAAAAGTACTGATTCTACATTAGGATACCTGTCCTTGAAGTGAGGAGTGACAATATTAACGATTGGATCCGTAATTACAGAATATAGATTTCCTGATTCTGTTCTACAGATAATTGGTTTATCTATTCCGTATACTACTCCAACCTTCTTTCCTGCTTCAGCTAAATCTTTTATATGTGAAAATTTATCTAGCGAATGCCTAGTAGTAGCAGAAAAATGTATCCAATGATTGGATAATTCATAGATATACTCATCTGTTTTTAAATTTAATATATCTTCAAAATAGTCATGTATTGTTATTTTAATATTAGGATGAGATTGTAATATTTCTTGCATCAAGGGTAACTGAACTATAGTTGTTTCACTAATTGTATTGTCAGCGGATTTATCTGATATATCAACTTTCCATTTTTTTAATCCACTCAACGGAGCACCAGCAATGATTTCATCTACTTTCAAGTTGTTATTTAAAAAACTATACAACATGTTTGTACTGTCTGCTCCCCCGCTAGCCATAAGAATAACATAATCAAACTCCTCTCTTATTTGCCTTGCTCTTTCTGCATAAAGCATATCGAGCGATACAGGCGGCTCAACTGTCCAATCAAATTTATCTAATATTTCATTATTAAAATTCCAACTAATATCAGACTTAGTCGGGTTAGCAAATAAAATAGCCTGCAATTTGTTAAAGAAAATCCTATTCTCTACCTTATAAAATCCTAGTTTTTTGTTCATACAATATTTATAGATGCAAAAATGATTAAAAAAATTTAATAGTGCCATTCATTATAATTTTTAGAGCAATTAAAATTACCTTTTAAAACTTCACAAAATCTTAATACGGAACACTAATCCTTGTTTTTAAAAATGTTTAATATAAAATTTAGACCCAGTCATCCAATCGTAAGAATCTAGTATACTTAAATCATGCAGAATTTTTTAGTAGCATATGGTTATGATTATTAAAGTACTCGTCATCATATAGATTAATTTCAACTTCTTTGTTGAAAATATTTAATAGTTTTTCTCTAGTAAATCTAAATTTTGATTCTTTTTTTTGTATCATTTCTTTATAAAAGCTTTCCATAAATTCAGGCCTTCTTCCTAATGAAGGAACCTGGTCGCCTTCATATCCAATTAGTTTAGGCTTTTCGAATATGTCAGGCCAAATTTGCCTATGTAAAGTTGTTCTGTATGACCAAGAGCTTTGTTTTCCTTTTATCTCGTCATTAGTTAATTTTTGAATATAATCAATGTCCATAAATGATAACCAAATTTCAGGAGTAAAGTTATACCATTCGCCTATTACTATTCTTTTAATTGCTTTACTATATACAGCGTGTGCCCAGTCAGTTTCGAACATAAACATGCTCCACGACGATGTAGTTGAAAAGTCGTCCCATTTATCTCTAACCCAATAAGGTTCTCCGTCACCGAAGACTGGAATATTATCCACAAAATCATACCAAGCGAATCTCACAAGTTTTTCTACTGCTGTAGTATATGATATCTTGTATATTTTTTCTGCATCATTTTCGAAAAATTTTTTTAGATTGAAATCTATTAGGTTTAGTTTAATTCCTATTTGTTTACAAATTTTAATGGCATTGGTAACATCTAATATATTATAGTCATTTTCAAATCTAAAGGTATACACATTTTGTTTTATCTTTAAATGATGAAATGTTCTAACTACAACCTCGCTATCTATTCCTCCAGACAACATTACATCAAACGGGCCGTTATAAATATCTTTCAAGAGGGCTGCGTTTCTAAATAAAGCTTCTTGATAGGTTAACTTTTGAGGAACATAATTTTTATTAAAATGTATTTGAAATTTAGATTCTTTATGCTGTTTTGGTTTGTTTGGTTCTAAGCTATCAAATGAAAACCACATCCAGTTTTTGTATTTTTCCATTACTTTTCTATCAATTTATACATTTTATAATATATTAAACTATATCCATCTTTTTTAGCAGAAGCTAAACGAACTTCGTTTTTTGGACTAATAGTTGCTGCTGTAATTTTGCAGTTAAAACTCAATGCTAGATCTTCAAAATACGAATTTAGTATTGAATGAATACCTTTTCGTCTGTGTTTTAGATCAACTGAGGTTAGCAAAATTTCTAAACATTCATGATCGCAATGTTCTTTATTATAGGCAAATATACCAACTATCTCTCCGTCAATCTCCCCCCAAATTATGCCGCAGTCTTTATCACTCCAGTGAGTGGTTCGAGCAGCAAATCCGTTATCCATTAATTCTGCTGTTTGCCGGAGAAAAAAAGTATATGCAGGATTTAAGTTTAATGTAGTGCTATGTTTTACTAACATAGTTTCATTTGACTTTAATACATGCTTTCCCAATATTTCAATCATTTAATTATCCTTTTTTTCATATTAACTTAATAACCTAAAATGCAGAAACAATTTCCCACCATTTTATTTCAAAATTTCAATCTTCTGGGTACGCATAATGGTTATTATGCCGAGCTGGAGGCATTTAATATTCCCATTCATTTTCTTTTAGGTGTTCAAAAAATGAAGCGACCTTAAAATTTTCTGTCATTCTTCCCCTAAGCTGGTTTGCCTTCTTGTGCATACCGTTTGTAAATATTCCCCAATCATTTATGCGTATAATAAACTTGTTAATTTTATAAACTCTGCTGTACTGATCGTCTATATATACTTCTTGCTTGTTAAAATTAAATTTAGTTTCTAACATGTCTATAAGTTGATTATAATCGTAGTTTTCATTATTATCTAACATATTACGACCAATTGTTCCAATATTACGGAATTCAAAAGTCATTCTATTATTTCCTTCCACAAAATAGTTTATCATTTTATCAATTATATATTCATTAATATTTTTAATCACAATAAATCCTACACTCATACCTATTTTGTTATCTAAAATATTTTTTAGTGCTTTCATCTTTAATTTGGCACATTTCATGTTATCTATTCTTTGATAAAGGTCATCGTCATCAAAGCCATTCATACTAAGATATATTCTGTTTAATCCTGATTGTTTTAGTTTCTTTACATATTTTTGACTAGCAAGTTTTAATCCATTCGTTACAAGAGTGACCCTATGATTTTGGGAGTTGCCTCTTATTGTTTGAATTAATTGAGGAAGCCTTGAGTATAATGTAGGTTCACCGCCTATGAGCCTAAACTCTGTCCTAACTTGGAATTTATTAATAAACTCAACTAATTTATCATAATCTACATCTGCATAATCTCTATTAGGTAGATAACAATTATTACATTCCATGTTACATCTATGCACAAGATCAACATAGACATATTGATATGTACTATTTTCTGGTTCAATGTCTTTGAAAAACTTAATTGGCTGAAGCATTTGATTTATGACTTGAACTCATTAATCTAATAAGTAGATAAGTTGTATCAATTTCCCACCAGCGCTTTCCAAAATTAGGATTTCCAGGATCAGCGTGATGGTTATTATGCCAAGCATCTCCTAATACTATAGGAAAAATTGCTAGATTATTCATAGATTGGTCATTTGTTTCAAAACTACGGTATCCGAATTTTCCTAGATGCTGTAAACTTGTTTGTAAACAATAAGAATGAAGTGTTAAAAATGCAGGTAGTGCCATAAAAAATAACCATAGGTTGATATCAATAGCAGCAACGAAACAATGACTTAGAAAGAAAATGATAAGATAATGTTTATGTGCCAAGGATAAATCTTTGTCTCTTATAAGGTCTATGATATATCTTGTACTAATATCTTTTTCTTTTATTTTGAAAAGCCACAATATGTAACTATGCCAAAATCCATGAATAGGACTATGAGGGTCTTTATCAGTGTCACTGTGTTTATGATGATAACCTCGATGTAAGGCGGCCCACCAATAAGGGCTTCCTTGGCCTGCAATTAGGCCGCACCACAAAATAAAAAGTTTAATAGGTCTTGAAACTGTATAACTGTAATGACTAAAGAGTCTATGATATCCGGCACTTATTCCAATTTCTTTTTGTAAAATATATCCTATGACAATAGCTACTAACCACCAATATGAAACATCATCTTTTAAGAAAGTATAAATTGCGAATATGCCCGCAAAATTTATTGGTATCAATAACCAAACAGTCTTTGGTATTTCTTTAAAAGGCAATATCTTTTTTGTCATTATTTAGATTTCCACTGATCTAGAAGTTTTTGATTCCCGTTGTATAGAATATATTGCCAACAAGAATTGTCGCATTCATTGGGACAAGTAAGATATTTAGCAGGGCCAATATTAAATTTTAAATTATATTGTTGGTTAAATTTTTCTGCGGTCCAATTTAGCCAATTTGATGTTTCTCTACTAATAAAATAAAGTTCACAATTAGTATTTTCTTTTAACCAACTAATTTGGCTTAAGGCATTGCCTGCCATCGCTTCGCTTATAAATTTGCTATGTTTGATTCGATAATTATGAGTTTTCCATAATCTGTTTAATATTCTATAAGCATTTTTAGGCCAACAATCTCTACTGGCAATACTTGAGCAAATCTCTGGATCTCCAGATATGTTTATTGCCATAGTAAATGCTAGGCTAAATTTATAAAAATCTTTACTATAATTCTCAGATAATCTATGATCACTATTATATTGAATTGATCGATAATGGTCAAACATTTTATCATATTCTCTGTTAGATCCAGGAACCCAAGTTATTATTTTCATTTGAATGTTTCTTTAATAAAATTTAAAGGAAAATTAATTTCAGTATCTTTAACATCATTCATTATGGAATCTCTAAATTCTGCCATAAACACTGGTAAAAAACCAGGAGGATTAGAAATACCTTCATACCCTACTAATTTCGGTTTTGAAACTATATCAGGCCATATTGTTCTATTGATATTAACTTTACTACTGATGGTGCTTTGTTTCCCTACCATTTCATCATTTACAATCTTTTTGACAATGTCTAATTTTAAAAAATTACCATGAATTTCAGGAGTAAAATGATACCACGGACAAAGGACATTACGCTCTAGGTTATAAGTATAGATAAGATGAGAGAATTCGTACTCAAAAAATGTCATCAACCAATCTGATTTCTGTGAATAATCTAACCCTAATGAACGTCTTAAATATGGTTCTCCGTCTCCAAAAATTAAAGGAGAGTTAAGATATTCGTGCCATTTAAATCTTGGTAAAAGTTCTACTCTCGGTGAAAAAGTTCTTTTGTAATAAGCTTCTGCTTCGTTTTCAAAGAACCTTTTAAGGTTAAATTTTATAACTTTAATTGGTATATTTAGATTTTTACAAATGTTTTTAGCAGACTCAACATCCCTTATATTATGGTTATCTTCAAATTGGAATGTATAAATTTTTTGTTTAATGCCTAAATCTTTGTTTATTCGAACAACTACTTCACTGTCCACTCCGCCTGATAATAAAATATTTAACGGTTGTTTTACATAATCTGCTACAGCATAAGCGTTAAACTTTAGTGCTTCGTGATAGTTTTTTGTATGTATAGGAATTTTTTTATTCAAAATTAAGTTTAATTTTGAAGACGGGGTTAATTTTTTCAAAGACTTTGAATCAGAGTATTCTACTTTAAACCAATTATAGTTGGACTGATAAATTTTCATTTTTTATTCAAATAAATATATTAACCTATTTACAGTTAATTATGCCAGCAGAAAACAAATTTTGTGTTCCTATGGATGAGATTCTTTCTAAGGTCTCTGATAAAGCCTGTACAGATATTTTAGAGTATATTGATAAATTTCCTTCTAAATTTAGATCATATATAAATGTTAACGGAAAAACAGTAAGGGCACCTGTAGATGTAAAAAAAGGATTTTCATCTTGGCGGTTGTCTGACGATCCGGACGCATTGCCATTTGTATTAGATTTATGTAACAATGAAAATTTAAATGTAAATTTGAACAAAGCCGCCATAGTTGTTCAAAGGTGTATAACTTATGTTCCTCCTCACACAGATCCTGGAAAAGTAACATCTTTACTTTACAATATTAAAGGAAAAGCAACTACGAATTTTTATACAACAACTAATTTTATTCCAGATATTGATTATAAAGATACAAAATTAGAAAAAGTCTTTAGTATTGATATGGAATTGAAAAGATGGTACCTATTTAATAATAGAGCAATCCACGAAGTAGTTGATATTGAAGGTGATGTTAGAGTTAGTTTGGTTATTAATTTGCATGATTTATTTAAAGATTTAGATGAAACTATTTTAAGAATACAAGAAATTTTTATCTAAGAACGTGATTCAATATGAACTTTCGCCATCAATTTTCATCGTATGCATTAAAAGAGTATGATTGGTTTTTGCCGGATTTAGAAAAGTCATATGAGTCAAACTTATCCCATAATTATATAGAACTAGCAAAAAATAATTGGATAAGCTATGAAAAATTTACCTATAAGTTTAATGAGATAGGTTTTAGATCACAGTCAGTATACGAAAATAATATACTAGTTTTAGGATGTAGTTATACATTTGGTATAGGTGTTCCATATGACAAAATTTGGGCATATCTAATCGCAGAAAAAATTGGTCTAAATTTACTCAATTTCGGAATACCTGGATGTTCTCCCTACAGTGCATTCAGGATAGGCTGGCACACTCTAAAATATTTAAAACCTAAAATGGTTATTTTTTTAACACCTTTCAATGACAGAATGCCTGTGATAGGTAAGCATCTTATGTATGACATAGGTCCTTGGTATTTTAAATCTAATATGACAACACATTATACCTACTTTAACAAAACGGCTGTAGAATATTATAAAGAATATGTGTTAAATGAAGAGAATTTAATTCTTAGTTGTGAGATGGCTAAGTTATCTATGGAGCAATTGTGTTCTAATAATAATATCAAATATATAAATATTAGTGTAATAGATTTAGAGTTAATAGATTTTGGTAGAGACCTTGCTCATCCTGGAATTAAAAGCCATGAAATGTTTGCTTGTAAAATTTTAAATTTGATGTAATGATATACTATAATTTAGAACTCCCAATAAATCCATTATCTAAATCGATTAGTTTCCATGATTTACCGAATCAACCTTGGTCATTGTATAGCATAGAAAATTTAAATCAAGAACTTATAAACTTTCTTTATGGCATAGGAATTTGTATTACCACGGCTGCGGTGTTCACTACCATTGGTAAGCAAGAAACAACAATTCATATTGATGGACTTAAAATAGGTAATTTTGCTAAATTAAATTTTGTGAAATCTACAGGTCTACATCAAATGAATTGGTATTTGTTAAAAGAAGAAACTAAATTAGTTCCTTCTTTACGGCCAAGTGAAAATAATTTACCAGAAAGAAATTATGTAAATTTTTTACCAAAGGACGTAGAACTTATAGAGACTACTGTAATAGGATATCCTGGATTGGTAAATGTTGGTGTGCCTCATAATATAACAAATATAAACGGTATAAGAAAATGTTTAAGTTTAGGAATATTAGATAAAACTGGCATGCCATTAACTGTTGAAAAGGCAGTTGATTTATTTTCAAATTATCTTTGATAGATGTTTAGCATACCCTTAAACCTGCCGAGTATTTTATCAAATAAAATTAATTTAAATAATTTTTGCTTTTACTTCGTGTTGAATAAATCTTTATATACGAAATTTTTAAATATCGAGGTATTAGAGCAGCTTAATAAGTTAGAAGTAGAGATATCGTCTGTTGAGTTTTTTTATAAAAATTCTACCAATGTAGGACCGGGGGCTCATGTCGATGATTTGTATACAACAGATTTGGTTAAGTTAAATTGGATATATGGGGATGCCACTGCTAAAATGGTTTGGTATATACCTATTGAAAATTTTCAAGGAGTGGTAAGCTCTCACCATAAAACAATTTACCTATATTTTCCTCAAGACAAAATCACAGAAATTCACAGTGAAATTCTGCAGAGTCCTTCTATCGTTCAAGTTGGAATTCCCCATACTATTAAAAACATAAATTCAGAAAGATGGGCAATAAGTCTTACATTAAGAAAGAATGGTCAATTCATAGACATTAATAACGCTTTTCATCTTTTTTCTAATCTACGGAAAACAACAGTTTTTTAACATCAGCATAATTAAATTTTCCATAAACTGCATCAAGCCCTCTTATTGTTAAGATTACTCGCCGATTTGTGCTTTTAGAGTTATTCCAATCGTGGAAAATTCCTGTGTTTATTAATACACATTCGTTAGGTTTGAAGATAGTGGTTTTCAGAGGAGTATGTTTGTGTTTTTGAAAATCTTTACAAATTTTTGAATATCCATTTATTAGATCATACTGTGTAAGGTCTTTGCTGTCGTACCAGCTTGTAACACAAAGTTCATCTAAAATTTGAATAGGATAATTTATACCCCAGGTATGATTAGGACCATCGGTATGAGGAGGAAAATAGAATCCAGGCTCACTGACAAAGTAAGTGAATCTATTTAAATTTATCTTAGGTAATTTTTGAATAGGCATAGACAAATTTTTAATGTTAATAGATTGTTTGAAATCTAAAGTTTTAAAAGTAAAGTTTTTTGATAGTTCATTAATATCAAGTTTAAAGGAGTTTTTACATAAATCAATTGTCTTTTCTATACCTTCATAGGTAAATCTAACATAATACGGGCTACAATCTTCTATAATTTTAAACATTTTTTTTAACATGTAGATACCAAAGATACCCGGGTTGGTTATCTTGATAAAAATGGTTTACTATTTTTAAAGTAGAAGATTCTATCATTTCTCTAAATGTACCTACACCACAACCGTAGGCATTTTCTAGCAAAATTATTGATCCGGCGTCTTCCAAGTATTTTGATGCCTCTTTAAAAAAATTTCTATGCGCCATCCAACCTGTATCTAGATATAATCTTTGATCATAGTTGTAAAATTCATGTTGATAATGAACATAGTTAAACATAGGTGGATTGCCTATAATTAAATCAAATTTTAATCCTTCAGGTATATTCTGAAATCCGTCGCTTAAAATGACACTAACATTCTCTAAATTATTTCCTTGAATGGTTTCAATGGCCTTATCAAGTGCAGGCTGATGAATATCAGACAATGAAAGTTTTTCAATAATATTACTACCTAATAAACTAAACCCAATAAATCCAGGACCAGAGCACCATTCTAGACAGTGTTTAAATTTTTTATTTGGAAAAATATTTTTGATTGTTCTAACAAACATATCTTTAAAAATTGATCCCGAACCATCATTACTTACGGAATAATTTACTTTTATACCGTAACAATCTATAATTCTTGTTTTTTCATACTCTTTATCTATTAATGGATGAGTATGTCTATATTTACAGATGTTATTTGACATTTTGTAGAACGTGTTTTAATATCATTTTAATACAAGCCCATTCAGTTTTATTCGCAATTAAAGATTCAGGTTCATCAATATAAGGAGTTTTTTTTGAATTAAAAAATATGTCTTCGGGAAAGTTAACTACATTAAGAATTTTAGCTATAAACTCAATTTGATCTTCTGAGTTCATAAAATCTTCATAATACAGTGTCTTAGAGCGGCCTTTATAATTATTTTTATACCTTGTATAGTTTTTTATATGATTGAAAAAAAGCTGAATATGCTCCTGTTTAACTGTGATTTCATTTATTACGGCATTATCATCTATGTCATACGATGCTGTATTAGTTGACAACATATGACTGAAACTTATAAATTGATCTATCTTGTTTCTACGTTCTAGGAAAATAGGTGTAAAATTTTTGGTTATATAGTTATCAATTTCTGGTTCTATATCTTCTGCAAATATTTTAAATGCATATGACGTATCATTTTTTAGGAGATTTAGTCGATCTAACTTTATTCGACGAGCATCATCAAACCATTTTGAATTTGTTCTTTTTGAAAATATTAATTGAACAACATTGTCAATTTTTTCATAGTCTGCCTGAAAAAGTTCTTGAACTGTAAAGTATTCATTAAGATAGTTTTTGTAATGAAATTTGTCTTTACCAATTTTGTACATTAAATATGAAATATATGAGCTGCCTGTTCTGGCAGTAGCAATTATACACGGAATCATGATTTTATTTATGAAGAACTTTGTTAAGCTAAAAACAAATTTAGAAAACACTACTATACTTCGACAATTCATTTCTGTTCATCAATATTGGAAAAATGTGCAAGGCTTTAAAGCTATGCCTGCACCTATCTTTTTCCTTCAAAGAAATCGAGTATTATCAGAAATACTTACAAAATTTAATGGGCAGGCAGTATTTTTAAGATCTGAAAAAAATTCAATGTATAATTGGCACAGAGATTTAGATAGAACAGTTGTAATTAATTCATTAATAGAAGGATTTGATTCTTTCACGATGTTTACAGATACTGAAATAGATAACATGCAAGGCACTAGCACCGGTGTTGAAGAACTTACATATAATGACGGCGAATGCTATTTGTTGAATGTTCAAAATCTTCATGCGGTTTATAATAGACATTCTATAAGAACAGTATTATCCTTGAGTTTTTATAGACCGATAACATACGAACAAATATTAGAATACTGTATTACTGAGGATTTTGTAGATCACTCTTAATTTGATCTATTCCCCATGCTCTTTCGTTACATCCATTGCATGTTCTACAGTTTTTTCCTGTATCACAACTTGTTGTTATGTCTAAAAAATATTCTTGTTTCATTTTATATATGAGATCGACTATATGGCTTTTTTCCAATTCTATAAAAGGATACTTAATATAATCAATTTTGGTGCTAGGTTTGATAATTGTTATGCCGTGAGCATGTTCTTCTCTAGTTTGAATAACACCTAGGTATAATACATCAAATAAATTTTTTCTAAGCATTAGATGAATTGCTAGAGTAACTTCTATATGAGGCGGAATTTTAGGTAACTTAATAACTTCAAAATTTGATAGGTCATTAATAAAAATAGAATTTATATAATCTAAAACCTTAGGAGCATATATTTTGCTGCCTTCTTCTCTTTCTATAGTCAATGGCGTAATTTTATGAAAATTGTTTTGATTTAAATATTTTATTATATATAATAAAATAGCACTGTCTAAACCTCCACTAACTAGCACTCCTATTTTTTTCGGCGAATCAGGTAAAGAAAATTCCAGTAATCTTTTGTCGTGACTAGGTCCTAATTCTATTTTTAATTCTTTCATAAATTTCTCTCAAGGAAATATCAAATCCTACACTTAGAATCATACGAGGGCCAGGTCCTATAGAAAGAGCATGACTGTTTTCTGTATTAACGAATCCACATGGTCTTAAAGGATTAACTAGTTGAAAATCAAAATCTTCTAGGTATTGATATCTTTCTTCTATAGTATTACCAGGAATTGCCATAGACAAATATGGTAATCTGTTTTTATTTAAGAATTGATGCTTGACTAAAGAAGTGTCCCCCCATTTAATCTTAGACCACCATATCATATAAAAACTTTCATTTTGGTGAATTAGAAAATTAAATCGTGATCTTATTGGAAGTAATTTATCTGCTAAATGAAGAACATCTACATGTGGATTAGTTAAAGTTCTACTGTTGACATTGTTTAAGAAAATACCAAATCCTGTGTATTCTGTATCTAGGTCTATAGATTTTAGATAATTTGAAATTTTTACTCCCAACAATGTTTGGGATAAAAATCTATGATACTCTAGTCTATGTTCAAAAGTTTCGTTGAATTTATGAATAAAAATTTTTTTAATTTGATCAACTTCTTGACTGTTGTGCTCAAATTCAACAGGAAGAAAAAACACAATTATCTTAGTCCCATGCTTTTTCTTATCTTTGTAGCTGAGATTGATTCAACATTTTCATCAAACGTTTCTTGTTCTATTTTATAACCAACGTCTCTACCATAGGTGATATTTACAATGTTTGGAACTAGAATAATTTCGTATTGTCCTTTGTACAACGGATCTAGATCTCTACGAATAAAGTTTTTAACTAGTTCAGCATCAAACGGGTTACTTCCATTCCATCCTTGACAATCTCTAATCATAATAACAACCTGTCCAGTTTTAGTTAATGCTCTTTCAAATAACGCACGATGACCAGGGTGCCAAGGTTGCCAGCGTCCTAGCATTTGAACAGTTTCTTTGCGCCAATCAAACTTAGGACGACGTTGTTGATTAATAATTCTATCTCCTACATAAGATACCCAATGTTCTGCGTTTTGTTCAGTTATTCTAAAGTCGTAATTATCAGGAGGAACAAATGCCTTATTGGTATCTTCATATTTACTTGCGTCCACGGTGTCCATCCATACTGTCCAGTTGGCATTGAAATTAGACCTCATTTCAGGCAAGGGTGCTATAAAATCACAGATAACGTAATCACTATCGGATTTTAGAGCAAATTCAGCCATCCTCAAACTTTGTCTTATTCGCCCTTCTCTACTAAAGTCCCAATCATTAAATCGTTTACGAACATCGTCTGCATTAAACCATTCAACTCTGGCCATTAAATTGGGATATGGATTGTCACCGTAAATCGTTGACAATGAACGCTGTGCCTTTGATTCTAAATAAGTTTTTAATCTTTCTGCAAAGTAAGTTTTACCTGATCCCGATAATCCCATTATGAGAATTTTTTCTGTCATAGTTATGATGCCTGTAAGGATGTAAGTTGTTAATAATATCGGCCACTTATTCCCATAAGCCCCGACTTGAGTTGTTACCCTGTCCGTACCAAATTCGGGCTGGTCAAACCCCGCCACAGTCTTTTACCCCGCCGGATGTAAGGGCCCGGAGGGAGGTCGTATGGCTAACCCGGACTACTAACGTAAGTCCAACCGCCTACTCACTTACCGGCGTAGGGCCGGGGATTCTGGAGCGGGCGAAGGGATTCGAACCCTCTTCATCTGCTTGGAAGGCAGAGTCCTCTCCCAGGAGAACACCCGCATTAACTTATTATATTACTTATTTTGATGTAAGTCAAGCAGTAAAAAACAGGATGCTTTTTTACGGTTTCAATTAAAAGTTGAATGTATAAAGTTTGCTGAACGCATCTTTAAACTGGCACCACCTGAGAGATTTGAACTCCCGACCCCCTGCTTCGTAGGCAAGTGCTCTAATCCAACTGAGCTAAGGTGGTATTTTGTGGTGCCGCCCCACGGTATCGAACCGCAGTCTCTTGTTCTTCAGACAAGCGTGAGGACCTCCTTCACCAGAGCGGCATGTTTTGGTGCTCTTACCAAGAATCGAACTTGAAATACAGTCTTACCAAGACTGTGTTATGCCATTTAACTATAAGAGCATGTGGCAGAGGGTATTGGAATCGAACCAATAATTACGGAGTCAAAGTCCGTGGTTATACCATTTAACTAACCCCCAGTTAGCATGGAGTTGGGAGTGGGATTCGAACCCACGGTGATAATACAGTTTTGCAGACTGTTGCATTCGGCCACTCTGCCATCCCAACATTATGTGGAGCGGGTAGAGAGAATCGAACTCTCAATTCAACCTTGGCAAGATCGTGTGTTACCTTTAGCACTATACCCGCATGTTTGGAGGAGGGCTGGTAGAATCGAACTCCGACCGCGTCAGCGGTCCATCTGTTTTCAAAACAGCGCCGGGCCCAACCCAGTTAACCCTCCATTGTTTTGGCCCGACCGGAGGGAATCGAACCCCCATTTAGAGTTTAGAAGACTCCTGTCCTCTCCGTTGAACGACGGTCGGTGTGATTGGTAGCCCAGACAAGAATCGAACTTGTAATGGTCGATTATCAGTCGACTGTTATTCCATTTAACTACCGGGCTATTGTTTGGGGTGATCTATGAGGATCGAACTCATACCTTCTAGGTCACAACCAGATGTGCAGACCACTACACTAAGAACACCATTGATTGGTGCCTCGTGATGGAATCGAACCACCGCTATTCGCCGTGTAAAGGCGACGTTTTACCATTAAACTAACGAGGCGTAAAATTGGTCTCCGATGAGAGATTCGAACTCCCGTTATTCTTCATCCCAAATGAAGTGCCATACCAGGCTAGGCGAATCGGAGTATGATTGGTGCCCCGTGACAGAATCGAACTGCCAATCTCTGATTACAAAACAGTAGTTATACCATTTAACTAACAGGGCATATTCTTTGGTGGTAATGGAAGGACTCGAACCTGCCACCTGATGCTTGCAAAGCACCTGCTCTACCAGATGAGCTATACCCCCATGATTGGCACACCCAACCGGATTCGAACCGGTGTCGCCGCCGTGAAAGGGCAGTGTCCTAGGCCTCTAGACGATGGGTGCTTTTTGTGATTTCGGTTAAGAGTCTCTAACTCTCCTCATTAGCCTAGGAAAGCTGAAGTATTACCACTATACGAACTTCGTTTTATTTTTGAATAAATCTTATATCATATTCATAATCGTCTGGGATAGACATTATAGTATCCACAGCAAATAAATTCCACATCTCTGGTTTTGGTATGCCAGTTACTCTAAGTTGTCTACGTCTTGATGTTACAATGGATACTCCATGGGCGAAGTAATCGTTAGTTAGATATACTCGATCATTAGCTTTGTAGCAAGTTCTTGAATTTTCTCCGTCTAGACTCCAATACAATGGTGAACCACCATCGGAAATGTTTATGACAATTACAACAAAACCACTTTTATATAATTTGTTCACTCCCGCACTTGATTTTTTAGAGTAAAATCCTTTCATATCTCTATGTATACTTGCAAATCCACCCTGTTCAATTGCTATACAATGCAATCCGTATATTTTTTCAAAAGGTAAATTTTTATTAATCCATTCTACAATTTTTAGATCTTTATATCTGGGTTTAATCTTCCAAGTAAACTTAGGATCTAGTGTTTCGTTTCTTATTGAAGGACCCAGACCACTAGGACCAAACTTTAGCAATAAAGGATCAGTAACATCGGTGGTATCAAGATATAATAACTGTTCCATTTTCCAAGATGGCCGTTCTCTTTTGATAAAACGATAAGTCGTTACATCTCCAGGTTGATCAAAAACACTGATTTTATTGTATTCTTCTTCAGGAACCATTCCCCAAAGTTTGTTCATGAATGTTGTTTTTTCAACACTAACTATACCATTTCCGGTAAAAACTCCGTTAGGTAAGATTTTTTCATCATACTCTTTAGCAAATAACTCTGCATCAAAATCTAAATTTAGTTTTGCGTAAGTTAAATTTTTAAAAATCATTTTATAAATCTTTGTGCTAATTTATTTATACAAGTTTAAGGTATGACCAATATATACTACATCGGAATAAATAGATTTTAATCTGCTTGTCTAGTGATAAAATTTATACGAATACGCTTAGGTTTGAAATATTCATCAACTACTGCTCTCGCGGATTCTATATCAAAAATCTTACAACTAAAAATATCAATATAGGCTGTGCCATCTAATTCCATAAAATGGCCAGAAATATTACTAGTGGTAATTAACTGTAGTAAACTATATCCTTGTTTAGGATCACCTGGTAACAAATATTCAATAATAGGCTCTCCGTGAGCATTCATATTGATACGTTGAACCAGTTCCTTGTTAAAATTATAAATGTTTTCTCTACTATTAATATCTTTACAACCACTACAATCCATCATTAAATGATACCCGAAATAATTCATTAATTTTTCCTTATTTTTGGCGTCCCTCCGGGGAGTCGAACCCCGGCCCTCAGTTTTGGAGACTGATGTGCATACCGTAACACTTGAGAGAAATTTTTTGGCTCCCCAGCGTGGGCACGATCCACGGACCTTCTGCTTAACAGGCAGACGCTACTACCAACTGAGCTACTGGGGAATTATTTGGTGGAGAGTGTGGGATTCGAACCCACGAAGCAGTTTTTGACCACTTGCCTTCTTAGCAGGAAGGTACCTTCGGCCTCTCGGTCAACTCTCCGTATTCTTAATTATACTAGTGTTTGGTGGGGACTGAAGGAATCGAACCTAACTGCCGCCACTCTACATATTAAGGCAAGAGATTTACAGTCTCCCGTAGAGAACAGCCCCCATAACTTAGAACACACTCCCCTATGGTTTTAGACGCCGTGCAAGGCGAATGGAATGTGTGTAATAAAACAGACTGATAACAATCTGCTTTACAACTCTACCTTTTTACCAACTAGGTTATCGCCCTAGTCTTCTCATCGGGTAGACCGCCCTCATTCTCGGCATGTTTATGGTGCACCGAAGGCTCGCGTTGCCTATACACACCTACTACAAAAAACAAACCCCAGGGTTTTTAGTCCTGGGGTCTTTGAGAGCGTTTGTGTATGTTATTCTATACACCGATCTCCTTGGACCCCTGGCTACCCTCTGGTGTGCTATCATTACTTGACAGACAAATCGCATACCATGACCCGGGCATAAAGCCATAGGCGTGGCATTTCGAATTATGCTGTCTTGTTACTGATGTTACACTGGTTTTCATTTTTGAACTTTATTTCCTTAAAAACTACGCTATCTCTAACGCATGAATTAATTATACTGCCTTGTTGTCTCGCTGTCAACCTGTTGTTTTTTAGCAACTTGCCCAAATACAACAAATCTCTAACACATGATCTATTATAAATTTATTTAGTCTCGCTGTCAACCTGTTGTTTTTTTACTACAGTTATAGTAGTATATAAATATTGTAAAGAGTTAGAAATGAAACGACACCTTTTAGTGATACTGAGAACCTGTTCCACAGTAAACATGATAAATGATACCGGAGCAGGTAGATATATAAAAACATCTAAACATCAATTAGTTAATACCTGTGTAAGCAGTCTTGTTAATAGCCTTAACCTTGCCAAAAATCACAGTAAAGAGCTTGTGGTCTTAGATGATCATAGCACAGAAGAAAGTATAAACGATGTTAAAGCAATACTGAGTCACTGCGAATTTCCATATGAGCACATATCAGTAGAAGATGGAACAGGCAATGGTCATACCATGGGCCGTGTTTATGAGCTTGTTGAAAATAGAGCCAAGGATTTATGGTATCACGTAGAGGATGATTATCTACATGATGAAGAAGCCTTATTAGATATGCTGGACAGTATTACACAATTTGAGCAGCAGACAGGTAAGATGGTGGCAATTAATCCGCACGATGATATTTGGCGTTATAAGAAAGAAATATATCCATCATATCTATTATTAGGTCCAAGACGACATTATAGAACAGTGCATCATACCACATATACCTGTCTAGCCAGTAAAAAAGTATATGACAAATATCGCAATCATTTTCAAGATGTAGTCTCATTGACCAAACAGCGAGCAGATTGGGTAGAAAATAAAAGCATTAATCTAGTATGGCAGAAGGATGACGTTGCACTATTCAGTCCTATTCCAGGATTAGCATACCATATTATGGATCAGTCAGGTAAGGATCCTTATGTGGACATCGACTATATGTGGGATACCACACCTAAACTTTGGCAGACTGCGGAATCTACCCAATTCGCTATTGTCAGTATGTATAATGATAGTCACGCAGACCTGGGCAGTATAGCTTGGCCCAATAAGGTAGCCTATGCTGAAAAGCACGGTTATGGACATTATTGTAAAACAGATGAATTTACCAATCCAGTAAGCATACAATTTGAGAAGCATCATATCATGTTAGATTTAATGGAAGCCAATCCTGATTTAGATTGGGTGTGGTGGCTTGACAATGATGCTATAATAACTAATTATGATATAAAACTAGAGAACATTGTGGATGATCAGTATCATGTTATTATGACCACCGATGTGGCCACAGTGAATGGCGGATGTTTTATGGTGCGTAATTCACGCCAGGGGCGAGAATGGTTGGAGTTCATGTTACATATTGGCATGAAAGAATACAAAGACAACCGTTGGCCAGATCAGCAGCCCATGGCAGACTTTTTTATCAAGTATAGAGATATTGTTAAGATAGTTCCGCAGCGCACAATGAACAGCTACGACTATAGAATTTATGGAGTAGATGGCATAGACCAATTGGGTTATAGCGGTCAATGGCAGCATGGTGATTTTGTAATACATTTCCCCGCACTGCCTAACTCTACAAGAATACAGTTAATAAACCAATATATACCTAACATAGTGGATACTAAATGAAAACTTATGATTGTTTTACTTTTTTTAATGAATTAGATGTAATAGAATTTAGGCTACAAGAACTCTATGACACAGTTGATTACTTTGTCATAGCAGAAGCCAATATGAGTCACAGTGGCAAGCCTAAAGAATACACGTTATTGGACAACTGGGACAGATACAAGCCCTATGCAGATAAAATACGCAGAGTGCAGGTAGATGATTTTCCCGAAACACCTGATAGTTGGGTTAGAGAAAAGTTTCAACGTTTTGCGTTGGCACGTGGTCTGCATGACAGATCACCTGAAGATATTATCATAACCAGCGACCTAGATGAAATACCTCGTGCAGAAATGATTGAAATGATCAAGACTGACGAAAATGATTATGAAAGATACATTCTAGGTATTCCTATGTTTCAATACAAGGTCAATTATATGAAATGGATTGAACGTAGTAGACAGTTTAACATCATAGTAACAAGATCTAGGGCCTATACCAATCCACAGCAAGAACGTGAATATACATTCCCCTGGGTTAAGGATCCTGCTGACGTGGTTTATCTAGATCACGGCGGATGGCACTTTACTTACTTTGGTGATGATGCTCATGCAATTACTAAAATACAAAACTTTGCACACACTGAAACCGATACTCCAGACATGATAGCTAGACATAATATAGAGTGGATGGTCACTAACAAGTATGGACACCACGGTGTTAACCAACCTGAAAGGTTTGAAATAGTTCAAGTAGATGATTACTTTCCTAAATGTATAACAGAAAACTTGGATAAGTGGCAGCATAGAATAGCCCCTAATGCTGTTTTTAAAGTTACAGATCTATATAGAGAAGATGAACAAAGATAATCTTATAAAGATCTGCACCTGCGGTGAACCGGTAGCAGATAATTGGTTAAAGTTTGACAAGCACAATTGTGAATTTTTGGTATGTCCACATTGCAATGTATGGCATCAGTTTCTATCTGGTTGGAGTGAAGATGACTATTTAAACTTTTATAAGACTGAATACCATATAGGCTATCAAAAGAAAAAACAGGTTGTAACCTATAATGATAGATATAACCACGATAGAACTGTAAGTGAGGCTAGGCTACAAGCATATAGAAATTTTATCAGCCCACCTATGAAGGGTCTTGACATAGGCAGTTCAAACAGCGCATTTGTTCATGTGGCCAATGAACAAGGATATCAGTGTATTGGCTTAGAGATAGGTGCCAATATAGGAGATGACAGTGTCACTGTAAGATCTAACTTAGAAAATTCACAGTTTGAGCTTTATAGTTTTAATTTTATTACCATGCATGATGTTATAGAGCATATGATAGATCCGATTAGAGCACTAAAGAAAGTCTATGATCTACTATCAGAACATGGTGTATTAATTGTGGATCTTCCTAATTATTGGATACGAGAAGGTGAACATCATTGGAAACATATAGAGCATCTATGGATATGGAGTGCTCGCCAATTTGCGGATTTATTAAAAAAACAAGGCCTGGCTGTTCAATCAGTAACAGAACCTATTCCAGGTAAACTAGTATTTTATGCGAGGAAAGTATGAAGACATTTTGCCATTCAGGAACTACTGGAGATACCTTTAGTTCGATGGTAGCAGTTAAGATTTTAGGTGGAGGTGACCTATATCTCAAGTTACAAAATTTAGAGAAAATGGTCAAAGAAAAACTGGGCTGGCCGGATGTGGGTCGACATAAAGGAAGAATGACACAAGAAGATTATGATGTTATGAAAGAATTTGTGGAACACCAGTCCTACATCAGCAGTTTTTTAACATGGAACGGTGAACAAATTGATCACGATTTAGACAATGCAGCCCTACATCATGAAACAGGATTCTTTCCACGTAATTTTAGTAACCAACATGCACTGGCCAATGGTATAGATTACAAATATCATTTTAGACAATTACAGATAGATCCATGGCTTGAATGCCGTGAGGTCCGAAAATTCCCAGGTAGGCCTATTGTGATTCATAGAACACCCAACTATCAAGAAGGTAATGAAAGAATAAGTCCTGCATGGAAAAATTTTATAGACAGACAACTAGTAGAACAAGCAGTTTTTATTGGTGTGGAAAGCGATCATCAATATTTTGAGGACTGCTTTAAGGTCAAAGTTCCTCATTATAGAACACCTGACTTTATGGAATTAGCCCGTGTAATACAGGGCAGTGAAGTATTAATCACCAGCATGAGTAGTCCCTGCGCTATGGCTATTGGCCTTGGTAAGAATATGTTTATTGAAACACGTAAGAATGAAAAGCATGAACGATTAGAGGTTAACTACCCCTTTAGGTTGAACATACAATATTTTTAATATGGAACATTTTTATCAAAACATACATGGATGGTTTAGTTATGAATACATCTATAAAGACATGGTAGAGCAGGCGGAAGATGGCTGCGTGTTTGTAGAAATTGGATCTTTCAAAGGACGTAGTTCTGCATATATGGCAGTCGAAATAGCAAACAGTGGTAAGAAGATACAGTTCGATTGTGTAGATCCTATGCAGTTGATGAGTCATTATGCCAAATCTGCAGAAGAAAAGCCAGAAGAGTTCGCAGGTTATAGTGAAGAAGAATTTCATGCACGTATGCAGCCTGTAAAAGATTATTATTCACTTAAAGCAATGACCAGCGATGAAGCAGTTAAGTTATATGAAGATGAATCAATTGACTTTCTAATGATTGATGCAGATCATACCTATGAAGCAGTAAAACGAGACATAGAACTTTGGTTACCTAAAATGAGATCTGGAGGATTAATTGCAGGAGACGATGCTTACACGGATGAAATAAGTCGTGCTGTATATGATGCCGCATCCCATCTAAACCCTGTTATACAGGGCATTCACTTTTTTATTCCCATTCCATAGGACCGTTATGCATAGTGTAGAAAATATTGATAGAAATGAAGAAACTTCTATAAAATTTTTTGGAGAATGGACTAGCGATCTAGCCGTTAAAATTCAAACTGCATGGTTTGATGCTTTGTCATTAGATCATAATATTCCAGAATGGTTAAGATATATGTATGGAATGAGTGGAAAGAAATACAGATATTTTATCAATAATCTTATAGAAGGACTGGATGATGTCAGATATTTAGAAGTAGGTAGCTGGAGTGGTAGCACGGCCTGTTCTGCTATGATCAATAACAAAGGAAAGTTTACCTGTATAGATAATTGGAGTGATTTTGGTGGGCCACGTAATGAATTCTTATCTAACATTGAAAAATCAAAAAATGAAAATATCGACTTTACCTTAATTGACAGTGATTTTAGGCAAGTTGATTATGGTAATATAGGCAAATATAATATATACCTTTTTGATGGTCCACACAGTGAACAGGATCAATATGACGGCGTAAAGATAGCACAGCCTGCACTAGATGATACATATATTTTAATAATAGATGACTATAACCAAATAGAAGAGCAGAGAGGCACATTAGGTGCTATTGAAGATCTTGGTCAAAAAATTGTTTGTAGTATAGAAATTATAACCATGCAGCCTGAAATCTATAGCACGGGTGCATACCAACATCCTTGGATAGCACACAATAGAAGCGACTGGCACAACGGATATCTAATTGCACTTATAGAAAAATGAAAGTAGCACTGCTTACATCTGGACAGCCTAGGTTTACAGAATGCTTTACTAGGTTACAACACCAACTCAAAGGGTTTGATGTTGCAGATATCTATATGTGTTTATGGGCCACTGATTGGGCTAGAGATAATCGTACAGCTAGAACCAAAGTAGAAAAAATTTTACAACCTAATTATAGATTAGCCAATATAGACATAGTAGAAGAACCTTGGTTTGATATACCCGAACCTACCCTTTATCACCCACCGCCTGTAGTAGATAACGTTCGTTGGAATTATCATAGAAGAATGGCCATGTGGGATGGTCTATATAGAGTATTTAAAATGCTGCCCAATGACTATGATGTTTATGTTAGATTTAGGTTAGATGGTTATTTAGATCAGAACGTAAACCTTGCTGATTTAGATTTAAAAAACGATTTGATTTTCCCTTCATGGCCTAGACATGGAATTGATAATTACAAGTTGAATGACCAGTTTTGTATAGCTACATATGCAGGTATAAAAACCTATTGCGGACTTCGACCTAAGTTTATCGAGTATATGAAGAAAGCAGATCCGAACTGGGAAAAGCACAGTCATGGAACGTGGGCTAGTGAACATATACTAGGAACTTATCTTAATGATATAGGACAACCTTTAGTAGTTGGCAATTTTAAGTCTCATCTCGCAGGTGCTATGGGATCAGGGGTGCATGGAAGATCAAAATATACAGATAAACATTTTCACTTGCCTTATTTGCAAGACCCTACAGAGTAAAAAGGAAATTTATGTCTAAAATAAAATTAATTGCACATAGGGGATTAATCAACGGCCCTAATAAAAATGCAGAAAATACTCCCAATGCTATTCAAATCGCTCTAAATGAAAACTTTGATGTTGAACTAGATCTATGGGTAGTATATGACAAATATTACTTAGGTCATGACGAACCTCAGTACCAGGTTGATGAAATTTTTTTATCCCATCCTGGCCTATGGATTCATGCGAAAAATTTAGAAGCTTTAGTAAAACTTTCAAATACAAACTGGAATTATTTTTGGCATCAGGAAGATGACTTTACTATAACCAGCAAGGGGTATATATGGACTTATCCTGAAAAACCTCTATCAGAAAAAAGTATTAGAGTTCTTCCGGAACAGTCAGACCCCGAATTGCTTTCTGTAAACGTTAAAAAATGTTATGGAATATGTAGTAAATTTGTTAATAAAATAAGAACTATGGCATAAATTGTTTAATGAATATTGATGTAAATAAATTACTGATGCATTTTAAAGAGTAATTGCGAGTAAATATTGGTAATGTTTCTATTTATTATTAGATTGACAAAGATTAATGGGCCTAACACCGTTTAAAGTTATTCCTAACTTGGTCCATTCATCCATAGTTCCAATTACAAAATATGGCCAAAACCATAATGTAATGAAATTTTTAATTATCTGATCGTACATTATTTGGTCAAATCTAATACTTTACGCAGACCAGGCTTAATAGTAGTGGCTCTCAATTTTTTAGTATCTATTTCTTGATCCTTATATCCTTGGATCTTACTCATATTGTTAACCACCCACTGCCATGCTTCTTCATCTGATTTAGCATGAAGTTTTACACTGGGCAAGTTAGGATCTTCTATGTGATAAACATAAAGTATAGGCTTGAACGCACTGTGTTGTGGTTTATTCACATCTTTATATTGTTTAGGAGCAGGACCTTTGGCTATGACAAAATTAAAATCAAGAG
>Ga0214923_10001663_pt1 | contig 31131 bp, 33 predicted proteins | sample LL1510_MetaG_FD_177993 | JGI IMG/M metagenome (GOLD analysis project Ga0214923, IMG submission 177993) | Freshwater microbial communities from Lake Lanier, Atlanta, Georgia, United States - LL-1510 | ecosystem: Environmental > Aquatic > Freshwater > Lake | place: USA: Georgia | collected...
AATTAGTTGTTGACCATGACCACAAAACTGGGCAAGTAAGAGGAATGTTGTGCAATCACTGCAACAGGGGTCTTGGGCATTTTAGGGATGACCCGATGCTGTTAGAATTTGCAGCACAATATTTATACGCTGCGCATGATGCGCCTGAATGGAAAAAATATTTAGAAAAGGCAGAAACAGCATGACTGAACATCACGAAACCGTAAAACAGGCAGTTGATGCAGCATCTGTAATTACAGTAGTTGGGACACTTATGAATGCATTACCGGCAGTCGCTGCAATATTCTCAATTGTCTGGTCTGCCATCCGCATTTATGAAACCAAGACCGTCCAAGATTGGATTAAAACTTGGAAGGAATATAAAGATGCCAAGCGTAAGTAAAAAGCAACATAACTTTATGGCAGCGGTGGCGAATAACCCGAAGTTTGCCAAGAAGGTCGGTGTTCCCAAAAGTGTTGGTGAAGAATTTACAAAGTCCGACAAAGGCAAACAATTTAAACGAGGTGGTGAAATGGCTGAATCGAAGAAGATGGTTAAGAAGGAAGTGGCCTTTATGAAGGCCAAGGGCGCGCCGAAGTCGATGGTCAAGCATGAGATGGCCGAAGCCGGTATGAAGAAGGGTGGCTGCGCCAAGATGGCTCGCGGTGGCGGCATTGAAATCCGTGGTAAGACCAAGGGTAAAAACCTTGGCAATTCGGGTCCGAATGTTGGTATTCAAAGCGGCGCTCGCAATATGAAGCGCGGCGGAAAGTGCTAAGGAGACGGAAATGGCAACCATGATGGATATGGACAAAAATCGCAAACCGATTGTCCGCACTACCGCTAAAGAAGAAAGCGAGCGCATGGCTAAGGAATCTGAGGCCGACCGCGAAGCAAAAGCAGCCAATCTGAAAAGTCAGAAGCAAGCATATTCTGACCTTAAGACTGGTAAGAGCTTTGACTTAACCAAGCAAGGTTTAGACATTGCACGTTCGGTTGGTAAGGCCGAAAAGCCGCAATCGTTTAAAGAAGCATTTGCTGATGCGCGGAATGCTGGCAAGGCCAACTTTACTTGGAATGGCAAAAAGTACACCACTGAAATGGCTAAGAAGCCTTCGGCCACCACTCGCGAAACGTCTGACTATGGTTTTGGCGTTACCAATCCTGATGAATTTGGTAATGCTGATATGTCTATGGCTCATGACGAAGCCACCCGCTTTAAGAAGGGTGGTTGCGTGAAAATGGCTAAAGGTGGCAGCGCTTCTAACCGTGCTGATGGCTGCGCTCAACGCGGCAAAACTAAAGGTAAGGTGGTGTAATCATGGGGCGCGCATCTGGATTTAAAGCCACAACGCCAGAGGATGACGATTTACCTTGGTATGTTTTTGGTGATGCAAGGCGTGCCGCTTTGGCCGCTAAAAAAGACAAAACAACTGGTCGAGCACTTCCAGCCGTTGAGCGCGCAATGCCGGGTTCTGAGTTTTTGCCCAAGAAGCGTGAACAATCGCGCATGGGTTCTGACAAAAACGTTGATGTTGGTCGGGGTCGTGGGACTGTTCCTATGAAGCCTTCGGAACCCGCTCCCAAAGACATGACCAAACGCGCTACAACGCCGTCTGTTGCACGCAAACCTGCTGGTGAGTATGTAGCCCCATCTAGCGTTGAATCTGCGCTTACGGCAGGCATTCAGGGCTTGCCCGGCGGTCAAAGCGGCGTATCCCAAGAGGCTGGTTCTGACTATGGTCGCACCACCTATTTTGGTGAAACTCCCGAAGCAGCAACTCAAGTAGCACAACAAATGCGTAAGGGTTTGTTTGGCGAAGACATTAGTCAAGAAGACTATGACGCCATGACTCAGCGCAACAAAGATGCAAGTTTTTTCGGTCGCTTTAAGAAGGGCGGTCAAGTCAAAAAGACAAAGAAGATGGCAAAAGGCGGTTCCGTGTCGCCCGCTTCTAAGCGTGGTGATGGCTGTTGTCAGCGCGGTAAGACTAAAGGTCGCATGGTATGAGACCGTGCCGTGGAATGGGTGCAGTAAATCCGGCCAAGCTGAAGCGCATCAAGAAGCGTGACGGTAATGAGCCGGTTGAACTCTATTCTAAGGGCGGTGAAAGTCGTGTAAACGAAGCTGGTAATTACACCAAGCCGGGTATGCGTAAGTCATTGTTTAACCGTATTAAAAGCGGTGGGAAGGGCGGTTCACCCGGACAATGGTCTGCTCGAAAAGCACAAATGCTTGCTATGCAATATAAAAAGCATGGCGGCGGATATAAAGATTAGGAGATAGAGATGTCTGGAAGCGGCGCTGGTGGATTGGGAATGAGTGGAAATTTGTTTGGAACTTCCACGAACCAACAAACAGGTAGTCAACAAGTTGGCACTGGCGGACAGTTCCAAATGCCTAACTATATGCAGCCGTATGCAAATAATTTGTTTGGTGGAAATCAACAAACAAATCAACCTACGCAACAACAAAGTCAAACAAATCAGCCGTTTGGCAGAAATATTTACGGCTATAACATGAACCGTCTGTCTTCTATGATGGACCCGTCTGCCTCGCTGCCGCAATACCAAAACCCGTATCAGTCAAATTATTCAGATACTGAGTTTCCGCAGCGAAATCAACAATATCAAAATTACCAATATGGATTGGGCGATTTGCTTAATCTTGGTTATTTATTTGGTCAGCCAAACTTTTTTTCTCCCACTCCGACTCCGGCTCCGGCTCCGCAAACTTTTGGGCAAACTGCAAATCAACCTTCATTTGATACCTCTGGTTTAGAAAAGCAAATTAGGGATTTGCAAAGCCAAATTGAAGCTATGAGCAAGCCCAAAACCAGTACTAGTGAGGTTGTTGCAGACCTTGGCAAGGGTTTTGAAGAGCAAGGAGTTAAACCGGGAACTACCGCAAGCGCCGATACTGCGGCACCCGCTCCGGTAACCCCAGCCCCCCCGCCTTCTGCATTAACTTCTGGCGCTGGATTCCGCGACATTAATACGCAATTTGGTGGGAATTTGGGCAATGTTAATGCCGTTGTTAATAAAAACGGCACAGTAACACTCGTTAGCAATACAAATAGCAATATTAAAACTACATTGCCTGCTGGCAGTTATTTTGACAGCAAATCTGGAAAAATAGTTAATGCGCAAGGACAACCAATTAATATTGGTAGTCAATTTATTAGTAGTAGTGCTCCCACAGCATTATCAACTGGCATTCAGTTTGGTGATACTTCCGCAGATATTCGCCGTGAATTTGGTAATGCGGTTAATGTTACTGATAAAGCTGTAGTTAATTCTGATGGAAGCATTAAACTTGCAAGTGGAACAAAAATTCCTGCAAATTCATATGTAGATTCTAGTGGTGTTTTGCGCCAACCAAATGGTGCACCGGTTGTTCTTAAGCCTCAAGATAAAGCTATTGTTAGCGCTCCTGCTCCAGCAACTTCTGCTGCATCTCCGGCCCCGGCACCGGCTACTTCATCGTCTGCTGCGCCCGCTTCTTCTACTGCGTCTGCGCCCGCGCCAGCACCCGCTACAGCAGCTGCGTCTGCTCCCGCTACAGCAGCTGCACCTGCGCCCGCACCCGCACCCGCACCCGCACCCGCTCCAGCGTCCGCTCCAAAACCAATTACTCAAGCACAGGCAATTGCTGCAATTAAAGCTCAGGGTTTGTCATCGTCAAAAGACCCCAATGGCAAGGCTTGGACAACTCAATCATTGGCAAATGCAACTGGTCAACCAATTGTCAAAGGCAATCAAACATACACACCTCAATCAAATCTGGCTAAAGGCGGCACAATTATTGTCAATAATGGCATGACAAATAATTTAAAAAGAATGTTAAGGGGTTAACGTGAAAGCGCCTCAGAAAAGCCTTAAAGCATGGACTGAGCAGAAGTGGAGAACAAAAAGTGGTAAACCGTCAACGCAAGGTTCAAAAGCCACAGGCGAACGATACCTACCGGAGGCAGCGATTAAGTCGTTATCTCCGTCAGAATATGCTGCTACGACTAGAGCAAAAAGAGCGGGAAAGAAATCGGGAAAGCAGTTCGTAGCACAACCAAAAGGCATAGCCAAAAAAGTTGCACCATATAGGAAAGTTAAATGACAACAAGCGGAACCAACACTTTCAATCTTGATTTAAACAATCTTGTTGAAGAGGCGTTTGAACGTTGTGGTTCCGAGCTAAGGACCGGATATGACTTGCGCACGGCTAGGCGCAGTCTTAACTTGTTAACAATTGAATGGGCAAATCGCGGCATTAACTTGTGGACAATTGAGCAAGGCTCCATTCCTTTGGTAAGCGGAACTGCAACATACAACATACCAATTGACACAATTGATTTGTTGGACCATGTTATTAGAACAGGTTCTGGAACAAACCAAACCGACATTACTTGCAGCCGGATTAGCGTTGAAACCTACTTAACGATTCCAAACAAAAATTCACAAGGTCGCCCAATTCAGGTTTGGTTCAACAAACAGTCTGGAGCGACATATCCAGATGGCGCTGGCACAACTATAGAAAACCCAACAATTACTGTTTGGCCTGTGCCAAACGTTAACAATACATACACATTTGTTTATTGGCGCTTGCGCCGTATTGAAGATGCGGGAGAAGGCGGCACTAGGACACAAGATATTCCGTTCCGTTTTCTTCCGTGCATGGTTGCCGGTCTAGCCTATTACCTATCAATGAAGTTGCCGGATGCGTCTCAACGCATTCAAATGCTCAAGGCGGACTATGAAGAGCAGTTTAAACTTGCGGCAGAAGAAGACCGCGAGCGCGCTCCGATTAGATTTGTTCCGCGCACTATGTTTTATAGGTGATTAAATGCCAAACAGATTTTCATCTGGCAAGCATTCAATCGCTGAATGTGACCGGTGTGGCTTCCGTTTTAAACTGAAGCAGCTGCGGAAACTAACGATTAAAACAAAGCAAGTTAGCATTAAAGTTTGTAATGAATGCTGGGAACCAGACCAACCTCAATTGCAGTTGGGTATGTATCCGGTAAATGACCCGCAAGCAGTGCGTGAACCAAGACCGGATAACAGTTATTATGTGTCCGGTACTGATGTAAATGGCTTTCCGTCAGAAGGCAGTCGGGTTATTAATTGGGGCTGGAATCCTGTTGGTCAGGCAAATGATGGTGGATTAACACCAAATCCGCTGCAAGCCGCCGGTCAAGTCGGAACGGTAACTGTAAATATCACTTAGGAGTAATCATGAACAAGAATGAAGTTAAACAAATTGCCGACAAAGAAGTAAAGGCGCATGAAAAGCGCTTGCACGGCAAGGGTTATCGCGCCGGTGGTAAGACTAGCCTTGAAATGAAAAAGGTTGGCCGAGGCATGGCAAAGGTTTTGAACCAACGCGATTCTGTTGGCAAAGTCAAAAAGGCGGGCATTTAAATGAACAGCGATAAATTTAATTATTTTCCGGCAGAAACCTCTGACCCGATTGGCAAATACACCCAACCCAAGGAATACTCGGTTGATATGGGCGGTAAAGAAAATGTTGGCTATCCGTCTGATGTTGGCACAACGGCCAAAGTAACCGTTCGTGGGTGTGGAGCTTGCACCAAGGGCAATAAATTTATTGGTTCAGTTATCAAATGAATTATTCGGAATTAGTATCAGCAATTCAGGATTACACTGAGAATACATTCTCAAATGCTGATATAAACATTTTTATTAAACAGGCTGAACAGCGTATTTACAACACTGTTCAATTGCCTGCTTTGCGTAAAAATGTAACTGGAAATACTACGGCCAGTAATAAATATTTAGCAGCACCGTCTGATTGGCTTGCAACATTTTCAATGGCAATTGTCAGCGCTAGCGGAAGTTATTCATATCTTTTAAATAAAGATGTGAACTTTATTAGGGCAGCATATCCGGAGCCAACTGATACTGGCGCTCCAGAATATTATGCTTTATTTGACCAAAATACTTTTATTCTTGGTCCAACGCCTAATAGTTCTTATACGGTAGAACTTCACTATTTTTATTATCCAGAATCTATTGTCACAGCTAATACAACTTGGTTGGGTAATAATTTTGATTCTGCATTGCTTTATGGTTCGCTTCTTGAGGCTTATACATACATGAAGGGCGAATCTGACATGGTTGCTTTGTATAAACAGCGCTATGATGAAGCGCTTGCTTTGTTGAAACAACTTGGTGATGGCAAGGACCGACAAGATGCTTATCGCAGCGGTCAAGTTCGATATAAGGTTCAGTAATGACTATTAGTGTTGAAATTCCAGTTTTGTTGGGTGGTGTCGTGGTTCATACCTCGGACAACAGGGGTTTTACTCCAGAAGAATTAACTGAACGGGCAATTGAAAAGATTATTTATGTAGGCAGCAATTCACATCCTGCTGTGCGCGCCCAAGCGGAAGCGTTTAAAGAATCAATAAAGGGTGTAGTTCTTGCGTATATGAAAGAAGCGGTTGCGTGTCATAACGTGACCATTGCAAACAAACTGACTCAGGCGGGACATCCTGAGTTGGTTAAACTTTTAGATTAAGGAGCCTACTATGGCAATCAGTCAAGCAATGTGCACTTCGTTCAAGGTCGAGTTAATGACCGCGACGCACAACTTCACCACCTCTAGCGGCAATACGTTCAAGATTGCGCTGTACACCTCGTCGGCCACTCTGGATGCCGCCACTACCGCATACACTACCTCCAACGAAGTTGTTGGTACTGGATACACGGCTGGCGGCAACACTCTGACCAACGTCACCCCGACCTCTTCGGGCACTACCGCCTTTACGGACTTTGCTGATACGACTTGGAGTACCGCCACCATTACGGCTCGCGGCGCTTTGATTTACAACAGCAGCGCTTCTAATAAGTCTGTGTGTGTTCTGGACTTTGGCTCGGACAAGACTTCGACTGCTGGTAACTTCACCATCGTGTTCCCGACTGCTGACGCTAGCAATGCAATTATTCGTATTGCCTAATCTTAAGGAATCCTCATGGCCGGATGGGGCAGCAATGGATGGGGTCTTAGCTCTTGGGGGGCAGGCGAAGATATCGTCGTGCCTCTCGGGGGCTGGGGGTCCGTTGCTGGCTGGGGTCAAGGACAGTGGGGCTATGGTAGTTCAAATGTAGTAGCAACCGGCGATGTTGGTAGCGTAACCGTATCAACCCAAACTAATGCGCTTGTAAATGTAACAGGCGTTCAGGGTACAGGTCAGGTTGAAACAGTTGTAGTAAACGGGATAGCCAATATATATCCCTCTGATGTTCAGGGTATTGGATTTGTTGGAACTGTTGCAGTAAATGCCGCAGCCAATGTTTATCCCACGGGAGTTCAAGGTTCTGGGCAATTAGGAAGCGTTTCATTTAGTCTTGATTGCATTGTTTACACGACAGGCGTTCAAGCAACAGTAGTTCAAGGCAACATAGCGGTTGAAGCAGATGGAGCGATTGATGCTCTTGGTAATGCCGCCACAGGATTTGTTGGGAATGTAACTGTAACGGGTATAGCAAATGTTTACCCGACAGGAGTTCAGGGTACTGGGCAGTTGGGCGCGGCAGAAGTAAATGCCATAGCCAATGTATACCCGACGGGCGTTTCTGCTTCAGTTGTTCAGGGTTCTGTAACGGTTCAAGGAAATTCTGATGTTCTTGTTACAGGAGTCGAGACTTCTGGTGTTCTTGGCAACATAAATGTTAACGGTCAGGGATTTGTTTATCCCACTGGTGTTGAAGCAGCAAATGACGAAGGTGATGTAACCGTACTTCTTAGCCAAACTATTTTGGTTACTGGATTAAGTGCTGCGGGTGGAATTGGAACAGTACAAAATACCGGAACTGCAACAGTAGAACCCACTGGAGTACGGGCAATTGGACAAATAGGTTCAGTTTTGATATGGAGTCAAATTAACGACAACCAAAATCCGAACTGGCAGAATATAGATGACAGCCAAACATCAATTTGGCAGAATATCAATGATACACAAACGCCCTCTTGGATACCAATAGCGGCTTAGGAGTTTTAAATGGCAAGTACTTACTCAAGTCTTAAAATTGAATTAATTGGCACCGGGGAGCAATCGGGTACTTGGGGCAATACTACCAACACCAACCTAGGCACGGCTATTGAACAAGCGTTGGCTGGATATGGTACTGCAAACTTTACTAGTGACGCAGACCTTACCCTTGGATATACCGATAGTAACGGTTCGCAAATTTTCCGCAATTTGGTTTTAAACGTTACGTCTAGCGGTTCACTTACTGCCACACGAAACCTTATTGTACCGACCACCGCAAAACAATATTACATTTTTAATAATACGTCGGGTAGCCAAAGCATTACGGTAAAAACTTCCGCAGGTACTGGCGTTATAGTTCCCAATGGCGGCAAGGCTCTTGTTTATTGTGATGGCACTAATGTGGTTCCGGCTATTAATTCTTTGCCGGTTTCTGCAACGGTTACTTACAAACTCCCAACCACTGACGGCACTAATGGTCAACTACTACAAACAAACGGTTCCGGAACGTTGTCTTTTACTACTGTCACTCCGGGCATTTCAACAGGCAAAAGTATCGCTATGGCGATGATTTTCGGATTCTGAGGACTAACAAATGGCTAATCCAAATATTGTTGCCGTAACGACTATTTATGGCACCACAACGTATTACACCCCATCCGGCACATCAGCTGTTGTGCTGCTTCCTAACGCTGCTTCATCCGGCAAGGTATATAAAATTAACCAGATTGTCGCGGCCAACACGACTGGCACTGCGGCCAACGCTACGGTAAGTATTTATACCAACGGCGCTGTAGCTCAAGGCTCGGCCCCTTCTAGCGGTACTGCATACCCCGTGGTGTCGGCGGTGTCGGTTCCGGGCAACGCTTCGCTGATTTGCGTAGACAAGACGACTGCCATCTATCTTCAAGAAGGCACGTCTATCACGATTACCTCGGGCACGGCCAACGCGCTGACGTTCAGCATTAGTTACGAAGACATTTCCTAACAGGGGCATCTATGTCGATGCGTTACAAGGGCGGTTTTATCAACGCCACGGCTCCAACGGTTACGTCTAGCTCTGCTATTGGCGTGTGGACGCTTGCACAGCAACTCCAGTATCTGGCTGCTGGTACTTGGCCCGCCCCGTCTGGCCCCGCTACTGTTATTCAGGTCTTCACCTCTTCCGGCTCGTGGACTTGCCCGACTGGTGTTACCACGGTTGACTATCTGGTAGTTGCTGGTGGGGGTGCTGGCGGATATGGAAATAGTGATGTGAGTGGCGGTGGTGGTGGTGCTGGGGGCTTCCGAACTGGAACTGGCCTATCGGTTACTGCTGGTACCACTTACACGATTACTGTTGGGGCTGGAGGGACTGCTCCCGCAAATGGAAGCACAGCTGCTCCAAATGGCTCAAATTCTGTATTCAGCACCATTACATCTGCTGGCGGCGGCGGCGGGAACAATTTCCCTTGGGCAAATACTGCCGGAAATAACGCTGGCAGCGGCGGCTCCGGTGGAGGCGCAACTAGAACGGTTGGCACATTTGGGTCTGGTAATACTCCATCAGTAAGCCCCTCACAAGGAAATAATGGAGGCAACACTGGCTCGCCCACCAATACAGATTATGGTGGCGGCGGCGGCGGTTCGTCGGCTGTTGGTGGCAACACAAGAAGTGGCCCATTGGCCGGTTTGGGTGGCGCTGGCACAGCATCAACTATTTCTGGTTCATCTGTAACTTACGCTGGTGGTGGTGGAGGAGGCGGCCCATTGGCTGCCACTGGCGGTGCTGGCGGGACAGGCGGCGGTGGTGCTGGAGGCTCTACTACAACTGCGGGAACATCTGGCACTGCCAATACCGGTGGTGGCGGCGGCGGGGGTGGTGGAACTTCTAACGCTGGCTCTAGTGGCGGCTCAGGCATCGTAATCATCTCTTACGTCATCCCAATTACCAACAAAGTCGCAATCTTCTATACCTCTGGCTCGTGGACCTGCCCGACTGGTGTGACTAGTGTGGATTACCTAGTTGTCGCTGGTGGTGGTGGTGGCGGTGGAGCTGCAAATTCTGCTGGTGGAGGGGGCGGTGGTGCGGGTGGTTTTCGCGCTGGTACTGGTCTATCAGTAACTGCTGGAACCACTTATACAATTACTGTTGGAAGTGGGGGTGCTGGGTCATTTAGCACTGGTGGATTTGGTACGTCAGGGTCAAATTCAGTATTTAGCACGGTAACCTCTGCCGGAGGTGGCGGAGGTGCTGCTGAAGGATTGGTTTCGCCATATAGTGCAGCCGGAGTTTCTGGCGGCTCTGGTGGAGGTGGTTGTAGAGCTGGGGCGGGCGGTTCTGGAAATACACCATCAGTAAGCCCCGCACAAGGCAATAATGGCGGAAATGGTACTGCGTCAGGGCCGGGATTTGGTGGAGGTGGTGGTGGTGGTGCCGCCGCAGTTGGCAGCACTGGTTCTGGTTCTGCTGGTGGTAATGGTGGCAGCGGCACGGCATCAACAATTTCAGGAACCTCTGTCACATATGCTGGAGGTGGCGGAGGCTCCGTGTTTGGGGCGTCTACCCCCGGCAGCGGTGGTTCTGGAGGCGGAGGAGCTGGCGGAACTGCGGGTGGTGTAAACGGCAACAATGGCACAATAAATACTGGTGGCGGCGGTGGCGGTGCTAGTGGAGCTGTGGGTGTAAATACCACTGGCGGCTCCGGCGGCTCCGGCATTGTAATCATCAAGTGGACCTAATAATGGAAACTAAGATTTACCTGATGTATGGGATTGACACGGCAATGCACCTGCTTCGTCCGGGTGCTAAGTGGGAAATCTCCAACACCATGATTACCCGTTGGGAAGACCCGCGCCCGTGTCCTACTTGGGAAGAACTCATGGACACGATGGAGAAGATTAAGGCATTTGAAGATTCCATCAACACCATCCTGTTGCCGGAGCAGATTGAACAAATCACCGGCTTTAAGAAGATGATTGAGGCCGCATGAGGATTGAAACCCTTTTCCCCACGCCTGTAGGGTTTTGGAATCTTGTTCTGAACAAGGACGAGATTGACTTTGTTCGTAGTCTTGAACAACGCCCTAACGAGGGAAATACAACAAGTAAGAATAATTATTTGTTGCGTGAGCCGGAAATGGAGCGGTTGAGTTTGTTTGTTGATAGCTGCCTCGATGAGTACATGAAGGCAACCTACGCGCCTAAGTACGATGTAAAGCCCTATATCACGCAGTCATGGGCCAACTATACGAAGGCTGGTCAGTATCACCACAAGCACGCACACCCCAATAGCTTCATCTCTGGCTGCGTGTATATCGCTGCCAAGGGCGACAAGATTTATTTTTACCGTGATGGGTACCAGCAAATCAAACTGCCAACAGAAAACTGGAACCCATATAACAGTGAGTCTTGGTGGTATGAAGTTAACGAAGGCGATGTGATTTTATTCCCATCAAGTCTTACACACATGGTTCAAACGGTAGACGGAGAAGAGCGCATCAGCATTGCGTTCAATAGTTTCTTGAAAGGCACCATTGGTAGTGCTGATGAATTGACTGAACTGGAGATTTAAGATGGCACATTTTGCCGAACTCGATGCTAACAATGTCGTACTGCGAGTCATCGTGGTCGGCAATAAAGATACCGCTGATGCCAATGGTGTAGAGAAAGAATACATTGGTGCTGCTTTTTGCGAGCGCCTGTTTGGCGGCACTTGGAAGCAAACCTCCTACAACGGCAACATTCGCAAGAACTACGCTGGTATTGGTTACACCTACCGCGAGGACATCGACGCCTTTGTTCCGCCGCAGCCTTTTGCCTCTTGGGTGTTGAACGATAAGGCACAGTGGGAAGCGCCGGTGGCTATGCCTACTGATGACAAGCGTTACTCGTGGGATGAAACCCAACAAAATTGGATTGAGGTAACAAATGTCTAAACGCTATCCCGGTGGGCTGATTACTAAGACTCCGGTAACGCCGACCACTGCGTCTGCCCCGGGAATCTGGACGCTCGACCAAGCCCTCCAGTACATCAAAGCGGGAACGTGGCCTATTGTGGGCGGCACTGACCCCTACTTCCCCTACGTCACCATGCTGCTTCACGGCGATGGGACTAATGGTGCCCAGAACAATACGTTCCTAGACTCCTCGACCAACAACTTTACGATTACGCGGAATGGCAATACCACTCAGGGTTCGTTCTCGCCCTATGGTAGCAATTGGTCGAACTACTTTGGCGGTGTTTCTGGCAATTATTTGGCTCCGCAGTCCGCTACTAGTTCTGTTGCGTTTGGAACCGGCAACTTCACTTTTGAGTGTTGGCTTAATGCAGATTCAACGTCAGGCAACAATTTTGTCTTGGATGCTCGGTCATCTAGCAGTCAAAACAATCTGTGTTTCTTGATTCAAAGCGGTTCTTGGTTATGGCAGTACGCCGGAACCAACATCATCTCAACAGCATCGGGGATGATTACTGTTGGGACTTGGAACCACGTTGCATTTGTCCGCAATAGCGGAACTTTGTCGCTGTATGTCAATGGGTCTTTAATCACCAGCGTTTCTGACAGCACGAACTATGCTGCGGCAGCGGCTGCTGGTCGCCCCGGAATCGCGGGTGGTGGGTTCAACACCACAGAAATCTTTAAGGGCTACATCAGCAATCTTCGTATTGTCGTCGGCACTGCTGTCTACACCTCGGCCTTCACCCCCAGCACCACCCCACTCACCGCCATCTCCGGCACCTCGCTGCTGACCTGCCAGTCCAACCGCTTCATCGACAACAGCAGCAACGCCTTTGCCATCACGGTCAACGGCACCCCGTCCGTACAACGCTTCTGTCCGTTCTCTCCGACTGCTGCTTACTCTACTTCCGTAATTGGTGGTAGTGGGTACTTTGATGGGAGTGGGGATTCTTTAAGTAGTGCCACTACGCTTCTTCCTGCATTAACAACAAACACATTTACCATTGAAGGTTGGGTGTACCCAACTTCTTTCTCCGCCCTAAATTATATTATTGGGGATATGCAAACTAACGCAAGTACAAGTAATGCACTTGCAGTTAGGTTGGAAACAACAGGTGCTGTGACTCTTTATTGGTTTGATGGTGCAATTAAAACTTGTACTGGCAACAGTACAATGATTAAAAACCAATGGAACTATTTTGCCGTTGTTGTAAATGCAAATGCCATTTCTATATACGTCAACAAAACCACCGCCGACACACTAACCGGCACGACGACACTAACAAATAGAACAGTAAGCGTTGGGTTGGGCGTTGGTTCTTATTATAATAATAATTCTCCAGCATACTATTTTAATGGCTGGCTTGGGGATTTGCGGGTATCTACTACCAATAGAACAATATCAACCATCCCCACAGCACCATTTGCAAATGATGCAAACACACGCTGGCTAATTCAAGGCACCAACGGCGGCATCTTTGACAACGCGATGATGAACGACTTGGAGACGGTTGGTAACGCTCAGATTTCTACTAGCGTGTTCAAGTTTGGTACTGGGTCGCTGTCGTTTGATGGGACGGGGGATTGGCTGACCGCACCAAACAGCAAGGGTCTTTACATCGGCTCTGGTGACTTCACCATTGAAGGTTGGCTATATCTGAATGCTCTTGGTTCAACCAAAGGCATTGTGTCGCAGTTCAACTCTGGTGGCTCTGGCCCCGGTTGGACGCTATACACAAAAACCACTAACGTACTTGAGTTTTATGGCGGCAGTGGCACTGTCACAGTGACTGGAACTACGGCAATCTCGGCAACCACATGGACGCATTTTGCGGTTGTTCGTAGTGGCTCCACAATTACGATTTACATCAACGGTACGGCGGGTGGTACGGCAACAAACTCATCGTTTAGCGATGACACAACCGCGCTTGTCTACGTTGGTGGCCGCGCTGACAACTCCGCTCTTTCACTTAACGGCTACATCGACGACCTCCGCATCACCAAGGGCTATGCCCGATACACCTCTAACTTCACTCCGCCGACGGCGGCGTTCCCGAATCAATAAGGACTGACCATGCTCTACTCAAAACTTGGTTCTATTCCGAAACCTGAGACTGATGGCACTGAAGGTTGGATTGAAGTACCGGAAGCGCCAGAAGCTCCTGAAGGCAAGGAGGTGGTCTGGTGGTATCCCCCGGGCTGGGTGGTGCGTGACCCCAAGCCGGAAGGTGATTGGAACTGGAGCCAGTCTGAAGAGCGATGGATAGAGGCTGTTGTTGCTACTGTTGAAGATACGGTTATTGATATGCCTAGTGCCAATGATTCTATTAACGTCGGTACGGCATCCCCAACAATCATTGTCTAATGAATCGTTTAAATCCCACTATCCTTGCTCTTAGCGCTTCGGCGCTGGTGGGTATTGCATTACACGAAGGATACAGTCCGGTTGCCTATGAGCCTGTAAAGGGCGATGTACCTACAATTGGTTTTGGTACAACAGAAGGTGTTAAACACGGAGATACCATAACTCCAGAACGCGCTCTGACCCGCCTTTTAAATGATGCTAACAAGTTCCAAACCGCCGTCAAGACCTGTGCACCTGTACCAATGTTTCAATATGAGTTTGATGCGTATGTTTCGTTGACTTACAATATTGGCGCAAAGAACTTTTGCGGTTCTACGCTAGCAAAAAAACTCAAAGCCGGTGATTATGCCGGGGCGTGTAAAGAAATTCTTCGCTGGGATAGGTTTAAAGGCAAGCCCCTTGCAGGATTAACAAAACGCAGGCAAAAGGAGTATGAACAATGCTTGGGTTCTTGATGAATCGTTGGGTATTGGGCGGATTGGCCGGGCTTGTTATGCTCGGTTTTGTCTATTTTAAGGGCGTCAACCACGGCAAAGAAGTTGTTCAACAGAAGTGGGATGCGTATAAAGTAGCGCAAGAACGCGAAGTTCAAATACTCAAAGACCAAGCCCGCGAAACAGAACAAATCCTACAAAAAGAAATAAACAAGATTCAGAAGGAAAAAGTTAATGCAAATCAAATTGCTACTACTCGGTACAACGCTCTCATTAACAGCCTGCGCAAGCGCCCCGAAGCCCGTCAAGACCCAGTGTCCAACGATTCCGGAAGTGGTGTGGGATGTACGGGTGCGGGATTGGCAAGGGGAGATGCAGAATTTCTTGCTGGGTACGCTGCCGACGCAGCCCGGCTTCAAGCTGCCTATGACTCCTGTCGAGAAGCCTACGAAGTAATACATCATGCCACTCGGTAAACTCGTATTTAAACCCGGCATTAACCGGGACCAAACAAATTACGCTTCCGAGGGTGGTTGGTATGAGTGCGACAAAATTCGGTTTCGTTCTGGATTCCCTGAAAAGATTGGTGGTTGGCTTCAATACAATACGACAAGACTAATTGGCGTTTGTCGTTCTTTGTTTTGCTGGATTACAACAGATGGCAATAATCTTTTAAGCGCCGCAACAAACAAAAAAGTTTATGTGGAGTCCGGAACTCTTGGTTTTGATATTACCCCAGTTAGAATGATATATACCAACCTTGGTATAACTGGACTTTCGGCAACGGCATCTGTTGGAACTGTAAACGCAGTAATAGGAAACCCTGTTACTGGGGTATCTGCAAATACTTTTGTTGGTAATGAAACTGTTTACACGCCATCTACTGTAAATGGAAATTCCGTAACCAGTTATTTGGGTGTGGTTGGAGTGAGAATAACATGAGCATTCTTCAAACCACAATTGGCTCAAAAGTGGTTACCGTTAACATTCCAAATAATGGAGCGTTAGACGGTGACTATGTTTTATTTTCTGACATTAATACAACTGTTGGTGGTATTCCTTTATCTGAATTAAATACCAATCATCTTATTTCAAATGCTTTAGTCAACTCATTTACTATTAGTGTTGAAACTGCCGCTACGTCTACGGCATCTTATGATGGCCCAATAACAGCAACATTTGATATTCATTCCGGTAATGAAATTGGCTCATTCGGTTATGGTTGGGGTGCTGGTCCTTGGAGCAGAGGCGCTTGGGGCAGTGGATGGTCTATTCCAATTTACCAACCGCCAAGACTTTATACACAAGACCGATTTAATGATGATTTGATTTTCTGCATAAGAAATGCAGACATTTATTACTGGGCTTACGACAATACATTTTCAACCCGCGCGGTCCTTATGTCTTCATTGAGTGGCGCAGCGGACGTCCCACAACTTGTTGGCAGCATTTTAATGTCGCAACAAGATAGACACTTGATGGCATTTGGATGTACTGCATACGGCAGTAGTGTTTATGACCCGCTATTGATTAGGTGGGCAAGTCAGGATGCGCCTGAGTTTTGGACGCCGGGAACTGTGACGGTTCCGTCTACCGGACGACTTAGTTCTGCCGGATTCTTTAGATTGACCAATGGCTCTGAAATCATTGCAACAGAACGCACCCGCCAAGAAATTCTTGTATTTACAGATTCAAGTCTGTATTCAATTCAATATGCCGGAACCGATGCTGTGTTTACAACGCCACAGCAGATGTCTGATAACACATCCATTATTTCTCCGGGCGCATCCACTACTGTAAATAACGTTACATATTGGATGGGTATTGATAAATTCTATGCATATAACGGTCGTGTAGAAACTCTTCCGTGTACATTGCGTCAATACATATTCCAAGATATTAATCGTGCAGCATCCGACCAAATTGTTTGTGGAACAAACGAACAATTTAATGAAGTCATTTGGTTTTATGCATCAGAAGATTCTAACGAAGTAAATCGTTACGTTATTTATAACTATTTAGAACAACTTTGGTACTACGGCAGTCTTGTAAGAACTGCTTGGTTGGATTCTCCTTTGCGTGAATATCCTCAAGCAGCCTCCACCAATGGTTTTCTTTATGACCATGAAAGAGGCACAAATGATGACCTGCTGCCAATGACTTCATATATTTCGTCTGGTGATATTGACATTCAAGATGGCGACCAGTTTATGTTGATTCGCCGCATCATTCCTGACGTTAATTTCACCGGCACAAATTCAAACACAGCAACTGTAAAAATGACTATTAGTCCCAGAAACTTTCCGGGGGCTGCGTATCAAACAAACAATGCAGAAAATACTGGCCTGACAAAAAATGTTGATTTGTCAACTACGGTTCCTATTGACCAATATACAAATCAAGTATTTATTAGAGCCAGAGGCAGGCAGATTCGTTACAAAATTGCTTCGGATGAACTTGACGTTCAGTGGCAACTTGGCATTCCACGCGTTGATGCAAGACCTGATGGCCGGAGGGGATAATGGGCATGATTAAGTTTAGGTCGCCCGCCCTTCCACTTCCTTGGAAAGATTACAACCCTGACCAACAAAACCAACTTATTCGGGCGCTCAATATTTATTTCAGTCAACTGGATTCCACCACTCCATTACAAGCTGAATATTTTCGTGGGCGCGGTGACCAGTTGGTTCAACCATATGCAATGTTGATTAGCAGCGTTGACCAAGCAAGTGCTGGTATTACAAGTGAAAATCTGATTGAGTATGACCCTCCATCTATAACAAATGGCATCACGGTTGTAAACAATACAAAAATTTATGTACCTTATGCCGGTCAGTATTTGGTTACTTTTTCTCTTCAAGTAACAAATAGAGGCAATTCGGCTGGTGAATTTGAGGTTTGGGCAAAACGTGGAAATATTAATATTGAATCCAGTAATACACGTTTTGACATTGCGGCAAGAAAAAGCTCAACAATTTGGTCACATATAGTTCCAACAATTACATTAATTTTTGATGTAACTGACCCAAATACTGAATATTTTCAGTTAGCTTGGTGGTCTGATAAAACAACTGTATACCTTGAAAACTATGCCGCCGGGACAAGTCCTAGCAGACCGGCCATACCTTCTGTAATTTTTACAATCAATTTGATATCTGCCAACCCTTAACAGTATGATTATGCCAATTGTTCAGATGGTGCCACTATGAGTCTTCAAAACCTTGCTAATTATTTAGCGGCCCACGGTCGCGGAAAAGACAAAATGCTAATGCACGTTACCCCGGCGGAAGTGGCTGGCTTGCAAAGCATTGCAATGGCTGCTGGTGGCAGTTTGTCTGTGAATCCTAATACTGGTCTTCCGGAAGCTGGTTTCTTTGACTTTATAGGGAATATGCTCCCAGAAATTATTGGAACCGCCGCCGGTGTTGCTACGGGCAATCCTTATGTTGGAGCCGCTGTTGCCGGTGCCGGTAAGACTGCTCAAACAGGCAATTTGATGTCTGGCGTTATGGCAGGGCTTAGTGCATATGGTATGCAGGGTCTTGGTCAGGGTATTGCAAATGCTGCCACCCCGGCTGCGGGTGCTACTGGCGCTGCCGGAGCCGGTACTGCTGCAACAACCGGTGCTGGAATTACTCCCGCCGCAGCGCAAAGCGCTTTAGGCCAAACCGCCGGAACAAGTGGATTTACAGGCGCTGGTTCTATTGGATTAAAAGCACCAGAACTTGCTCCGAGCGCTCTGTCTACTTCTGGCGCGCAAGTGGGCGGCGCGCTCCCCACGTTAGGTGATGTTGGTATTGGCTCAGTAGCAGGTCCAACGGAATTTGGCGGTAGTACACTTGGCACCATGTCGGCAAAAGCACCGCTGACTTTTGAAAACTTTAAAGCTGGCCTTCAAAATATTACGGGCGAAGGTGGCATCAAGGCTCTTCAAACCGGTCTTGGCGAAGCGGGCAAGCCGCTCACTGGCGGTCAACTTGCTGCTCGTGCTGCCATGCCACTTGCTCAGGTGGCTATGTCTGCCGCCGCACCAGAACCGTTTAAGCCTGAAGATAACTCAGGTCTGTGGGGCAAGTACACGCCCCTATCTGAATTCCGCAAGCGCTATCGCGGCTATGCTCAGGGCGGTGTTTTGGAACAAAACCCGATGATGCAAGACACCAGCCGTCAAGGTTTAAACCTTGATATGCGTGACCATCCGCTTCAGGAACCCATTAATAACAATGCCGGATATGCCAAGGGTGGCTATCTTGATGGTCCCGGCGATGGCATGAGCGATGACATCCCGGCAACCATTGAAGGCAAGCAACCCGCTCGTCTGGCAGACGGTGAGTTTGTCATTCCGGCAGATGTCGTATCCCATCTTGGGAATGGCTCTACAAAGGCTGGCGCAAAGCGTTTATACGAGATGATGGCTCGGGTTCGTAAGGCTAGAACCGGGAATGAAAAACAAGGCAAACAAATCAATCCCCATAGATTCGTACCGACATGAAGGCACAACACGTTCCACAAACACACATTCATTTTGTGTGGCCGGATGTAAAGGAATATATTGAAAATGCTCTGAATTACTGCGGTGGTGAATATACGGCAGAGCAATTAAAGGTTTTATTAGTAAGAGGTGAGCAACATCTATTGGTTGCGGTGGATAAAAATAATAAAATCAACGGATGTGCAACTGTACAATTTATTGACTATCCAAATTTTCGGGTGGCATTTATCACAAGCATTGGTGGTAGGCTTATCTCAACGCCCGATACTTTTGAGGAATTAATTAATTGGTGCAAATTTAACGGGGCAACTAAAATACAAGGCGCGGCTCGCGAGTCAATTGAAAGATTGTGGAAAAAGTTGTTTAAATTTGAGCGGCGTTATGCAATTGTGGAGAAAGACATATGAGTGGCGGCGGCGGCGGAAATCAAACAGTTAGTCAGGTAACGATTCCAAAGGAGTTGATTCCTTACGTTAAGGAAAGCATTGAAAATGCTCAAAAGGCTGCTGCGCTTCCTTATGTCGGTTATTCGGGCGAAAGAATTGCCGATTTTACTCCGGAACAACTGGCCGTTCAACGCAGCGTAATGGGTTTAACCGCACCCGGAGAAATACAAGAAGGTGCACAGGGAACCCGTCAGGCCGGGCAAATGGCAATGAATACGGCAACCCGAGGGCTTGACCGTGCGCTTGGATTTACACCGGGTACATTTTCTGGTCGGACCGCTCAGTATTACATGAGTCCGTTTCAACAAGCCGTTACAGATTCCTCGCTTCGGGAAGCGCAACGAAGCTACGACATTGAGGCTCGCCGTGCCGCGCTCAGGTCTGGTGCGGGTGGCGCCGGTAGCAGCGCAGAAGCATTGATGCGCGCCGAAGGTGCACGCAATATTAATCAGCTTCGCTCTGATATTCAGGCCAAGGGTTCTCAGACCGCTTATGAAAATGCCCAATCTCAATTTGAGCGTGACCGTGCAGCTGCCGCTACTGCTGCTCAACTGTCTGGTCAGGTTGGTCAAACTGGTCTTGCGCAAACAACTGCTGCGGCAGGTCAAATGGCTGACATTGGTAGCGCCCGTCAAGCCGCTAATTTGCAACGTTTCCAAGCGCAAAAAACAATTGCAGATACGATTCAAAAGCGCGAACAAGACATCCTGTCGCTCAAGTACGAAGACTTTCTTCGTCAGCAAGGTTTCCCCAAGGAAACTGCCGCTTGGTATTCGTCGATTGTTCGTGGTCTTCCGATTGCAAATTCCGGTACCACAACAACCACCGGAAGCGGGTCAAATCAGTATGCACAAGGTCTTGGCGCATTGTTGACCTTGGCCGGTCAATCCAAACTGTTTGGGTGATGTATGAACCTTCTTAAAGCGCAAGATTTATTAAAGGGTGTGCCTGACGCAAAACTGGCGGAACTGACAAACAATCCGCAGGGCGATATTCCGCCCTTTTTGGTTGCCGCAGAAGCCGCCAGACGTTCTAAGGTGCGTCAGGAATACAGCGCTAATATGCAGGGTAAGGCGCCTTCTTCCACTGTCATGGAAGACCTTATGAACAATCTTGGGCTTGCTAATTTAAAGCCGCCCGGCCAACAACAAGTTGCCATGCAAGCGCCGCAAATGCCAGCGGCCCCGCAGCAGCCCGTTCAAATGTATGACGGTGGCATTGTTGCCCTTGCTGAAGGCGGTATGCCTAGACAGGAAGATATTGAAAGTTATTTAAACCCAGAGGCAGGTGGTAGTGAGTCTGGCTTTGGCGCAAGCATTGCTCCATATATTCCGGGCCTTGAGGGCCGAGTTCGTGCTGGAGTTTTGGGTTCAGCAAATCCCAAACAGCCAACCATTTCTGGATATCAGATTGGGTATGAAGATGGAAAGAACGCTGCGCTAGCTAGCATCATCCCAACTCCTATGGGAAATATTGCAAATGCAGAATATCGTCGTCAACTTGGCGATGACTCTGAAATTGCTTTGCGTGGCAGCTTAAGTCCATTTAAACAAATGGCATCAGATTTCCGTCAGGCTCCGCTATCGATTGAATACACAAAACGTTTTGCTGATGGTGGCATTGCATCCTTCGCCAGTGGCGGCGAATCTGATATGTACAAATATATGCCTGACTATGCCTCCAAAATTTCTATCCCGGATTTGCCGGGATTTGAAAGTTTTATGAGCCAAGTTCAAGGCAATTTTGGTGAAAGCGAACTTCCCAAATATCGCAAAGAAATTTCCGAAGAGCGCGAGCGTTTACAGAAAGAAGCGCCCACCGGGATTTCTAGTTTGTTAAAAAATATTGGTCAGGGTTTAGTTGCATCGAAGCAGCGCGGATTTGTTGGTGCTTTTTCAGAAGGCATTAGTGCTGGTATTTCTATGCAAGATGCAGCAGAACAAAAACATAAAGAAGCCATGCGTCAACTCCGCACTTCTGAAGTTGAGATTGCACAAAAAGAACGCGCTGAAAAGATGGGCCAATTTGGCCTTGCCAAGCAACTTGAAGACAGCGCTGTCAATCGCAGGAACTCAGCCATCACTCAAAGCCAACAAGCTGCTCAACTGGCGCTTACTGGTCGTCGTTATGAGGATGAAGCCAAAGAAGCGGCGGCAAGGCTTCTGGTTGATAAAGAACGACTTGGAGTCGAACGGGAAAAAGTAGCGTTTGACAAATCACAACGTGGACAACTTACACCCAGAGATGTAATTGGTTTATCTACAGATATTTACGCAAGACTGAGTTCAGCAAGGGAAAACCTTGACAAACTTTACAAAGATGCATCAGAAAACCCAAATCATTGGTATAGCCTTGAAAAAGAAAGAATCAATTCTTTACCAACTAACACAGAACGTCAGGTTGCTTTACAAAGATTACGTCAAGGATTAGAAAGAGATTATGGAATTACTGGGTTAAAATCCAGACTTCAATCGCTTGAATCAATGTTTTCTAAATAACTATGCCCGTCAGTATTGACGTCCCCGGTCTTGGGCCGGTATCTATACCAGACAATGTCCCAGAGGGGCAGGTTGACTCATACATCAATGCTTTAGCAAAAAAGCGTGGGGTAGACATTGCTCCGCCGCCTCCTCCTGCGCCCAAGTCATACGGCATTGGCGCTGCCGCACAAGATATTGGCGTTAGTGCGCTTGGCCTTGTTCCAAGTGTGGTTGAAACGTTTGCGGAATTCACTCCCACAGATAGGGCGCTTGCAGCTATTGGCGCTCAACGTGGCATTGCTGGATTAATGCCAGAAACAGAAATTGGCAAAGACATCAGCAAATATGGTGTTTTGCGCGGTACTGCAAAATCTTTGCGAGACCTTCAAAAAGATTTATACACAGAACAAGCCCAAGCAGCGCAAAAAGAATTCCAACAAAAACTGGCAGAACAAGAAGGCATTGCCGGTCAGGCTGGCGTTGCGTTTAAAGAAACCCTTACAACCCCTGAACTTCTTACTTCGCAGCTTCCCGAGTCGCTGCTGTCGATGATTGGCGGGCGTGGCATAGTCAAAGGTGCGGAAAAACTCATCAAGGGCGTTGCCCCCGAGTTTGTCAAAGAAGCCGGTGAAAAAGCCGTTGGCAAGGCAGCAGAAAAACTTGGTGCAGAACGTGTAGCCAAACTTAAAGAATTCACTGGTGGGCCTGAGACGCTTCGTACCGTTGCCGGTGGCGCTGCCTTGCAGGGCGCAAGCGTTGCAAACCAAAACTTTATTACAACGATGGATATGCCGCTGGAAAAACTGGCGGCAACTCCCGAGTATCAAGAAGCCATCGAATCAGGCATGACCCCGGATGAAGCGCGTTTAAGCGTTGCCCGAGGTGCAGCAAATGGTGCCCTTGCTCCTGCAACTGCTCTGTCAATTGTTGCGCAATATGCTGTTCCCGGCGGCTCGTCGTTTGAACGGCTTTTTGCTGGCGCTACGGAACGTACATTAGGTGCTCAAGGTGCGCTTCAGGTTGCTAAACAGATTGGCAAATCCACGCTCGGTGAAGCCGGTTCTGAAGCTCTGGAAGAGGGCGGTGGACAGTTTATTTCTAACATCTTTACTCCGGGTCAAGAAGACTTAACCCAAGGCGTTGGCGCTGCTGTTGGTGCAGCTGGTGCATTGGGCGCACTCATGGGTGGTGGTGCCGGTGGCATTAATGCACTTCAAGCAAGACGCGCACAACAAGTCATCGAAGAGCGTCAGGCTGAAGAAGAGCGTGCACGGCAAGAACTGGATGCGCGTATGCCTCCGGTTGAACAAATTCAACACCCTGAGCCTGCACAGATTGCTCCAGAACAGGTTCGTAGCACAGCGCAAGGATTGGTCACAAGTCTTCAGCCGGGTGCAACGTTTAATCTTAATGATATTGTCAATACCTCCGGGCTTGCTGGCGGTGACGCAGCCGCTGTAGCAAATGACCTTTTAAACAGGGGCGAAATTATCCGTGAACCGGGTGACGCCTTTAGTTTCCGCCGGGTAAATGATAACGAACGGGTAGTTCCATTAGGCAACCCGGACCAAAGTTACGTTTATACGGTACCTACAACTCGTGCAGGTTCTGAGATAAATGATGGCTATACCGTTGAATCTTCAGCACTTGGTGTTGCTAGAGATGTAGCCAACCAAGAAGAAGCAGACAAACTTAAACAGTTGATGTTGGACCGGGCCGGGGAACAGGCCGCTGTCGTAGATGAGCAGATAAACAATCTAATCGAACAAGAACGACAGGTTACCCGCACCATTGAAGAAGCAATGCTTCGACCTGAAATCACCAGAGAACAGCTTCAAGGTTTAACTGAATCTGGCACGCAAGCCAGCGAAAAGATTAAACAAGAGATTGCCAAGCTGGAAGAACAGAAAGCGGCAATTCTTGCCGAGCCTGTTGTTACTCCCATCAATCCCCGCGCAGAAAACGGCTATGAAGTGCGTTTACACACTCCGGGTGAAGCAGCACGCGTGCTTTCAGGCTTTGCCACCGAACAGGAAGCATATGATGCAATCATCGACAACGCTTCTCCCGAACAAGAACGAAGCATTGTTGAAGACCCCGCATACGAAGGCGTTCGCAATCGCTTAGAAGAACGTGCCGCCCAACTTGAAGAAGCACCTTTAGAAGCACCTTTAGAAGTACCTTTAGAAGCACCCGAAGTAACTCCTGAGATGCAGGAAAAGGTCGAGCTGGTTAGCAATCGTATGCGTACTGTTCTTGACCAGATGGGTTTAAAGAACATTGGCCTAAATGTTCAACAGCGTCTTCAAGAAGCCGTAAACGGTAAATTAACTGCCGTGGATGGGTATTACCTCAACCGCGTAATTGCAGCCTCACTGGAAGGCTCTCGTGACGTTACATCCACTATTGGACACGAAACCATCCACGCCCTGCGTGAGCTTGGAATGTTCAGTGATAAAGAATGGAACATCCTTACCAAGAAGGCTAAGTCTGAATGGATTAAAAAGTACGACATTGAAAGTCGTTACGAAGGCGTAAACCTGAGCGACGAGAAGGTTATCGAGGAAGCTATCGCAGATGCCTTTGGTAACTGGCTTCAAGGCAATCTTGAGGAACGCGGTGTCGTTGCTGGATTGTTTAACCGCATAAAGCTGTTCTTACAGAAAGTTGGTGATGTCTTCCGGGGGCAGGGTTTCACCAATAGTGAAGATGTATTTAAACGTGCGCGTACCGGAAAACTTCAGGGTGAGCGTGCAGCTAAAGAAGGCGAAGGCGCACAATACGCAAAGGATATGGTTGGATTTGTTATGCCGTCTGGCATGGCAAAGTTAAAAGGAGCAGAAGATGTTCGACAAGCCGGAGACGGAAGAGGACGGGGCGAGGGCAGCAGATTTGCGCCTCTTGAAGGCGCTACATCAGTCCGAGGTTTTCAAGGCCCAGACCCGCGCCTTGTTAGGGTCGCAGAAGACTACGCCCGACGAAATGGAATCCAGTTTAAACGACAGTCAGAGTGGGCAAAAGTAGACCCTGACCGGGCAAAGCGTATTGCTGATGCCTATGAAGCAATGGAACACGCGCCAACCGACCCGGTTGTGCGTGAAGCATATGACAATTTAATAAATCAAACAGTTGCTCAGTATCAAGCGCTTGCTGATGCCGGGTATAAGTTTTGGTTTATTGATTTAAACAATCCTGAAAACGTTGAGTATTTGTCTAGCCCTTGGAATGCCATGCGTGACATTCGCGCAAACAAGGAAATGGGCGTGTTCCCGACAAACTATGGGTTTGGTTCTGACGAAGAGTTCAGCCCAGAAGCCAATCCGTTGCTTAAAGACACGGGCATTAAGTGGCCGGTCGGTGGTGTTGATGGTCCGCTTCAACCGGTCCTTGCCAATGACCTATTTCGCGCTGTACATGATGCGTTCGGCCACGGTCTTGAAGGCGCAGGGTTCCGTGCAGATGGCGAAGAGAATGCTTGGCAAGCACACCGGAAACTGTTTACTGGTTCTGCGGTTGGTGCAATTACATCTGAAACGCGCGGGCAAAATAGCTGGTTAAACTTTGGCCCGCATGGCGAAAAGAACAGAAACGCAAAGGTTGAAGACACAATCTTTGCCGACCAGAAAACTGGGTTAATGCCAGAGTGGACATGGAATGAGGGCATTATTCCTGATGCTCAGTATGCCCTGCCGCGCACGGTTAACGTAGATGGCAAGGAACGTCCAACTGGCATTTTTGATTCATCACAATTAAAAGTGCTTCAGAACGAAGACTTTGATACCTATAGTGTTTACGGTCCGGATGATGAAAGAATTGGCCCGAAGTTTGAAACCGTTGAGGAAGCGCGCGACCTAGCAAATAGTTTGTCCAAGCCAATCCACCCAACTGTTGAGGGTGTAGAAAACTTTTGGCGTTGGTTTGGCAATAGCAAGACTGTTAATCGTTTCGGCGTTCCTCAAGTTTGGTACCACGGTACTGCGCGCGAAATCAGTAAATTTGAACCCAAACAAGCAAAAGCAATATTTCTTACACAAGACCCAGAGTTTGCTGAAGGTTTTGCTTCTGGTTCAGAGAGGTTTATGATAAGGAATGCCACAAAGTTTGTTGACGAAAAAATTGTAGAACAGGCAATTCGACGCGGAATTTCCAATGCCGTTGCTGACGGTCAGGTAGGTCGCGCCGCCGCGAATGATTGGCTTAAACACAGAAATGAATGGCAGACGAATGAACTTTTAACTGGCGCTCTTATGTCCCATATGGGCGACTATGTATCTGATGAAATTAAAAAAGAACTGCCATCTGGTCAAAACATCATTCCTATATTTGTCCGTGCCGAAAAACCATTTGATTACCGTAATGAAGGACACATTGATGACTTGACTGCTTGGGTAGAGTCTTTGGACAAACAAAATCCTGCGCGCAAATTCATCCTTAAAACTATGGATGAAATTGAAAATGGCGCGTGGGACCGTATTGAATCGCCCGCTGTTCAATCCTTCTTAAAGGAACGCGGCTACGATTCTTTCTTTGTTTCCGAAGGTGGCAAAAAGAATCTTGCAGTTTATGACCCGAATCAAGTCAAGTCTGCCGTTGGTAACACGGGTGCGTTTAGCCGTGACTCCGGTGAGATTCAATATGCCCTGCCATTAAACCGCGAGGAACGAGATGAAATTGTTCGACGCGCTAAGGGCGACCGCGAGCTTGCAATCAAGATGCTTGGTTTTGCCAAGAACATGACGCCAGCAGAACGGAATAAGTTAAGCCGTGCAAATGCAGTCAAGATGATTGACTTGCTTGGAACTTTCCCGGATGTTGATGAGTACGCTGCTGTTGCTTACGCTGGCCGTGCCAAGCGTGGCTGGTATGAAAACTCTGCAAAGGCACTTGTTACCGTATTTGGTAATGATGCCCCACGTTTCGCTGCGCTACTTGCCGCGCTATCACCCCAGTGTTCCGTTCAGACAAATCTTTTAAACGCACTCAATCTTTGGAAAAACTGGACCGCAGCAGGCCGCCCGCTGGAACGCAGAAAAATCATGGAGATTGCTGGCCGTTCAGTTCAAGGCAACAAGGGTGAAAAATCTGTTCTTGAGGCGTGGCAAAACAATTCCGTCAGGGCGCTTACAATTCCCGATGTAAACAAGTTGGTTCTTTCTGGCCCGAAGGTAAACTCGTTTTTCCGAAACTTGGTTGGCGTTACGGATGAGGTAACCAATGACGCATGGATGGCAAATTTTGCTTTCATCGACCAAGAGCTGTTTAAAGGTGAATTAAACAAAGCTGAAACAGAACCCGGCAAACGTCCGGGATACATGACCCAAAGCGTAATTGTTCGCCGTGCGGCAGACCGTTTAACCAAACTCACTGGTGAAAAGTGGACGCCAGCAGAAATTCAAGAAACAGTTTGGTCATGGGCTAAGGCTTTGTACGAAGGCGCCGAAAAGGAAGGCATTAGCGCCGCTCAATTTCTTACGGAAAAGAAACTTACAGACGAACTTATCAACAGCGTTCCTGACTTCAACAGCTTATTCTTTGACGAAGTCTATGAATCTATTTTGCGTGGGGCGGGATATGGAAAACAACTTGACGAACTTGTACAACAGCGCAACCGAAATCGCGCAGAGCTATCAAAAGAAGAGCAAGACACTTATGGCGAAGCAAAACCATTTGGTTCAATTACTCAAGAAAAACTTGAAAAATCCGCAGCAGCGCGTCTTGACCGACTTAAGCAAAAACGAAAAGAAAGCGGTGTAGAAGAGCAGTTTGCTCTTCCGCAAAACATTCTTGGTCAGCCCGCACGTTTACCAACTTGGAACATCCCAACTGACTCCAAGTTGGACGATACAATTTATTACTTGCAGGACAAGATGATTGACCTCAAAAAGGTCATTCAAGAGATTACTAAAATCGCCGGTAATATTGCTGATAGGTGGAATCCATACCTTCAGGAAGAGCTTTACCACGGTCGTACCGCGCAGCAGACAGAGCGTTTCCTGCGTACTGAGTTGCGCCCGCTGTTGACTGACCTTGCTAAACACAACATCACCATTACCGAATTTGAAGAGTTCCTGCACAACCGCCACGCCAAAGAACGTAATGACCAGATTGCCAGCATCAATCCTTCGATGCCGGATGCAGGTTCTGGCATTTCAACTCAGGCTGCACAAAACTATTTAAACGCACTGCCACCGGCGCGCCGTCGTCTGTTGAACTCGATTGCACAAAAGGTCGATGACATCAATCGTGGCACCCGTCAGATTCTTGTTAAGTCTGGTCTTGAAACACCGCAGACGATTGCATCATGGGAGCAGACTTACCCCAACTATGTACCGTTGTTCCGTGAGGATGCAGATTATGTGACCTCATCCGGATATGGCGTTGGTCAGGGATTTAACATTCGCGGTGAATTCTCAAAGCGGGCCACAGGTTCCACGCGGAACGTTGTAGACATTATGGCGAACATAGTGATGCAACGTGAGCGCGCAATTGTTCGCGCCGAAAAGAATCGTGTGGCAAAGGCTTTGTATGGTCTGGCAGTACAGAACCCCAATCAAAAATTCTGGATGCCTATTGACCCCGAGGCAATCAAAAATCCAAATCAGATTCGTAATGAAATCATTGCAATGGGCATTAGTCCCAATGATTTGCAAAACATTTTTCAACAGCCGACCAAGCCAACTCTAGACCCAAGGACTGGGCTTGTCACTAACAAACTTGACCCGTTTGTTTTAAACAGCGACAACGTATTGGCTGTTCGGATTGATGGACGCAATCATTACTTGCTGTTTAACAATAACGAACCGCGCAGCAAACGCATGGTTACCGCCCTAAAGAATCTTGACGCTGACCAACTTGGTCGCGTGATGAATTTAATGGGCAAGATTAGTCGCTGGGTATCAAAAATTAACACTCAGTACAACCCTATTTTTGGTGTTGTCAACTTATTCCGTGACGTACAAGGTGCCGTACTTAATCTATCCACTACCCCGATTGCTAAAAAAACCAAAGAGGTTATGAATTTAAATAACCTTACGGATGCAATGGGTGCAATCTGGAGTGTTTCCCGCGCAGAACGAAACAATAGCCGAATGCCCAATACACAATGGGCAAAGCTCTGGCAAGAATTTCAGGAAGAAGGCGGTCAGACTGGCTACCGCAGCCAATACAGCAGCGCACAAGAACGCGCTGATGCGCTTCAAGATGAAATCAAAAAGATTTCTGAAGGTAAGTTAAGTCGTGCTGGTCGAGCCATGTTTGATGTCCTCAATGACTACAACACCTCGATGGAAAACGCGGTGCGTTTAAGCGCATACAAGGTGGCACTTGATAGCGGATTGTCAAAAGAACAAGCGGCTAGCGTCGCCAAGAATCTTACGGTCAACTTTAACCGTAAGGGTAAAATTGCAACTCAGGCTGGTGCGTTGTATTCGTTCTTTAATGCATCCATTCAAGGTACTGCGCGTTTAATTGAAACGATGGCCGGACCCGCCGGAAAAAAGATTCTTCTCGGTGGTTTTTTGCTTGGTGCAGTACAAGCAGCAATGCTTGCTGCCGCAGGATTCGATGATGATGAACCCCCTGAGTTCATCAAAGAACGCAACTTCATTATCCCGATAGGCGGGAAAAAGTACATCTCGATTCCGTTGCCGCTTGGGTATAACGTGATTCCCAACTTCACCCGCCATCTTGCTGAGATTGGAATTTCTGGTGGTAAAAACATTAATGACCACATCGTTGGCATCACGGGTTCTTTTATTGAATCATTTAACCCGATTGGTGGTGCTGGCTGGTCGTTGCAAACTCTTTTTCCCACGGCTCTTGACCCGTTTATTGCACTGGCAGAAAACAAAGATTCTTTTGGTCGCCCGATTTACAGGGAAAACTTTTCCAATCTTGACCCCACGCCGGGTTATCTGCGTACCAAAGATTCGGCCACAGCGTTTAGCAAAGGTCTGTCAGAGTTTTTAAACGCAGCAAGCGGCGGCACAAAGTACAAGCCGGGGGTTGTTGATGTCACCCCCGACCAGATTGACTACTTGCTTGGTCAGGTTGGTGGTGGCGTGTTCCGCGAACTTCAGAAGACCGAGCAAACCGTTACAGGCGCTATCACTGGGGAAGAAGTCGCACCATACAAGATTCCGCTTGTTGGTCGTTTCTATGGGGATGCAGAATCTAACGCGGCCAAATCGCAGCTTTTCTACAAAAACATTGAACGTTTAAATGAACACGAAAACGAAATCAAGGGTCGTTTGAAGAATCGTGAACCAATTGCTGAATACATCAAAGAAAATCCAGAAGCTCGTTTAATCAAGATGAGCAACAGTATTGAGTACAACATTCGCAAGTTAAAGCAACGCCGCGAACTATTGAAAGCGCGCGGCGGCAATGAACAGGCTATCAAGAATATTAACGACAGCATTGTTCGCTTGATGGTTCGCTTAAACGAACAAGTAGAAAAAGCGCAGGATTAAGTTTTGTTTACATGAACGAACGGGCAACTGAACTCGTTCTTCGGGTACTTCTCTTCGTAAACGTGTTGGATGAATTGACAATCATCCTGTGAGTCAAAGGTGTTAATCCAATACACCTGACCGGCATGGAACATAATCAGATTAAACCAAATGTAGAACTCCATTTATTTAACCACCAACCGTTTGGTTTTGAAAAGATGAAGCAGTGTCGTTTCATGCGCCTTTTGCCATAGGTCAATGCGTTCTTCTTTTGACAGCTTGGAACCTTGGTCAATCTCGTGATGGCAACGACTACATAGGAAGGCTATGAAGCAGTCGTGTGCCTTGATGCTCATGCCCTTGCCGTGTCGGCTTTGATTAGAGTGGGCTGAAACTATTGTGCCGTCATCAGCCCCACAGTTCATGCAGGGCTGGCCTTCGGCTGAGTCGGTGAGTTTTTTGTTGCGGTAGTTCAATGAACTGTTGCCGCTTCTACTTCGGGATTGCCAAGCCAGAACACGGGCTTAACCACGC
>Ga0214923_10001664_pt1 | contig 31130 bp, 32 predicted proteins | sample LL1510_MetaG_FD_177993 | JGI IMG/M metagenome (GOLD analysis project Ga0214923, IMG submission 177993) | Freshwater microbial communities from Lake Lanier, Atlanta, Georgia, United States - LL-1510 | ecosystem: Environmental > Aquatic > Freshwater > Lake | place: USA: Georgia | collected...
CCATAAATAACCTTATCTTTTTGTATTTTATCCAATAATTTAATTTTTGTATCAATTTCATACATATCAAATGTTATACTTGGTATTTTATCTGTAATAAATGTAATTAAATCACCTTGTCCTATAGATGGTTCTAAAATATTAGATGGAGTATTTAAGATAAACTCAAACACCTTTTCTTTGAGTTCTGTATGGGTTGTAAAATATTGTCCTAAATTATGTTTTGTTGTCATTGTTGATATTTCTGTATTTATAGTTTCTTCTAAATCTTTTGGAATAAATCATTTTTTTCTTTTTTTTTTGTTATTAATTTCTTTAAGTTTTGTTTCATTAACATAATCCATTTTTTATTGTAATGTCCCTTTTTACTAAATTATTTACCACATTTTAATTTATAAAAAATGGCATTTGAAATGTAAAAATGTGTAATAATACAATTTTATTTTATCTAATAGGACAAGCACCTCCTACACAATCAGATGTTAATTCATTATCATTAATAACATTAATTTTTCCACTAGTAATAGGTATTACTAGTTTCATTAATTCATCATATTTTTCTTTACTAATTTCTTCAAAAGGTGCTTGTTTAAAACCATGATCATTATGTAATAAGAAACTACATGTTTTAATATTATCATTATAATTATTTTTTAACCATTCTTTAATTTGAGGTAATTCTTCTAATTTATAATATATAGTAACAGAGACTGAATTATCACTCCATATTGTTTGTAATTCTTTGATAGTATTTAATTGATCAATTGCTGTCATATCTTTGGCTAAAATAGTTCCTTCAGGATAACAACAAGGAAATTCAATAATCATTGTTTTTTTATCATCAGAACCATCAAAATTCTTTTGATATTCTATATAATAATTATGTTTTTTTGCTAAATCAATTAAAGTTGTATTTGATGAAGCAATACGTATTCTTCTAATAAAATATTGATAAATAGCAGGATGTGCTCCTGATGTTACTCCTGCTAACAATGAAAGAGTTCCAGATGGTTTAACTGTTGTTAATTTTACAGACGTAGGAACTCCAATTTTATTAGAATAATAAATATCATATTCACGTAAATAGTCATATAAATCATTTAACCACATTTTTTGTTGAGAAGATGATTGAAGATAACCAGTAATTCCAATACCCATACGTAAATTTTTATGAACAATTTCTTCTGTTGCTTTTTGATGACATTTTAATAAAAGAGAATGTTTACAGATTCTATACATAATAGAAGCAATATCTTTAAGTTCATCATAAGATGTAATATTACATAAATAAATTTCTGCTAAACAACAAGTTTCGTAATTAGCTAAACTTTGTTCAGCACAATTATGAGAAATTAATCCATTAGCTGAAAAAGCATGAATATTATTAATAGTACAATCATAAACATCATATTTATTTTCTAATTTTTCAATTTTATTAATTTTAGAAGATAAATATAAATCATCATTATTAATATTAATTTTACAATTATTTAAATAATATTTTTTTTTAGAATCATAAAATCCTATAATATTTTTATATTTATAGATATAATTATCATAAATAGATAATTTATCATTATTAATTTTGTTGTTAATACCTAATGATAATAACATTTGTTGAATAATTTTTAATTTATGAATATTTAAATCTTTTAGAATAATTTCTCTAATTTGATTATTAATAATAATTAAATATGAATAAATGTCAAAAATTGCTTTTAATATTCCTATTGTTAAACTATAAGAAGCATTATTAATTAAATAATTATTATTAAAGAAATTATAATCAGTATTATATTTAATAGCAATTTTTTCAATATGTGGAGATTTAATTGTTATATGATTATTATTTTTAGTAAGTTCATAATTATCTTTACAATAATTCATTAGTATGTTTAAACAATTAATATTATCATGAATCATAATAGAATTATCAATAGAATCATCATCATAATTATTAATCAAATGTCCTAAAATATATCCTTCAATTTCATCATTTTTATTATAATTCCAAATATAATTATTATTATAACTAATCATAATATTGTCATTAATAGATAATTCTTTTACTTCTTTCCATCCATCATTAGTTTTAAATTTATGATTATCAGTTGCTTTAATTTCAATTCCATTATTTAATTTTAATAAATATACTTCTTTAGTTCCAGAATACCAAAATCCTTTATCAGTTGATTCATATATATTTCCATTAATAACAGCATTAAATTTTTTTCCAATTAAATCAATAATTCTAGTTAATCCATTATCTGTCATAATAATTGTATCAGCAGTTAAACATGGATTATAACCTTCAACGTCAGGATCAGGATATTTATCACCATCTTTAATTCTTCCTATTTTTCTTGAAAGATTAATATTAATAAGTCCATAAGGTTCACCATTTCCATTATAACCATTCCAAAATTCTTCAGGTAATTTATTAATATCATTACAAACTACTGAATTATTACTCATACATCTCCAATTTGGAATATTACCTAAATCCCATCTTTTAGCATTTAAATAATCAACATCATCATAATCACCTAAACAGATTAAAGCTGAATTATGTGTTAAAAATCCATTACAGAAAAATTCATGAACATCTTCAACTTCAATATCATAAGTATCATAATTATTATCAAATATAATAGTATTATTAACAGTTGCTAATATAAAATTTTTATTATTATCATTAATTGAAGAAGTATCAATATCAGGATATGATTTAGAAATTAATGGATATTTTTTTAAATAATTAATTTTAAATTTGTCAATAATTTTAATATTATTATTAGTAATAATATTAGGAATACCACAAGAATATAATAAATTAGATAAATCTTTAGTATAAATATTTGATTTTAAATTTATAATATTAATAAAGTTTTCAGTCATTAAACATTTATTACTTTCAAAAATACCAATTATATATCCAATTCTATTTTCATAAGAAGTTTCATTAATAAAATATGGAATTCTATTAAATAAATATTTATTAATATAAGAATAAAAACTATTAGAAACAATTTTTAAGATAAAAATATTATTTTCAATTATAGTATTAATATTTAAAGATAATCCTACACCAAATTTTTCAATAATATTTTTTATTTTTATTAATAAATTTAAATTATTAAAATTAATAATAAAAGAATGATCATCATTATTTAAATAACTATTATTAGCAAGATATCCAAATAAATAAGCTATATCAAAATCAAATTTAGGACAATTAATTCTATCTTTTCTATTATTAAATTTAAAAGATGGTAAAACAATAGAAGAATTACCTTCAATTGGTATATTTGAAATTATTAATTTATCTCCAATTTTTAAATTTTCAGCAGTAATCCATGAATAATTATTTTCATTTTCATTATAAACTGCCATTTTATGATTTTTTGTACATTTAAAATCAGTATAATCTGTATCAATTTTATATATTTCTTGAAACCCTTGATAAAAAATATTATTTACTTTTTTATATCCTTTCATAGTTAATACTTCATCTCCTACTAAAATATCTTCAATGTTAATCATACCAACTCTAGTATGTACCTTTGAACCAAAAGGAAGACATCTTCTAACATTACCAGCAACTACTACAGAAGCAATAATATTAACAATATCTAAACAATCAACACTTTTAAGTTTAGTACCTTTAGAATTATTCAAAATACCTTGAATTTGACTAATTCCTTTAACTAAATCTTCTGGTCCAGAAGCAACACCTCCAAATCCTTTAATTTTAGTTCCAGCACTTCTGATGAGTATAGTAGAATAAGTAAAAGAAGTACCTTTATAAAAATAGGATTCTAATACTTTTTCTAATAATGATACCCAACCTTCACGACTGTCAGGAACAATAAAATCAGCATCTTTTGTATCTTTTCTTGTAATACTAATATTAGCATTAATAACAGGTGGTAATTTATTGATATTTTCTTGTTGTATATTAAATCCTACACCTGTACCTAACATTAATACATCAAAAATCCATAAAAATGGTTTAATAGGTTCATCTATTTTAACAAAAGCACAATTTTGTAAACTCATAATACCTTGTTTTGTAATAGTTTCTGTGCCTAATTGCCATAAAAATCTACCAGCAACAGAACATTTAAGTTCCATTAAATATTTATAAGCTTTATCAAGTTCATTATTTGTAAAATTTACATTTAATTGTTGTTGACATCCTTGAAGAACACGTAATATAGTATCTCTATATTCTTCTGTTGTTTCATCATTATCATCTTCTATATTAATTCTTCTAGCATAAGTTCTTTTATATGTAATATAACCTAACATACCCCAAGGAGTTTTAATATTATCTTGAATTTTAGAAAGATAACTAATATTGTTTCTATTTTTATTATGTTCTGCTCTATAATTAATATAATGTTTAGCTGTATCATAATATTTAAATATCATTAATGATTTTTCAACAATATCTTGAATAATTTCTATATTAATATTATCATTATTTGTTAAAGAAATTTCATTATTAATATGTGAGATTAATTCATCAAAATTATTACAATTTACATTAGTATTTTTAAAAGCATTATTTAAAGCATTTTTAATTTTTATAATATTAAATTCTTCAGTAGTTCCATCTCTTTTAGTAATAGTATTAGTCATTATATATTATTATTTATTAAAGTTTTAAATAAATTATTTTCATTTCAAATAGTAAAATGAGAATTAAAAATATCTTATTAAATGTTTTGCTATTAATATTTTTATTTGTATTAATTTATTTATATATTTATATAAATTATAATATATATGAAAAATTTACTAGTCTAACAAGACAAACTTTTGATTCAAATAAATCAGATACTGATCCTATATATGAAGAAGGATATGAACCAGTAAATGAAACTTATATAGGTATAGATTCTAAAAATGCTTTTAAATCTGTTGTAGATATAATGTGTCAAAATAGAGTTGTAGCATTAAGAGGATCATCTGCTGGAACTTCATTTGGAAATGGATATTATTGGATAAATATACCATCTATTGGACCTGTTTTATTATATGTATTAACTGATGAAACAGTATATAATGGCGGTTGGATATTAACAATGAGAGGAGCTTTAGGAACAGATACTTTTAATTTAATAAATAATTTTAAATATAACACATGGTTATCTGATACTACAACAAGAACATCTTATTCTCAATATATTACTGTATTAGAAATTGATCCTCTTAAAAGATATAATAATGAATTAGGATTAATTAAATATAATACAGATTTACAGTCACATTTTCAAATATCTAGTGTAGGTGATAAAATTTATGATATTAATACTATATATGATGCTAAATTTGAATCATTTAATAAATATTTAGTTAAAGAAATATTAGTTATTTTTTATAGTAAAAAACTTCAATTAACTAATCAAAAAATGATAACTTATTATAAAATACCAAATAAAGATCTTGATAATTATTCTACATTAAATAAAAGTTTAAGTATGACACCCAATTTATCATTTTTAGAATTCAGAACAACTAATATTACAAATTTAGTATTAAATTTTAATATAACTATATATGATATATCATCAAGTATAACATCAAAAAAACAAATAACAACAATAAATTGTCTATTTGGTATATATGGTCAATCAACAGTAAAAGATGAAAAAGGACAACAAACTATTGTCAGAATTATTCAAGGTGTAGGTATTAGAGATATAGGTGATTCAAATATTATTGTTTATTCAGCATTAAGAATAACTATACCACAGTCAGCGACATCAAGACAGGATTTTTCATATGAACCTGTAGGTTTTGAAATATATGTAAAATAAATTATTTAAAAGATATTGTAAAATTATCTTTATCTTTATTTATTACTATTTTATTTGTAAATTTATTATCACTTTTATTATAAGCATTATTAATCATATTAAAATGATTAATACTTATAGTTGTTTTAGTTTCATTAATATTAAAATAATCTTTATTAATATTAACGAGATTATTTTCTTTATTTTTAATTAAATTAGGATTTTCTTCTAATAATTTTAAAGAATATAACATTGATTTATTATATAAATTATAAATATTGACAATTTTATTTAATATAAAAAATATCATTTGTTTAGATTCAGATAAATTAAAATTTATATCATTAATATTTAAAAAATCTTTAATTATTATTTCTGTATTATCTTTTGTAATTTTATTTTTTAATAAAAACATTTTAATATCAAAAATATGATTAGATTTCTTTACTTTTGTTCTTAAAGTTTTTGGTAAATTATCATAATTATATATTTTATAATCTGGAATAATTATTTTATTAATATTTAAATTTACTATTAAATATTCTATAATACTATTAACTCTTTTTATTTCATCATTAATATTTTTAATATATTCTTCTTTTTCTTTTTTTTCATTTTCATCTAATTCTGTATCATTAATAATTTCATAATCTACATTTTCATTTTCATTTTCTTTTTTGTAATTTAAAATTTCTTTATTAATATTATATTCAAATAAACCATTTGTATTTAAAGAAGGTTGATTTTCAAATATATTAGTATAAAGAATGTTATTAATAAAAAAATTTTTATTCATAAATAAAAATTATAAATAATTCTTAAATATTTATTCATAATTAATTAATTTATGACATTCTTTAAAATTAAATGGATTTCTTAAAGGACATTTACATTCTATTTCACCTGTATCTTTATTTATATTATTTTTAGTTTGTTCTAATTTTAAATAATTCATAAAACATTCATAATGTAAATAATAACTTCTTTTAATATTTGTATTTATTTTAAATATTTTATTAGTATTATCTTGATTATATTCTATTAATTCTTGACATATACAACATAATTCAGATTTATTTTCAATATCATCTTTATTAGTAATTTTAAATGGTAAATTAATTATATTCCATCCATTAAGAATCATTTTAATAATTCTATAACAATTAATACTTTCAGCATAATATATATTTGAAGTTCCTACAAATGATGTAACACCATTTATAATATCATTCATTATATTATATGAAAATCTTGCTTTATCTAAATAAGTCATAGAATCAATAGGAGTTCCTGAAGAATTTGATATACGAATATTATTAACACCATTAATTTTTTCCATAATGAAAATATTAGAAAGAAAATCTAAATTTAAGAAAGGAGGTTCTATATTACTAGCTTTAGTTTTATCTTTATTATAAATAATATCAATATTAAATTTAAGTTTAATACCACTAAATTTTATTGTTCTACCTATATTAACTACAATATAAACTTTTGTATGTTTTAATTTTAAATTATTAGCAACATATTTAAGATTAATATTATCATTATTAACAACATTTATACGTCCATAAAATAAATTAACTAATGTAGTAATTTTATTTATAAATATATTAACATATTTTTCATCATTAAAATATATATCAAGATCTTTTGGTATACTAGTTCTTTTAATAGTTTCAATATCATAATCATAATTCCAATAGTCATTATAAGTATTATTAGTATTTTTAAAGAATTCTTTTCTATAATGATATACAATTATATCATTTCTAACAACACCGCCAAATATAATACCATTATTATCTAATCCAATATTTTTAATTTTATTAATTAATGCTCTTTTTTCTTTATTATGAATAATTTTAACTAAAGATATTTCACTCATTGTATTAAAAAAATAATTATTTTTTTATCATTTTTTTATTTAATATTAAACAAAAAATATATATAAGAATAATTTTATAATTAATATTTGTAGCTTCTATAGCTCAAAAGGTTAGAGCGAACGGCTGTTAACCGTTAGGTTGTAGGTTCAAGTCCTACTAGAAGCGCCTTTATTTTTTAATATAGAAATATAATAAAAATATTTTTATTATAACTTATAGATGGTATTGATAATGTAAGAGATTGTTCATAAATATCTATAAAATTAGATAGAGAAACTAAAACCTACTTATAAAAATAGCTATAATATATTTATGCCATTTTTTTGAAAAAAATAAAAATATATATAAGAATAATTTTATAATTAATATTTGTAGCTTCTATAGCTCAAAAGGTTAGAGCGAACGGCTGTTAACCGTTAGGTTGTAGGTTCAAGTCCTACTAGAAGCGCCTTTATTTTTTTAATATTATTCTATCTTTGAATAATATTATAATTAATATTACAAATACCAAAAATATTTTGAATATATGTAATAAATTCATTAGTATTTTTAAAATTATTACATGTATATAAATCTATGGCAACTTTATTTTCTTCAACAAATGTATGAATAGATAAATGTGATTCTGCTAAAATATATACACCAGTAACACCAAATGGATTAAATTGATGAAATGTTTTATTTACAACATTTAAATTAAATTTATTAGTAATATCATCTAAAATTTCAATAATAGATTCTTTATATTTTAATTTATTATTATCATTAATATTATAAATATCAATAATAATATGCGTACCAATGTTAATAATAGGATGTGAATTCATAATATTTAATATAATTATTAAAATTTTATATATTAAATATTTTTTTATATTCATCTACAATTGAAAATATATCAATTCTTGTAAAAGGATTTATATCAATCATTTTTAAAAGTAATTCAAAAAAATCAATAGGTACATCATATATATTATTTGATTTATCCAAATAAATAAATGAATATATTATAAAAGATAATAAAAATAATCCTATCATATATGAATCTATTTTTAATCTAATATCAATTTTATTTGTAGAATGAGTATTAGAAAGATTTTTAATATAATTATCAATATCATCTACAGTAGGTTTTAATTTAGTATCACTAGCATCTTTAAATATTTGTACAACTTCTTTAGATTTTGTAAAAATATAATATTCCAATGTTTTATTAATTTTAAGAAATATTTGTTTATATTTATTAGGTATATTATTAATATTCATTATTTTATTTAATAATGGTATTAAATTAACAGCAAAATCATATAAATTTGTATTAGTTAAATCATCATAAGATAAATTTAATTTATTAATATAAGCAAAAAACATTAAATTATATTCTGGTGGAAAATATTTAAAAGTTATATTATGAGGATCTTTATAAAGAAAAGCATTAACATTATATGTTTTATTTATTTTTGATAAAAATCCAAAATCAATTAATATAAATTTATTTTTATTAATATCATATAAAATATTATCTAATTTTATATCATGATGAACGTAATTTTTTAATGCCATTATTTTTAAACCTTCTAAAATAGTAATAAAAGAATTGAGCGCATTAATAATATTAAATTTAGAAATTATTTCAGGATATGATCTTTTTACTATAATATTATATACATCAATACCACCATGTTCATATATTATTTGATAAATATCTTTTGATTGTTCTTCATTTACTAATGAACATTTGTATATATTACGTGTATGTTTTAAAGTAATAGGTTTTAATTCACAATTATCAATCATTTTTATAGTAAATTTACTATCTGGATCTATTTCATTTTGAACAATTTCTTGTAAATTTATTTCACTTCGCCATTCTTTTTCTCTTGGAAATAATTTTGATATAGTATTACTCAATAGTTTATTATGTTTTTTTGTATGTTTTTTACTACAAGTATATCCTGGTTTAATAACACATCCATATGATCCTGAAGCAACAAAAATATGTTTATTCATTATATTATCTATTTTTTTAATATATTATTTAATTTTCAGCTTTTTTAGCTTTCCACATTACACCAATTTCTTTCATTAATTCTTTAGGATTTTTACCAGTATTTTGTTCTTTTAATTCATACATTTTTTCTTTTAAAAATAATTGATAAGCAGATAATTGTTTTTTTGGTTTTTCTTCTTTATCAATTTTATAATATTTTTCATAAGCATTATTACTAATTTCTAAGATAAATTTAGAAAATTCTTTTTTAGAAATTTTATTTTTTTTAGATTCAATGAATGTGCTAAGTTCAGTTGAAATATCATTAATGATATTTTCTTTGATATCTGTCATTATTTATAATTTAAAATATAAAATAAAAAAAATCATTTTTTTTCTAGTTTTTTCCAATCATTATATACTTCTTCAAATATTTCTAATATATTTTTTTTATTTTTATAAAAATCTTTTAATTTAGTTATATTAGTTTTCATATATATATTATAGTCTATAATAATATCAGATGGTTCATTAGATATTTTAATTTCTTTTTTTTTTATTATACTAGAACGATAAATATTTATTTCTTCATTTATTAGTTTTCCAATTAATTTACCTATTTCACTACTAGAAATTTTATTAGTTTCAAGAAATATTTTAAAATGATTTGTTAATAATTCATCAACTTTAGTGATAATTATATGTTTAATACTAGACATATTTAAAAAATAATTAAAATAAATATATTCATTTTTTATATTTATTTAAAGAATAATTAAAATATATCAATTATATGAAAATATATATATTATTTTTTATATTTTTTTTACATTTACTTGATGGATTTAATTATTATTATATTAATTTTAATTTAAAAATAAAAAAACCAATTGATAGTTGTATTATTAATTTTATAAAAATAAATGATGTAAATTTTATTAGAGTTAAACAAAATTCAAAATATTTAATTCTAAGATATCTACATGAACCTTTAGAAGAAACTACTTATAATTATAATATTACAACAGATAAATATTACTATGATATTTATGATATAATAAAATATAATACAAAACCTATTATTATATCATATGAAAAGAAAAAAGAGGATAAAACATTAAATTATAAATATTCATATTTAATAAAAAATAGTACATCTTATTTATCAAAATATACACTTAATTATAATAATTTAATTTATAAATATTCATTTGATATCAATTCTAATATGATAGATAAATTTGAAACAAATTGGAATATAAACGCAAAATATAATTCAAAAATAGAAAATAATTGTAGTATTAATTATATAAAAAATTGGATTGAATATAATTTAAATAATAATAAATTTTATTATTATAAAAAATATCTACTATTTAATTATTATTATAATAAAATATAATAAAGATGCTACTAAATATAATATTCCTCCCCATAAAGTATCTATAAAAGCATTTGTATAACTATAATTTTTTAAAAAAATACTTGTAGTATAACTATATATACCATATGTGGATAAACCAAATATAAAACTTATTGTAATTATTTTAATAAAATCTTTATTTTTTAATTCTAATTCAATTAATCTTATACAAAAATATAATGATATAAATATAAAAATATAAGTTAAAGGAATTAAAATAGGTTTAAATACAATTGGTTCTTTTTGAATTTTAAAAATTAAATCATTATAATATTTATAATTATTATAAATCCATAAACTATCCAAAAATAAAAATATTAAACAACAAAATAAAAAAATGTAATAATTCATTTAAATAGAAATATACTAATTTAATCTTAGATTATATTTATAAACTTAATATATATTTAAAATTCTTGCTGAAGGATCAATATAATCATCTGTTTTTTTAAAATTTGGCTGCCAATAATGAGGTAAAATTGATAATCTATCTGTACCAAATAATTCAATAAATTTATTTTTATAATAATAAGCTTCTTTTGATGGACAATCTTTTAAATCTTTTATAGTATTATCTTTATTCATTCTATTATTTATAATAGAATACCATGATTTATCTTTACTAGAAATTCCATCACTAAATGCTTCTTTTTTTCTATATAAACAATCAATTGGTAAATATAAATTATCATTAAATACTTGTCTTAATAAAAATTTTTCACAATTTGAATAACTAGGCATTCTCATATTAGCTGGTATAGACCATACAGTTTTAATAAAATTAACATCTAAAAATGGTACTCTTGCTTCTAAACCAAAATATGCTAAACATCTATCTAATCTTCTTCCATCATACATATGAATTTCTTTTGTATATTTTAAACAAGATTTATGAAAACTTTCAGCATCAGGAGCATAATAATTAAAAATATAACCACCTAATACTTCATCTGATCCATCTCCATTAATAATAACTTTGATATTTGTATGTTCTTTTATATATTTACTCAATAAAAATTGTCCACAAGAAGCTCTAATTGTTGTAATATCATAAGTACAAGTGGCATATATAACTTCATCAATTACACTTAAAGCATCATTTTCAGTAATTATAACTTCCTTATGTTGTGAATTAATAAAATTAGCAACTTTTTTTGCGTATGGTAAATCAGTTGATTCTTTAAATCCAATAGAAAATGTTTTAATTTTATTTGGATATAATAATTTTGATGCTATAGAACAAATTAAACTAGAATCTAATCCTCCTGATAAATAAAATCCAATATCTTCTGGATTATCAGCCATTAATCTAATTTTAACAGCTTCAATTAAACTATCTTTAATTTTTGATAAATCATATATAGGATTTATTTGTGTATTATAAATATCATTAGTTATATCGTAATATTTTTCAATATTATTAATATAATCATAATAATAAATATTTCCAGGAGGAAATTCTTTAACATTTGTAAAATCTTCAGGTATTCCTTTTAATTCAGAACTAAATATAAAATCATTATTATTTTTTGCGTAATATAATGGTCTAACACCAAAAATATCACGTGAACTAATAAATTTAGAAAGTTTATTATTTTCATGAAATTGAAATAATATAAATGCGAATTCTCCAATTATTTCTGTTGTTATTACATTAATGAAATCTTCAAATGATAATTTTTTATATAGTTCTAAAATACATTGACAATCATTATTACAATTTTTAATTTTATATTTTTTATTTAAATCAATATAATTATATATTTCACCATTACAAATAAATACTAGATTTTTATCAAGAAATGGTTGGATGCCTTTAAAACTTTTTTCAACAATAGCTAATCTATGAAATCCAATTGCTAATTCTGGAAATTTCATATAATTAGAAACATCAGGACCTCTATGTGCTATTTTTTTGAAATATTCATAATAATTTTTATTTATACTTGAAATATGAGCCCAAATACCACACATATTATAAATATTTATTTTTATAATTTTATATATTATTTAAGTTTGTGAAATTATATTAATATAATCATCTTCTGTATATTTATCATTTGTTTTATTATAATTAATCTTATATTTATTAATATTATATTCTAAATATAAATGAGTTATATTATAACAATTTATTAATTTACATTTTATTAAATTTTTAAATACATCTGAATTATATAATTCATTTTTAATCAATTTCATATCAAAATCATTATTATATATTAAATTATTAATTTTTTCATATTTATATTTATTTACTAATTCTGCTTCTTTATTACATTTACAATACACACAATTATTTAATATTTGTAAAATATTAATATATTTATCAAAATCGGACATGTTTTATTTTTATTAATAACAAATCATTTTTTATTTAAGAATTATTTTATATATATATATGTAAAATAATGTCACTTGTATATATTAATAATAATAGTTATTCAAAATTATTATATTGGTATAATAAGAGAAAAATAAATTAAATTGTATTATTAATATACAATAAATAAATAAAAATGACTTTTATTTTTATAATAAATATCACGCATATAAACCAAGATGTATATCGCAGGTAATGGTGAAGTTTATGATGATGATGAAATTTTCATTGAATCAAATGATATTGAATCAAATGATATTGATGAAAATAATTATCAAGTATGTACTATTGATTATAGTATTGATCAATGGGAAGAAACATTAAAGATTGGATTTTAAAACTATAAAAAATATAAAAACAAAAACATTAAGTTTTTGTTTTTCAATACAATCTTTAATATGAGTTATAAAAAAATGATATATTTTTTTATTTTTTATATTATAATGATATCAAATAATAAATATTCATTTATTAACGAATATTATAATTGTATATTATCATGGTTAATTTATAAAAAAATATTTAAAGTAAAAACAAAAAATGATGATATTACATATTGTGATATGGTTTAATTATTTTTTATTAGACCAATTAAAAAAACTGGGACAAAATTATTTATTTTTATATATCTTAAAACTATGTTTTAGGTAATTTGTTAAATATTCTTTTTTTATATAATGTTTTAATTGATCCAATAGAAAAGATGAATAATGGTTATATTTAAAATCAAAATATTATTGTTTGTTATATGAGATATAATTAACATATTTAATTATCTTTTTAAATATATAATAATGGAAGAATATTTATTAGATAATATAAATTATAGTTATATAGAAACAGATAAAATAGATGAATCAAAAGATGAAGATTTAAATCCTGATAAAATAATAAATACTTTTAATAATTTAAATAAGTTATTAGATAAATATAAGAATGATTTAGAAAAAATAGAAACAAATAAAAAATTATTTTATAATTATAAATCAAATTTGATAATTAATCATATAAATATAATGGATATTTATAATACAACAGATGAAATAAATGAAATATTCAATAAATATGATAATAATATTAAAGAAATGTATGAAAAATGGTTAATAACATTTTATAATCCAACTATAATAAAATTAAATAATGATATTGATATATTAGAAGTTAAAATTAATAATTTTAGAAATTTTTTTATTTCTACAATTAATAAATTTCTAAAATCATCTAATAAAAAATTATGTTCTATTTGTTTTGATAATGAAATAGATATGTGCGCATATCCATGTGGTCATACCTGTTGTAATAATTGTATATTTTCAAGTAGAATAAATATAAATAATAATAGAAGATGTTTATCATGTAGAAATGAAATAATAGATTATATTAAAATATTTTTTCTTATATAAATTTGTAATAATATATATATGTTAAAAAATAAAAATGACTTTAAATATGAGTTATAATAATAACCGTTTCAAAATGAAATATATTAATTTGTTTGATCGTGATTTTCAATATTATATTTTCAATAAGTTATTACCTCTTTATAATTATAAAATAACTAAAGAAATAGGTATAGATTCAAAAAACAGTAATATATATATATGTTCTATAAATGATAAAAAATTTGATTTTTGTAGTAAAAAAAATATATCAATTGAAGAATTAATAATGATGTTAAAATTATCATCATTAGTTTTAAATAATACAAATCCTCATTTCTTAATATGTTATAAACAATTATATAATAATAATATATTATGCGAATTAGCAACAGGTGATTTAAAGAGTTTTTTGAAATCGTATATATCAAAAAATGTATTATTTAATTCTATAATTCAAATAATAATTTCAATATATTCATTTCATAAATATACAAATAAAACTCATAATGATGTTCATCATGGTAATTTCTTATATCATAGAATTGATAAAACTGATAGTTATTTTTATTATAAGATAAATGATATTGAATTTTATCTTAAAAATGAAGGATATTTGTGGATTATAAATGATTTTGATATGTCATCAATTGATGATCATAAATATGATGATTATAAATATGGCATGGAAGCATTTAAAAATTATAATAAAAATAAGAGTAAATCAGTAAAACAAATGATTGATAATATTATTGATATTATTTGGAATAATAATATTGATGAAGTATTATTGTTAGAACTTATAAAAGAATATAATTTAACATCATATAATTTAATTAAATATAATAAAAATCCTATACAATTATAAAAATATTTAAAAAAGATAACAAAAAATTTTTGTTATTTAGAATATTATAATATAATATAATAGAATATTATAATGAGTCTTAATATATGTAATACTTTAGATGGCAATTATTACAATAATGATTTATGTAATTCAGTTGCTAATATTATTAATTCTACAACAGAAAAACCTACAATTGTTAATCCTGCTTCTTCTTTTGTAATTGTTACATATTGGTGGGGAAGAGGAAATTTAAATAAGAATACATCTAGACCATGTCCTACAGAAGATAATCCTGTAGTAGATCAAAAAGATTATACAAAACAACCAATAAAATTTGAAGAAATGATTGATAATTGGAAAATATCCTGTAGAAATGCTAATTGTAATTATTTAGCAGTTGAATATCCTGATTTTGCTGTAAAAGGTGGATATCAATTAGCTATTAATGCTAAACCATTATTTATAAAAAAAGCACTAGAATTATGTGATGGACGCGCTGTTGTTTATATTGATGGTGATATGGTAGTACATAAATATCCTCATATATTTGATATTAAGGATTATGATTATATGGCAAGACATTGGAATATAGATCCTAGAGCAACTATATATTTTAATAAATTAGCATGTTTTGATTTAACTACATTTGAAACATCAGGAGGTATTATGTATTTTAATGATACAAATAGTGCTAAATTATTATTAGATAAATGGATATCATATACATTTAATAAACAACAATTAGGAAAAGCAGATGATAGAATTATAAGTTTATTATTATCTGCTAATAAGAAATTTTTATTTAATATAAAAATATTATTTTTACCAATAGAATTTTTATGGTTAACAGATAAATATGTAAAATATTTATCAAAAGATATTTATAATAAATATTTAAGAAGTAAAAAAATACAAGTAACAGATGATTATAATATAGAAAATGAAATTATAATTGAACATCCTGAATGTTTAACATTAGAAGAAATTGCTCAAAAACAAGGTGCTGATAAAAATAGAGAACCTAGATTATATGAAACATTAGTTGGAAATAAAGTAGCATGTTCTAAATATGGTGGTTATTTATGGGAATATATATTATTTGAAAATAAACTTCAATTAGAAGGTTTCAAGAGTTATTTAACATATATAAAAACAGTAAAAATTGAAGATATATATGAAGAAGAAGATGAAAAACAAAAATTAAAGTCACCCTATACAATTATTGATTATGATGATAAATATGGATCTAAATTTAATAAAATAGCAGTAAATAATAAAACTAATAGTGATTTAATTAAAATAAAATTAGATTCAATAATATCAGAAGGAGGACTAAAACATATTGATGTAAGAATAAGTTATAAAACATATGAAAGTAATAATAAAAAATTATTTTTTGAATATGATACAAGTAAAAATTACATTTATACAAATAATGTAGCAGCAACAATAATAGCATTATTTGAATTAAATAGAAATGCTATATATATACCAGATAGTACACATATAGATAATCAATATAATATAAGAAAAATACAAAAAATGTTAAAAAAGAATAATGAATTAGAATTATTATTTGCTAATAAAGAAGATTATTTATATATAGATAAAATAAATATATTACGTGTACCAATTTATTTAAAAAAATCAAGAGTATTATATAATATATTACATTTAATTAATAATGAATATGATTTTATAGAAATATTTCAAAAAATATTAAAATCATCACAATTATTTATATTTAGTATTAGAATAAGTTTATATAAATTATTAAAATCAAGTGATAAAACTCCAGAAGAAAAGAAACATCAAGAATTATTTAATGAACGTAAAGATTTATTAAATAGATTTAGAGCAAAATTATTACATCAGAAAAAAACATTAAAATTTGAAGAAGATATAAAGAAGTCTAAAAGTTCTGAAAAAGAAGATATAAAGAAGTCTAAAAGTTCTGAAAAAATAGAATCAAATAATGATGAATGTTTAAAATGGAAGACAAATAAATTAGTTAATCCAAGAACAAATAGAAAAATAGAAAAAGATAAGGGTACATATAATAAATTAAAGAAAGAATGTAATAAATATAAAACACCTGTTATAACAGAATCAAAAAAAATAATTAAAAAATCAACAGATGAATTTACTAAAGAAGAATGTTTAAAATGGGAAACTAATAAATTAGTTAATCCAAGAACAAATAGAAAAATAGAAAAAGATAAGGCTACTTATAATAAAATAAATAAATTATGTGATAAATATAAATAATGGATATTTTTTTAATTTTACCAAATCAATTATTTGAAGAAAGTATATTACATATTAAAAAAAATAAATATAATAAAATTATAATTTATGAAGATCCTCATTATTTTTCTTCAGAAATTAAACCTAATAAAATAAAAATAGCATATTTAAGAGCATGTATGAAATATTATTATGATAATATGTTAAAAGAAGGAATTAATAATATATATTATTATGAATGTTGTAATAATAATAAAGAAATATTTAATTCAATAGATAATTATTATTGTTATGAAATAACTGATTATAAATTACTTAATAAATATAAAAAAATAAATTTAAAAATATTTGAAATAGAAACACCGATGTTTATATTAAATAAAAAAGATTTAGATGTATATAATAATAAAACTAGTATTTCACATTCTTCTATATATAAATTATCTAAAAATAAATTAAAAATATTAGAAAATGTAGAAAATAAAGATATATATAATAGATCTAATCCTAAAATAGAAGTTCCATTAAATACTACTATAAATTATATAAATAAATATAATAAAGAATATTATGAAGAAGCTATAAAATATTCAAATAAATATTTATTTAATAATCATATAGGAAATCCAACATTAGATCATTTAAAAATATATCCAATAAATTCTAAAAATGCTTATGAAGCATATGAAAATTATATTAAATATAATATAAATAATTTTGGATTATATCAAGATGTTATTCAAGAAAATAATCCATTTATGTATCATTCAATTATAAGTCCTATGTTAAATAATGGATTAATAGTTCCATTAACATTAATAAATATTATTAAAAAATATGAATATAATATACCAATAAATTCATATGAAGGTTTTATAAGACAAATTATAGGATGGCGTGAATATATGAGATATTTATATATTTATAAATATGAAGAAATAATAAATAGTAATACTTTTAATAATAATAAAAAATTAAATAATAATTGGTATTCTGCTACTACTGGATTATCAATAATTGATAATGAAATTAAAAAAGCAATAACATATGGTTATTCACATCATATTGTAAGACTAATGATTTTTTTAAATTTTATGATATTAAATGAAATAAGACCACAAGATATATATAAATGGTTTATGGAAATTATATCTATAGATGCTTATGACTGGGTAATGGTTTCTAATATATATGTGATGGGATATTTTTCTAAAATAGGAATGAGAAGACCTTATTTATCATCATCTAATTATTTATTAAAAATGAGTAATTATAAAAAAGATAATAAATGGAATATTATTTGGGATAATTCTTATAAAAAATATGTAAAAGATAAAAAAATATCTTTTTATTTGAGAACAATAAAGTAATTAATAAACAGCATTAATTATTAGATTATAACATTTAAGAAGAATAGTTGATTTATCTAAATATTTTTCCGAACTTATTTCTTCTTTAATATCATCTAAATGTTCCATTTCTTTAATTATAATATTAAGATTATTATATAAAATAATAATATTATTTGAATCAATATGATAATAATTGTTTCTGATATAAAAATCATTATAATTGATATTATTCATAATTATTTTTTTATAATAAAAATAAAATCATTTTTTATATATTTATGTTTAAGTTTAATTCATCACATAATTTATCTATATTAATAATAGAACTAATTTTATTAAATAAATAATCAAACATTCCTATAAAAGCTACTTTATTATAATTATTTAATTTATTTTCTTTATCAATATCTAATATTGATGTATATTTATATTTATTTTCATATAACATACATATATTATTAAAACCACCATATTCTTCAATAATTTCTAATATATTATCACTATCATTTGTTATAACTAAATTATAAATAATTTCTTGAAGATTATAATAAATAGTATTAATATCATTTAAATCCAACATTTCATTTACAATATCATCTTCATCATAATTATAATTCATTGATTATAATTATAAAATAAAAAAATAATAAAATCATTTTTTTATATAACTCAATTTATATATTTCTAATTTATTATTATATGATAATTTTATTATATATAAAGTATCATTATAATCATATTCTATAGATACAATATTATTATTAACAAATTTAACACATCCATTTAATATATGATGAAAATATAATGCTAAATCATCACTTTCAATATTATAACCATCTTCATTTGAAATTATAACAAAATCATTTGTTTTATTTTCTTTTATAGAATTAGCTAATACAATATAATATTCAGGGATATTCATAGAAGAAAATGAATCATACTTTCGTTTCATTTTTAATGAATTTAATATTATTATAAATCATTTTTTATAAAGTTTAGAAAATCATCACTTAAAATTATTATAACACCTTTTTCTTCTGCTGTTTTTATTTTAGTAGTTATTTTTGTATTATCTTTTATTATAAGATAATTAGTATTTTTAACAATATTATTATCAATAATACCATTATTTTCTTTAATATATTCTTCAAATTCTTTATTTCTAAAACCAGAAAAAACGAAATGTTTATTTTCTATTTTTTTATTAATACTTTTACGAGGAGATTTAGATTTAGATTTTTCAATTTCTTTAAAATGTAATTCTTGATAAAATTTGAAAAATTTATTTAAATTATCAATAAATTGTTTAGATGTAATATCACCCATACCATTAATTTTTTTGATATCATCTATTTTTAATTCTAATGCTTTATTTTTATCAATACAAATAAAAGGATATTCTTTAAAAATTAATTCTAATTTTTTTTCACCAATACCTCTTCCTAGTATATTAGAAGCAATCATAATATCTTTACAACTTTTTAATTTTATTTCATTTAAAGAAGTGATTAAATTTAAAGCACTTTTATCTTTAAATCCATCAATTTCTAATATTTGCTCTTTAGAAATATTAATAATTTTATAAAGTGTATCATACGAATTATCATATAATTTTGTTATAATACCTTCACTAATACCTTTTATATTTAATGATTTCATAAAAAAGGTAAAAGATTTTATATCATGATCTCTATTTTTATCATCACTTTCTACTAAAATATCTATTTTTGTTTTATTCCAAATATAAGGAATTTTAGGCATTAATGGTAAATTATCATCAGATTCTTTAAGAATTTCAGTAATATGTGGAATAACATCACCTGATCTTTGTATTTTAATAACAGAACCTTTACCTATTTTATGTTTAACTATAAAATCAGCATTAAAACCAGTTGCTTGTTTAATTGATACACCATTTATGATAATAGGATTAAATTTAACAATAGGTTTTAAATATTTATCTTTTGAAATATTCCATTCAACATCTAATACAATAACTTCAACAGAATCTAAAATGATATTTGATTTAAACGCAAAAGCATAATCAGGATTTTTACCAATATCTAAATTATGAGATTTATTATGAGTAATTATAATACCATCTATTTCATATTCACTATTTTTTTTAAATTCTTTTAAATATTCAAATAATTCATTAGCATTTAATTTATGATTTATTAATTTATATTTAGCAATTTTAAATCCAATACTTTCTAAATATAACATAGAATCATTGATAGGTAATCTATCACTTAAATAATCATAAGCTATGAATTCTATTAAATTTAAAATTTTTAAATTAATTGTTTTACTGTTAATAACACCAGCTACTACATTTCTAGGATTAGCACCTTCATCTTTAATAGAAATCCAATTTTTTTTAGATAATAATAATTCACCTCTTACAGCAAAATTTTTAGGTAAATTTGTAGGTATATTTTTTATATGAGTTTTAATATAAGTAATATCTAAACCATTATAACCATCTCCTCTAGTATATATATTAATATTATTATCATTATCAGAAGTAATTAAACATGAAATACCGTCAAGTTTTTCATTTATATAATATTCAGTAGGTGATTTATATTTAGAAAACCATTTATCTATTTCTTTAGTATCTTCAAATTTAAATTTATTTTGAGATCCTAAATAATATGGTAATTTAATTTTTGTTTTTTCTGATGGTTTATATCCAATTTTTTTAAAATAAGGATTTTTAGGAGCTCTTTCTTTTAATCTTTCAATAAGTAAATCATAATATTCGTCGGTAATTAGAGCTTTTCCATCATTATGATATGCTTTATCAGCTTTTGTAATAATTTCAACTAATTCTTTTGCTAATAATTTTTTATAAAGTTGTTTATCATCAAATAAATTTTCATACATTATATTATTATATTAATTTTATTTTATATATTTCATTTTTTATTCAATTGTAATTTTAATAATATTATCTTCAGGACATATAACACCATTTTCATATCTATATTTATCTAATTTTTTAATACCATTAATAAATAAAGGTAGTGTTTTTTTAGTAGCATATATATTTCTAATTTTTTTTAATATTTTAACAGGAAAAGTAAAATTAATATTATCTATTATAGTATCATAATTTGTAATAATAGTATCAATATAATCTATAGATATATCATCAGTATATTTTCTTTTTTCTATCATATTATAAAGTTTTATAAATTTATCTCTGTTTAATTTTAAAATTTCACATTTTTCATTTATTTTCAAATAATTTGTTAATGATACTAATAACATAGTCATTACATTTAAAAAAATATTGGCATTTTTTATTATATAAATATCTGTAATAGTTGAATTTATAATAGTCATAAAAATATTAATAAATATAATAGGAAATTCAAATAAAAATTTAAGATTATAATAATAGTTATATGTTTCATTACATAATATTTCGTATATATATATCATATCAATATAATCATCAAGTATAATTTTAATATCTAATTTAGGCATTTTTATTATTTATAATAATATATAAAATTAATATGACCATTTATAAATTAGATGAATTATTATTACGTGCTGAAAAAGGACAAATTAAATATGAAAAAAATGATTTAATAATAAATAATAATATAACTATAAATGAAATTAGATATTAGTAAACTGATTACTGATAATACTAATATTATTGAAATATATATGTGTAATCCAAAAAAAAATAAAGATGATGTAAAGATTGATATATTTATTAATAATGATATTTTAGAAATAATAAGAAAACGATTTAAATTAACAAAAGAAACAACAATAGTATCATATAATAGAAATAATTTATCATATATATATGATTTAAGTAATGATAGTCAATATTTATATTTAAGAAAAGTGGAAAATATATTAAATATAAATAATTTTTATGGATTTTCTTTTAATGAAATGAAGATGCAGTCATATTCATTTGGATGTACAAATGATATTGATAGTAGATATGAATATAAATTAGAAGAATATAAAATAAATAATCGTTTATCATTAATGATAAAAAATAATAATGTATATATTTATTATAAACATTCTAAAGAGGTAGATTTAGATAAAATTCAAGATATTATAAATAATATAATAAAAAAAATGATTATTATTTAATAAATATAAATATAAAAATGTTTGTTGATTTTAATAATTATTTAAATACGATTAAAAATAATGATATTTATGATTATTTTAATTGTTATTCTACAGCATTAATTACACGAAAAGATTTAAAAGATAATATTTTAACTCATAGAATGAATTTTTTAATTAATTATTATGTATCAAATTTAAATAATAATATTAATAAATCAGAATTAATCAATTATTATTTAAAAAATTATAAAGATGTTTTGATACATCTTTATCATATAAAAATAAAGTATTCATTAAACAAGAAGAAGATGATGATGATTTTGATACAGATGTAAGAGATCATTATTTCTTTATTACATCAAAACCACCACCAAAACCAGTAATTGATTATGATGAAATTGATAAAAAATTTTATTTAGAAGAAGAAGAAAAGAAATTAGAAAAAGAAAATAATTATTATGATGAATATTATGATGAATATTATGATGAATATTATGAAGAAGAATATGAAGAAGAATATTATTATTTAGATGAAGAAGATGATTATTAATTATTTTTTATTAACTGGTATAGAATTAATATCAATATATTTATTAAACCATTCATTACCAATAATTTTAGAAGCATTTTCAGAAGTTATTTCATCATTAATAATTTTATTTCTCATATTTAACATATAATTAAGATTAGTCCAATTAAAATCTTCATCAGTTCTAGTAGCAAGATCAAATAACATAGGATATCTTTCACTAAAAAAAGAAAATTCAGATTTTAATAATTCATATCTTTTCATATCTTCTAATTTTTTTATATCATCTTCCTTATTTCTAGTTATAATTTTTGAAATTGTTATAATAATATCTTCATTACTTAAACCATCTTTTATAAAATTTTTTTCTTTTGTCGCCATTTATTTTTCTATATAATAATCTCTTTATATATAACAGATATATAATAAATTATGAATAATTCATCTATTGCTTTTAATGCTATGCCTTATGATAATTCACCAGTATCTAAAACACATATAGAACCAGATGCTATTGCTTATACATCACAATTCTATGCTAAACATCATATTCCAGCTATTCAAGAAAGACCAGGAAATAATACTATAAATAAAGATATTTATCATAAATATAAAACTGATTATAATTTATTTTGTTACAATTAAATTATAATAATAAAAATAATGTAATAGGACTACCGAGAATTGAACTCGGGTCTTAGCTTCATAAGAGCTATGTTCTAACCATTGAACTACAGTCCCATACAATTTATATTAATTAAATTATCCTTATATAATTTTTATGATATAAAATAAAACGAAAATTATTTTATAATATAAAACTGATTATAATATAAAACTGATTATAATATAAAACTGATTATAATATAAAACTGATTATAATATAAAACTGATTATAATTTATTTTGTTACAATTAAATTATAATAATAAAAATAATGTAATAGGACTGCCGAGAATTGAACTCGGGTCTTAGCTTCATAAGAGCTATGTTCTAACCATTGAACTACAGTCCCATACAATTATATTAATTAAATTATCCTTATATAATTTTTATGATATAAAATAAAAATATGTGATAAATAAAATCATTATAAATATAAATATATACATAATTAAATTTATAGAACTTTTTTTATTATAAAATAATCTTTTTCCTCTAAATGATTCTGATACATATACTAAATCTTTTTTTTTAATTTTAGGTGGTTCATATGAAGAAACAGATATTGGATCTATATAAGAAGGTCCTGAATTACCATTTCCCATATTATTCTAATAGTTTTATATTATTTTTAATTTTAATAAATTCTTCATTTTTAATAATTTGATTATAATTTTTTATAATACTTATATCAGTTTTATTTAATTCTTTCATTTTTAATAATTCTTCATATTTAGCAATTATAGTATTATAATCTTTTACAAATTGTTTATAATTAATTTTAATATTAATTTTATAATCTTCTTCTTTATATTTTTCATATATTTCAATTAAAACTTTTTTTAATAATTTATCTTTTGTTATTTTTTCATCAGTTATTATTTTTTCATCTTTATAAATAATTTTAGAATTATTTTTAATTTCAATATTACATATTAATGCTTTTTTTACTTTACTATCTATAATTCTAATATTACCTTCTAATATTGTATTTTTACTATCAACTAATGCTTCTTTTTTAGTATTTATTAATAATTCTTTTTTAGTAGATTTTTTAACTTTTGGTTCTTGGAGTTTATTTATAAATTCATCAAATAATAATTCTTGAACTTTTCGTAATTTTAAACTTTCTAATCTATTTGCTCTTCTTCTATCATCTTTGTACATTTCTTTAAGTTTTAATTCTTCTTCTATTTTTTCCCAATAATCTGGTATTTCATTATAATAACTTAATTCAGTTAAACATAATACATATAATTGTAATACTGGTTTCATAATTTGATTAGTAATATAATGAAGATAATCAGGTTCTAATTTATTTTCAATAATAAATTCAGGTGTTTCTATTTTATCTCCTTGTAATTTACCATCTTTATTTTTAATATAAATATATTGAATTCTATCATTTACTGCTGGTTTATTTCCAACATCTCTTAAAGTTATTCTATCTGCTAAAACTTTATGGGCAATTTTAGTAGGATCTTTATAATATCCTTTTAAAGTTTTAGATAATATTAAATCTTTTAAATCTGTTTTACCTAAAACTAAATCTTCTAATTCTTCTTTTAAAAATTTTAGAGATAATTCTAAATCTTGTGAATTTAAAATTATATTTATAATCCCTCCAAATACTTTTTTTACAATATTAGCATTATCTCTTCTTTTTAATACGATACCCATAGATTTTTGTTTATAATTTATATCATCTTTTTCATATAAATTTCCAACATATCTTTTCTTAGAGAATAATATGAAAGGATATAAACATTTTTCATAATTTAATTTTTGTGGATAAGGTAAATGTTTTTTTATTTTTAATTCTACTTCTTCACCTATTTTAATAGCATATTTTAATGATTCTTTTCCATATAATTCATTTCCATCACTATCTTTTAATCTAAATTTACAGAAAATAGAATCAGTATCACCATATATTACTTCAGCATCATAATTTGTTTCTACAAAATTTTTTGCTATCATTATCATTTCTCTACCTGTTGATGTAGTACATGCTGCTATATCTTTTAAATAAATTGGTGAAGTTCTAGCACCAATTTGTCCATATAATGAATTAGCTGTAAGTTTATAAGCATTTTGTAAAGCATCAAATACAGCACATTCAAATTTATTATATGTATTTATTTTATTTTTAATATCAGATTTTAAAATTTTTGTTTTAGTATTTGATTCAATATTTGTTAAAATTATTTCATCATCATTTTCTTCTGGAAATCCTGAAATAGTATTACCATCAGTTTTAATAATAGTAATATATTCTATTTTCTTTCTTGTATTTTTTCTTTCATTTAATAACATATCTAAAATATTTGGAATAATACCTTTTTTACCATCTTTATAATTCGCAAAATAACAATCTTTAATTCCAATTTTAGTTTTTTTATCACCTATACCTTCATATAAATCATAACTAACTTTAACAATATCTACATTTTCATCTTTAATATCCATATAACTTTTATCAATAATATATGTATCATGTGATAAATTTCTACAAATCATAGATGAAGGATATAATGAACCATAATCAAATACTACAATAGGAACATCTAAATAAATTCCTTGTTTAGGTTCTAAAACAATCGCACCTTCATAACCATCAACATCTTCATCACTTATAAAATTTTTAATTACTGGAATTAAAAATTCTTTTTTCATACATTCATTGGCAATCAATGAAAATATTTTAATACCTTGTCCTCTTCTAAATAAATAACTTAAAGGAACTAAACAGACATTACCCATTCCAATATTATTTTCAAGAATTTTTAATTTATGAATAAGTTTATTAACAAGAGCACAATCTTGAATACAATATTTAGCAATAATACATCTATCATTAGAATTACCTTTAAATTTTTCAAATAATTCTTTAGGTTTTAAATCATCTTTCTTTTCATTAATATAAATTGCTGCTACATTATCTAACTTATAACTATCTAATTTATAATCTTTTTGAATAACTTTAAATAAATCAATACATATAATTCCTTCTATATCAAATAATTTAAATATATTATCACCTAATGCTGATGATGATAATTTTTGTTCAATTAATGAAACTTGTCTATTTCTAATTCTACCTAATCCCATACTAAATTTTTCATTAATTTTTAATTCTTTTGTTCTATTCCATATATATTCAATATCAAAACCCCAAATATTATATCCTGTTAAAATATCTGGATTTATAGTATTTAATAATCTTTTCCAATTCATTAATAATTCATCTTCAGTGTTACAACATACAACATCAGTATTTTCAATTGAATCACATGAATTTAATGTAATAATTTTTTTATAGATAATTTCATCAGAACCAAATTTATGAACAGTAGTACCAATTTGAATAATTTTATCACCTTCTAATTCAGGAAGTATATCTGTTAATTTTTTATTTAATATTTCTTCAATTTCATTAAATTCTTTACTTGTTAATTTTTTTCTGTTTGTATCTTCATCTAATTCTTCTTCATCATCATCTTCATCGTCATCTATTTTTAATTCATTAATTTTATTTAAAATAAATTTAATACCTTCTAAATTTTCTTTTAATTTATCTTTAATTTTAATATCTACTGGTTTTTTTGAATATAATCTATGAATTTTATAAAATTCATTTATAATAACATCATCAGTATACGCATTATAAATATAATCAATTATTTTTTTATAATCTAATAAATTAGCTTTTGTTAAATATACTAAATCTTGTGCTAATTTTTTATAATTTTTAATTGCTACTGGAAAATCACCATGAGAACTAGTACATTCAATATCAAAAGATGCTATAATTAAAGGTGCTATTTTATTAATATTTACTGATTCTATATTATTCCAATCAACTGTTATATTATAATTACATATAGTATCAGGTGCGTCATCTAATGTATAATTTTTAATATTAATCCAACCACATGGTTTTAAATTTTTAATATGAATAAATTTAAGAAAAGGTTCAATATTACTTTCATATAAAGTAAATCCTTCTTTAATAGGTTGTTCTGATTGAAAATAATATTTTAAATTATTATATAATTTCATTGAACTAACATTAATTTTAAGAAATTTAAAATTTTTATTATTAGTAAATCCCCAGAAATCTTTTTTATTTACAATTTCAATATTTTCATAATATTCCCTATTATTATTTGGTATAATTCTATTTGTATATGTTTTACCTTTAAATTTACTTTCATAAGTATCTTCTAATAGTTTTCTTTCTAATTCACTAACTTTTTCTTTAAATTTTCTAGAATCTAATTCTTGCCATTCTTTAGGAGGTTTTACATAAAAGAATGGTTTATAATTAATTACTTTAGCACATACTGTAATATTATTGTCAGTTGTACCATAAATATATATAGTATATTTATCATCAGATTCATAGTCAATCTTATTTTTATCATTATCGGGAGTAAACCAATCTGTAATTTGTATTAATATTTCATTATCAGTATTAGTTAATTCATCAATTTCAGATCTAGGAAATATATTCATAATATTTATATATTTTTATTTTTTATATTAAATAAAATCAATTTTTATTATTATCTTATAGAATGGAAATAGGAATTCAAGGTTTTTTAATAATAGGTCTTTTTGTTATATTTATATTTTTATTATATCAATATCATTATCATTCTAAAATAGAAAAAGTTGTATCTTCTATTGATAATAGAAAATATGAAGTACAAGTAAAAGATGATGCTCAAGAAGCAGCAGATTTAATAGCAAAAATAAGAGAAAAATTAGTATTATTGGTAAATCATCTAATTAAAACATATCCTAGAGATGATAGAATTGAAAGATTTAAAAGTAATTTTAATCCAGATAGACTTAAAGAGGGTATAGATGATCCTAAATATACAAGTTATTCTATAAATAAAGGAGAGCAAATAGTATTATGTTTAAGAACTAATAATAAATTAATGGATTTAAATACAATGATGTTTGTAGTTCTTCATGAAATGGCACATGTATGTTCAATATCAATAGGTCACACAGAAGAATTTTGGAGTAATTTTAAATGGATATTAGAAGAGAGTATAAATATTGGTATATATAAAAAACAAGATTTTAAATTAAAAAATGTAGAATATTGTGGTATTACTATTACAGATAGTCCTCTTGATTAAAATTATATTTAAGAATTATTTAATAATAAAATAATAAAGTATGACATCTTCTTATTTAAATTTAATTGATACAAATGAAAAAGCATATTGTTTAGGATTTTTTAATTATATTAAAAATACACATTCATCGTATGCTAAAAATTGTTATGAATTTTCAGATATTTGTATTGATGATGATAAAAAAACATTAGAGTTATTTAAAAATATTGTTGATATTTTTTATGATGAAAATATTTCAATGACAATTTTAAATGATAATCTATTAAAAGATATTGATGAAAATAATAAAAACTTTGATAAATGGTCAGATAATTTAAAATATGAATATATTAGAGGATTATATGAATATAATTATATTGCGAATGATAATGAAACAGATAATATATTAATTAAAGAAAATGAAAATAGTCATAAAATTGGCGCTTTTATGAATATTCCATATACTGTAATTGATGGATATTTAACATATATGTATGGATGTTCTAGTACTGATTTTTTAGGAAAAATTTATAATAAAATTAATAGTGATAGTTATTCTATTAAAATTGCTAATTATAATTTATCTTTACCAAGATGTTGTTTTATTAGAGTAAATGAAAAAGCAGAAATTCCTTCAAAAGAAAATTGGAGTGATGTTGGATATGATTTAAGTATTATTGATAAAGTTAAAGATTATAATTCAAAGACTAGTTTATATGATACTGGAATTAAAATACAATTAGATTTTGGATATTATGCTGAAATTGTAGCAAGAAGTTCAATAAGTAAATCTGGATATATTTTGAGTAATAGTGTAGGTATTATTGATAACAGTTATAGAGGAAATCTATATATTGCTCTTACTAAAATAGCGGATGATGCTATTGATATTACTTATCCATTTAAATGTTGCCAATTAATAATTAAAAAACAAGAATATGTAAATCTAGAAGAAGTAAGTGAAAAAGATTTAAATATTACAAAAAGAAATGATGGAGGTTTTGGATCAACTGATAAATAAATTTATTTTTTCTTTTAATTATTATAAATAATTAAACTATTAAAAAGAAATTTATTTTTTTAATTTGATAAATAATTAAAATCTATTATTAAACTAATAAATAATAAATAATAAATAATTAATAATTAATAATCTTATTAATAAATAAAAAAGAAATTTATTTTTTTAATTTGATAAATAATTAAAATCTATTATTAAACTAATAAATAATAAATAATAAATAATTAATAATTAATAATTAATAATCTTATTAATAAATAAAAAAGAAATTTATTTTTTTAATTTGATAAATAATTAAAATCTATTATTAAACTAATAAATAATAAATAATAAATAATTAATAATTAATAATT
>Ga0214923_10001665_pt1 | contig 31093 bp, 16 predicted proteins | sample LL1510_MetaG_FD_177993 | JGI IMG/M metagenome (GOLD analysis project Ga0214923, IMG submission 177993) | Freshwater microbial communities from Lake Lanier, Atlanta, Georgia, United States - LL-1510 | ecosystem: Environmental > Aquatic > Freshwater > Lake | place: USA: Georgia | collected...
AAGGAGGCCGCATTCGCACGCCTGGAGACGTGCGCCACGAGAGGAGGCGCGGCACGCGAGGGAGGGGGACGAGGTGGGGTGTTTTTGAGCAGGGGGCCGCATTCGCACGCCTGGAGGCGTGCGCCACGAGAGGAGGCAGCGGCACGCGAGGGAGGGGGATCCGTGCGTCACAGGCCGCGGATGATCTCGAGGCACTTCGCCCGGACCTTGCCAGGGTTGACGTTCGGGTTTTTCTTCTTGGCCTGGCCGATGAGGCCGGCGGCTGCCTGCTCCTTGCCCCCCTGCACGTCGGCGACGATCTTCGGGTTGGCCGCGACGAGCTCGCGGCAGAGCACGTCGAGCGCGTCGTCGTCCACCGCCGCGATGCCGAGGCTCGAGACGACGTCGGCCACGGTGCGGCCGGAGGCGAGCACCTCGGCGAAGATCTCGCGGCCGCGGCTCGTGTCGAAGTCACCGGCGGCGATCCGGCCGATGATGTCGGCCAGCGCGGGCGGCCGCACTGGAAAGGCGTCGATCGTGCCGCCGCGTTCGTTGAGCGTGCGCAGGACGTCCTGCTGCATCCAGTTGCTCGCCACCTTGCCCTCGCCGACGAGGCCGGCGAGCTCCTCGAAGTAGGCGACCAGGTCACGCCCCTGGTTGACGAGCACGTCGGCATCGTAGGCCGAGATGCTCCAGCGTTCGGCGAGCATGTGCCGCAGGCCGGCGGGTGGCACGCCCATCGCGGCGCGGGCCCGGGCGAGGTCGTCGGCCGACACCCGCACCGGCACGAGGTCGGGCTCCGGAAAGTAGCGGTAGTCGCTCGATTCCTCCTTGTGCCGCTGGCCCCGCGTCACGCCGGCGGGATCGTCCCAGCCACGGGTCTGCTTGGGGGCGCTGCCGAGCTCGCGGCCGGTGGCCTGCCACTCCTCCCATTGCCGTGCCGCCTCGTAGGCGAGCGCCCGCTCGACGGAGCGGAACGAGTTCATGTTCTTGATCTCGACGATCGGCGTCTTGGCGACCGAGCCGTCGGGGCGGGGAATGTGCAGGTTCACGTTCGCGTCGACCCGCAGGCTCCCCTCCTGCATGTTGCAGTCGCTCACGCCGAGGTAGACGAGCAGGAGCTTGAGCTCGTTGAGCCAGGCGCGGGCCTCCTGCGGGCTCCGCAGGTCGGGCTGCGTCACGATCTCGCACAGCGGCGTGCCCGCGCGGTTGAGGTCGATGCGGCTGTCGGCCGTGCCGGCCGCCTCGTCGTGCATGCTCTTGCCGGCGTCCTCCTCGAGGTGCACGCGGATGATGCCCACGCGCCGCGAGAAGGCCCCCTTCGGATCGACCACCTCGAGAAATCCGTCCGACGAGAACGGAAGGTCGAACTGGCTGATCTGGTAGCCCTTCGGCAGGTCGGGATAGAAGTAGTTCTTGCGGTCCCACTTCGTGAAGGGCGCGATCGTGCACTCGAGCGCGAGCGCCGCCCGCACGGCCAGGTCGAACGCGTGGCGGTTCATCACCGGCAGCGAGCCGGGCAGGCCGAGGCAGGTGGGGCAGACCTGCGTGTTGGGCGGGGCGCCGAACGTGGTCGGGCAGCCGCAGAAGAGCTTCGTCGCCGTCTGGAGCTGCACGTGCACCTCGAGGCCGATGATCGTGGTGAACGATCCAGGTGAGGCGACGTCGGCTGGCGATGGGGCGGCGGCCATGGCGTGGGCGTCGAGACGGGGTGGGGAATGGTGGGGACGGAGGTGCGTGCGCTCAGACCGCCAGCGGCGGCCGGCGGCGATGCCAGTCGGTGAGGCTCTGGAAGCGGTCGGTGGCGTTGAGCAGAAGCGACTCGGCGAGCGCCGGGCCCTGCAGCTGGAAGCCGATCGGCAGGCCGCCCGCCGTGAAGCCGCACGGGAACGAGATCCCGCCGACACCGGCGAGGTTCGCCGTCACCGTGTACATGTCGACGAGGTACATCGCGAGCGGATCGCCGGTCTTCTCGCCGAGTGGAAACGCCGCCGTCGCCGAGACGGGGCCGCCGATGAGGTCCACCGACTCGAAGGCGTCGAGGTAGTCCTGTCGGATGAGCCGGCGGACGCGGAGCGCCTTCGCGTAGTAGGCGTCGTAATACCCCGCCGAGAGCGCGTAGGTGCCGAGCATGATCCGCCGCTTGACCTCGGGGCCGAAGCCCTCGGCCCGGCTGCGGCAGTACATCTCCACGAGCGGCGACTCGAACGCGGCCGTCGCGTCGGCGTCGCGGCCATCGGCGGCCCGATGGCCCCCCCCGGGCTCGGCGCGGTGGCCCCCCCCGGGCTCGGCCCGATATCCATAGTGCGCGCCGTCGTATCGCGCGAGATTGCTCGACGCCTCGCACGGCGCGATCAGATAGTAGGTGGGGATTCCGTGATGCGCGTGCGGCAGTCGCACGTCGTGCACCGTCGCGCCGAGCTCGCGGAAGACGGCAAAGGCCTCCTCGACGCCACGGGCCACCTCGGGATCGAGTCCCGCGGCGAAGTGCTCCGGCACCCGGCCGATCCGCAGGCCGGTGAGCGGCTTGTCGAGCATGCGGGAGTAGTCCGGCACCGCGTCGGTCAGCGATGTCGAGTCGCCCGGGTCGTGTCCCGCGATCGCCTCGAGCGTGAGGGCGCAGTCGGCTGCCGAACGGGCCATCGGCCCGATCTGGTCGAGGCTCGACGCGAACGCCACGAGCCCGCGCCGGCTCACTCGGCCGTAGGTGGGCTTGAGCCCCGTGATGCCGCAGAGCCCCGCGGGCTGCCGGATGGAGCCGCCGGTGTCGGAACCGATCGCGACGGGGGCCATGTCGGCCGCCACGCACGCCGCCGACCCGCCGCTCGAGCCGCCCGGGGCCCGCGACGTGTCCCACGGATTGGCCACCGGGCCGAACGCCGAGTTTTCGTTGGAGCCACCCATCGCGAACTCGTCCATGTTCGTCTTGCCGACGATCACGGCATCGGCGCGTCGCAGGCGGGCCACCACCTCCGCGTCGTACGGAGGCCGGTATCCGGCGAGCATCTTCGAGGCGCACGTCGTCGGCAGGTCGGCCGTGCAGAGCGCGTCCTTCACGCCGACGGGCAGGCCCGCGAGTGGTCCGAGCGGACGGCCGGCGCGGCGGCGGGCGTCGATGTCGGCGGCACGGGCGAGGGCGCCCTCGCGATCGACGCAGAGGAAGGCGTTGAGCGTGCCGTTGGTGCGGGCGATGCGGTCGAGGAAGGCCTCGGTGCAGGCCGTCGCCGTGAGGTCTCCCGACCGCACTGCGGCCACGATCTCGACCGCCGAGAGCTGCAGGGGATCGGATGGCATGGGCGTGTGGATGGGCCGCCGTCAGGCGGCTCCGGTCTCGCCGAGGACGGCCGGCACCAGGAAGCTTTCGCCGTCGTGCCGCGGTGCCGAGCGGAGCACCGACTCGCGGGTGAGCGAGGGTGTCACCACGTCGTCACGGAACACGTTCTGCGAGTCGAGCGGGTGCGCCAGCGGCTCCACGGCCGACGTGTCGACGTCGGCGAGCTGCGACACGAAGCCGACGATCTTCGAGAGCTCGCCGGTGAGGTGGTCGAGCTCCCGCTCCGACAGCGCGAGCCGCGAGAGCAACGCCACCTTCGCGACGTCCTGCCGTGAGAGCGACGGGGATGCGGACGACATGGCAGCGGGCGGGCTTCTACGGGCGGGCGCGCGGTCCCGACGGAACCGCCTCCTCCACGACCTGCTTCGGCGTCTTGTCGACGTTCGGGAGGCGGAACGGCTTCTGCCGCACGAGCTTCGTCACCCGGCCGCCCTTGATGCACTGCGTGCAGACGAGGAGCGTGGAGTTGGTGCCGCCGGGGAGCGTCACCCGCAGCCGCTGGAGGTTGGGCTTGAACTTCCGCTTCGTGATCCCGGTGATCTTCGTGCCGACCCCGCCGAGGTACTTCGCCTTGCCACGGATCGTGACCTGGTTGCCGACGGAAAAGCCTTTGCCACAAACCTGACAGGAGCGTGCCACGCGAGCACCTTCGGGGACATGCGGAGGCCGTACGGAGCCTGGGAACCGGACCCGAGTCCGGCGATCGGCGTCGGCCGTGTTGCGGAAGCCCTCTAGGATACCGGGTGGCGGCGTGGCGACAAGCCGGAAAGAGTCCGTCGTCGTCGGTGCCTCTGCCCCCGGGAATGCACGATGCCCGTCTTCGATTTCGCGTTCCGGGTCGATGCCTCCCCTGCCGCCGTGCGGGACTTTCATCACGACACGCGGGCGCTGCGCCGGCTGACGCCTCCCCCCACGTTCGTGCAGCTGCACTCGATCGAGCCGCTCGGCGAGGGGTCGGTGTCCCGATTCACGCTCTGGGTCGGGCCGATTCCGCTCCGCTGGAAGGCCGTGCACCGCGACGTGACGGATCGTGGATTCACCGACGTGCAGGCCGAGGGGCCGGCCGCGAAGTGGGAGCACAGGCACTCGTTCGTGCCGCTCGACGACGGCACGACGGAGATCCGCGAGCACATCGAGTTCGAGCACAAGCGCGGCCTCGCCGGGCTGCTGACGCGGGTGCTCTTCTCGCGGCCCAACCTCCTCGCGATGTTCACCTACCGCATGCTGGTCACGCGGTGGTGCCTGCGGCACGCCTCGCGCTCAGCCGGCAAGCAGCCGTAAGAGCCCGTCGTGCACGAGCCCGTTCGTGGCGATGCCGTCGCCCGCATCGATCCGCGGCCGGCCCTGCCAGTCGGAGAACCGGCCGCCGGCCTCGATGACCACGGTCTCGACCGCCGCGGCGTCCCAGCGGTTCATGAGCGGATCGACCATCGCCTCGGCGCGTCCGGTGGCGACGAGGAGGTAGCCGTAGCCGTCCCCCCACGTGCGGCAGATCCGGCAGGCGTCCTCGACCGCCGCGCGGGCGCGCGAGCCGCCATCGGGCCCGCCGGCGTGGTCGATGAACGACGTGAAGTCGCTCGTGCAGAGGAGCGCCACGTCCAGGTCGGCGCGGGCCGAGACGTGCGCGGCGACGGGATTCGATCCCCGCCGCGTGTGCCACGCGCCGCCCCCGGCTGCGGCCCACACCATCTCGTCGAGAGCGGGAATCGCGATCACGCCGAGGATGCCGTCGGCGCCGCGGCGGCAGCCGACGAGCGTCGCGTAGAGGGGCACGCCCCGGATGAAGGACTTCGTGCCGTCGATCGGATCGACGACCCACTCGTAGCCCGACGTGCCCGGCGACGCGCCGGTCTCCTCGCCGAGAAACGCGTCGTCGGGAAACCGCCCGAGCAGCTCGCGACGCAGGATGCCCTCGGCCGCCCGGTCGGCCGCCGTCACGGGTGAGCGGTCGTGCTTCTCCTCGACGGCGAGGTCGGGCCGGTCGAACCAGCGCAGCGTCTCGGCGGCGGCGAGCGCGACGGCCGCGAGCGCGGTCTCGAGCCGCGCGGCGGCCTCCGGCGTGACCTCGCGACGTGGCGCCGCCGCGTGGTCGGTGGATGGGGCTCCGCGAGGATCGCGCGACGTGGTCACGACGGATCTCCCTCCACCGCGGCCTCGCCCTCCGCCCGGGGCGCGCGCAGGGAGAGCAGGAGCAACAGGCCCGCGCCGATCACGAGCCATGTGTCGGCGAGGTTGAAGATCGGCCAGTCGATGACTCCGGGGACGGTGACGTGGATCCAGTCGCGTACCGCCCGCACGGGCTCGTCCACGCGATCGGGGGGCGCGTGCCAGCGGAGGCCGGGCAGCCCCAGCCGGTCGTAGAGGTTGCCGACGATCCCTCCGACGATGAGGCCGAGGGCCGCGACGAGCCAGCGATCCTCGTGGACGGCGGCCCGCGCCATCATGCCGGCGATGCCGACGAGCGCTCCGACCGAGATCGCCGCGAAGAGCCAGCTGAGACCCTGCCCCATGCCGAAGAGGGCGCCCTCGTTGAGGTTCGTCTCGAGGACGAACACGTCGGGCAGGAGAATCACGCGGCGGCCCGACCCGGGCATGCCCAGTCCGGAAAACGCGGCGGCCTTGGTGGCGAGATCGGCCGCGGCTCCGGCGACGGCGATGCCGGCGAAGAGCAGCCAGCCTCCGGAGCGGACGGACATCGGCGGCGGTTCACCGTGGCTGGCGGGGTCGCGGACCGCCGTCGAGTTCGCGCTTTTCGGCGCAGCGGATGCACACCGACGCGAAGGGGATGGCCTCGAGTCGCTTGCGGGCGATCACACCCTCGCAATCCTCGCAGATGCCGAACTTTCTCGCACGAATTCGGCCCAGGGCCTGCTCCACCTGCTCGAGGGTGTCCTCCTCGTTGGCCATCAGGCTCAGGGTGAACTCCTGCTCGAAGGCGTCGGAGCCGATGTCGGCCATGTGGATCGGCATCGTCGAGAGGTCGCCGTTGGCGTGCCGGAGCGCCGCCTCCGCCATCGTCTCCACGTCGCCCCGGAGCCGGGCGCGAAGCGCCTCGAGCGACGCCTTGAACTCCCGCAGTTCGGCCGCTTTCATCGTCTTCATGGTGAGTCAGAGCCTCGCCGCCACGTGCCCAACACCGCTGGACATAATATCCCCCTCTCACGCAGGCTGTCAAACTGGCAGTCGCGCGTGTTCGATCAGGGGGTCCGATCGCGGCTTGCTGCCCCGGGAACGATGACCTACCTTTCGGTGATCGGTGGGTTTCGCCCATCCGACACGGGCGTTCGTTGCCCTCGAGCGGGGCGAGTGCGGAGAACGATTTCTTGGCCGTCGCCGCCCGCACCGACCTCGCGTTCCAGCAGTGCATCGCGCCGGCGTGCCGGGCCACGTTCTCGGTCGACGAGGTCCTCACGTCCTGTCCGGCGTGCGGCAGCCTGCTCGACGTCGAGTACGACTGGGACCGGCTACGGCCGCCCAACTCGTTCGAGTTCTTCGAGCGGAAGTGGATGCGCCGCAGCGATCCGCTGGCCTTCAGCGGCGTCTGGCGCTTCCACGAGCTGCTCCCGTTCGCGCCGCGGGAGAGCGTCGTCACGATCGGCGAGGGGCAGACGATGTGTCCCCCGTCCGACGGCGTGGCGGCCTATGCCGGCGTCCGGCCCGGCCGGCTCTTCCTTCAGTACGAGGGCCTCAATCCGTCGGGCTCGTTCAAGGACAACGGCATGTCCGCGGCGTTCACCCACGCCCGGATGATCGGCGCGCGGCGTGCCGCGTGCGCCTCGACCGGCAACACGAGCGCGTCGCTGGCGGTCTACTGCGCCGTCACGCGGCTCATGCGGGGCATCATCTTCATCGGCTCCGGCAAGATCTCCTACGGCAAGCTCTCGCAGGCGCTCGACTACGGGGCCCTCACGATCCAGATCGCGGGCGATTTCGACGACGCGATGGCGCGGGTCAAGGAGGTCTCGGGGAAGCTCGGGATCTACCTCGGCAACGGCGTCAATCCGTTCCGGCTCGAGGGGCAGAAGACGATCATGTTCCGGGTGCTCGAGTCGCTCGGCTGGGAGCCCCCCGACTGGATCGTGGTGCCCGGCGGCAACCTCGGCAACTCGAGCGCCTTCGGCAAGGCGTTCGCCGAACTGCGGAAGATCGGCCTCATCGACCGCGTGCCCCGCCTGGCCGTCATCAACGCCGCCGGCGCCAACACGCTCCACGAGCTCTACACGCGGCGCGGCCTGCGCTGGGAGGGGGGGCGGGCCGACCTCGCGCCGGCCTGCCACTACTACGACGAGCTCGACCGTGACAACCGCCGGGCCGACACGATCGCCAGCGCCATCGAGATCAATCGGCCGGTCAACCTCACGAAATGCCTCCGCGCGCTCGAGGTGTGCGACGGCGTGGTCCGCGAGGTCTCGGAGCAGGAGATCCTCGACGCCAAGGCGCAGGTGGGCGCCGGCGGCCTCGGCTGCGAGCCGGCGAGCGCGGCGAGCGTGGCGGGGGCGAGGAAGCTCGTGGCCGAGGGGGTGATCGGCCGCGACGAACGCGTCGTCTGCATCCTCACGGGGCACCAGCTCAAGGATCCGACGGCGACGGTCGCGTACCACACGACCGACCAGAAGCTCTTCAACGACGTGCTCGGCGCGAGGGGTGTCAGCCGCGCGAGCTACGCGAATCGGGCGGTGAGCGTGAGCAACCAGCTCGACGAGATCGTGCAGGCGATCGATCTCTACGGGTGAGTGCGCGGGCGGAGGGCTCGATCTGCCCGGGTGCTCCTGCACCCTGATTGCCCGCCCGCCCGTCTCGAACAAGCGGGACACGTGAGCCGCTCGTTCGACATTCTTTGGGAGGCTTCAAGGCCGTGCTTTTGTTGCCCGTCAGTTGAGCGTAGAAAACTGAACTGGTGTCCGTGTTGTGCCTTGCGTGGCACCAGTGCTCGTCCGAGGTGCTGAGGTCTGCCCATGGAGCGCGGGTCGGGGGCGAAAAGAGGGTCGTCGATCGCGATCATCGGCCTCGCTGGCATCTTTCCCGGGGCCGCCACGGTGGCGGAGTATTTTCGCAATGTGCTCCGACAAAGGTGCTTCGTGCGCGAACTGCCGGTCGGCGCGTGGGAGGCCGAGGTTTTTCATGCCACGGAACGGACCGCCCCGTTGACGACGCCGACGCGGCTCGGGGCGATCGTCACCGCTGACGTGTCGGATTGTGATCTCGCCGAATTCAAGATACCGCCGGCGGTCGTGCGGCAGATGAGTCGCAACCAAAAACTGGCGCTCATCTGTGCGCGCCGCGCACTCGACGACGCAGGCTATCTCGCCCGCCCGTTCGACCGTGAGAAGGCAGGCGTTGTCATGGCTGCCACCGCTGGTGAACTCGTCGAGGGCAGTATGGAGGCCGTTCTCGCACGGAGGCTGCGGGCTCGGATGGAACGCCTGTCGCGCGATTGTGCGGAACGCGCCGCGGTGGTGTCACTGTGGGATCGTCTCGACGCGGCTCATCCACCGGCGACGATCAACGAGGATACGCTGCCGGGTCAGATTGGAAGTCTTGTCGCCGGGCGCATTGCGTCGGCCTTCGATCTTCATGGCTTGAACGAGACCATCGACTCCGCGTGTGCCTCCTCTCTGGCTGCCTTAGCGCGGGGGATGGCGGCGCTGCGACTCGGTGACTGTGATCTCGTCATTGCAGGCGGCGTCGACACCGACATGACCGCCCACGCGTACGTTCAGTTCGCGAAAGTAGGCGCTCTTTCGACGCATGGCTCGTTTCCCTTGGATGCTCGCGCTGACGGCTTCGTCATGGGAGAGGGATGTGGTGTTGTCGTGCTCAAGCGGCTCGATGATGCCGTGCGCGATGGGGATCGAATTCGTGCTGTCATCAACGGCTGGGGTGCATCTTCCGACGGCGCTGGCAGGGGCATTACCGCACCGAGCAGTGCTGGGCAGTTACGCGCCTTGAGGCGAGCCTACGAAGATGCAGGGATCTTACCGGCTGACCTCCATTATCTCGAGTGCCATGGCACCGGTACCGTCGCGGGAGATGCGGCTGAACTTGCTTCGGTCGGGCTTCTGCTCCGTGGCTCGAACGGCGGCCATTCCGTGCGGACGGGCGCGTTGCCCATCGGTTCAGCGAAATCGATGGTCGGCCACCTCAAACTCGCCGCTGGGATGGCGGGGCTGTTTCGAGCCATCCTGGCGGTCTCCTGCCGCGTGGTGCCTCCGCAGGCGAATTTCGAAGAGCCCAATCAGTCACTCGACTGGGTCGCCAGTGGCCTGACCGTGCCACGGCGGACGGAAGCCTTGCCCGCAGATGGGACGCTCTATGCAGGTATTTCGAGCTTTGGCTTCGGCGGCACCAATCATCACCTCGTTATCTCGTCGCCGTCGCAGCAGGGCGCCGCGCCGATCGTCGATGCCAAAGCGTTTCTCGATCCACCTTTACCGCCGCTGACCTGTGACACATGTCTGTTATTTCCCGGTCAGGGCTCGCAGTATCCAGGAATGCTCGCCGGAATTTCGAAGGATCCGCTGGTACGTGATCTGGCCGACCGTGCGGAAAGCATCTGTCGCACTGCCGGGTGTGCGAACGTGGTTGAGATCATGCTCGCTTCAGAGCCCCATGGGCCGGTTCTAGACGCCAAGTTCCGCGACACACAATTCGTGCAACCGGCCCTGTTCATCGCGTCGGCAATCCTTCTGGAGAAGCTGCGGCAGTCCGGCGTGAACTATGGCATGGCGATTGGTCACTCGCTTGGCGAACTCTCGGCGGTCTATGCTGCAGGGCTGATCTCATTCGAAGAAGGCCTTCGCATCGTCATCGAGCGTGGCCGGCTGATGGCCGATCATGGCGGCAATGGCCTGGAACGGATGGCCGCGCTGAATTGCGGTCGTGAGATCGCAGAAGAGATCGTCGCCGCGATCACGAGCGCCTCGAACATCGTTGTTTGTGCCAACTTCAATTCATACTCGCAGACCGTTGTCTCCGGGACGGCGGCGGCGGTGTCCGCCGCTGTCGGACTCGCCTCCGAACGGGGGGTGACGGCAGCCGACCTGCGCGTTTCGCGCGCTTTTCACTCTCCGCTGCTCCAGTCGTGCGTTGGCCCACTGGCAGCGGCCGTCGCCGCCACGAATCCCTGTTGGCCGCGCGTGCCGGCTCTCGCCAACCGGGGTCGGGATGTTCATCCGTTTGCTCCGGATAGCAAAGCGATTGGGCGACCGTTGAGCGAGTCACAGCGTGATCGATTCATCGACCTGATTGCCGGCCAAGCGGTCCGGCCTGTCGACTTCGTGGCTCAGATCGAACTCGCCTACGCCGCCGGGATTCGCCGTTTCGTCGAGGTCGGACCGCGCGGCATTCTCGTTGGACTCGTCGATGACATGCTTCAGGGAAAGCCGTTCCGCGCAGTAGCACTCGATCCTGACGGGGACCGGGCATGCTCGTTGACCGGAAGGCTCGCCCAGTTGGCGGAAACACTGGATGCGCCGCTTGTGATCCCCCGCCGTGCGCCGGTCGTGGGGCGCCGGGAGAGACCGAGACGGCCCGGTGGGCCTGGTCAGGTCAGACCGCAGCAGTCGAGTGCGGCTTCCGGCGCGATCGGTGACCGTGTGCGGCAGGTCGTGGCCGACGTGTCGGGTTACGCGATGGATGACATTGCGGATGACGCTGAGTTCGAGCGAGATCTGGGTATCGATACGCTCAAGATCTTTGAGATCATCGCTCGGCTTTCGGGGACCGTGCTCCCAGAGCGATTCGCCAGGCTCCGCGAAGCGTCGAGCGTACGGCGGATTGTGGAACTCGCGACATCGCAGGCCGATCGCGATCAGGCGGTCGAGGCACGACGGCCTGCCGATCGGACACTCGACTGCTTTCGCTTTGAGCCAGTCGTGCGGTCGTCGCGGTCGGCGATATCGTCTGCCCGTCGCTACCAACTCATCGTAGGAGGTCGACTGGCGTTGCAAGGCCTTGAAGTGTCAGGCATCGGGGCGTTCATTGATCCGACCGCGCGAGACACGGTCATCGCCTTGCCACTGCCCGCCAGTCCGGAGGCACTCTGTGGTCAGACGATTCCTGAACTTGTGCGCCGTGTGGCCTCGCTCACCCAGCGGGCCCGTCACGTGGATGGTATCTCGGAGGTCGTAGTGCTCACGTTCGCCGCGGCGGACGCCTTCCATGTGGCCGCACATCGTGCGATCACTGCCGCGGTGAAATCACTTCAGAAGGATGCCCGCGGAATCTCGCTCGCGCACGCCCACATCGACACACCACAGACGGTTCGTACGGCGCTGGCGAGTCTGCTAGCGGATCCCGGGTTTGGACGTCGCCTGCGATACGACGGGATGATCGAGGACGGACGCCTCGTTCGACACGCACTCTCCGGGGAGGGCTCAGCCGCACTTGCGACGCTGCTTGGGCCCGACGATGTCGTCTTGGTGACTGGCGGGGCACGCGGCATCGCGTCGCTCATCGTACGGCATCTCGTTGGGCTCGTGGCGGCGCGGTTTGTTCTCGTCGGCCGTCGGCCAGGTCGCGAACGTTGGATCGATGCCGAGGGGCGCGGCCGCGTGGAGTATCTCGCGGCTGACGTGCGGGATGCTGCCGCAGTTGCGCGGCTTGGCCTGCCCGGCCGCGGTATCACGCTGGTCATTCACGGCGCGGGGATCGTGCGATCGCGATCACTCGCCTCACTCGAATCGGCCGACATCGAAGAAGTTATGGGCACGAAGGTGCTGGGGCTGCACCATGTGCTCGCCGGACTCAACCTCGAGCAGCTTGCCGGCATCGTCTGTTTCTCGTCGGCGGCGGGCTACGCTGGCGGTGACGGTCACCCAGACTATGCGGCTGCAAACGCCTACCTCGACGGCTTCTCCTGTGCCTCGGCGCCTGTGCTCTCGATCGGTTGGTCAGCCTGGGACGGCGCGGGTATGGCCACCGACGACAGAACCCGCCGGTTCCTCGACATGTCGGGGATCGAGTTGATTCCCGCTGCGCAAGGCGTGCGCGTGTTCGTCGGCCTGCTCGGTGATTTTTTGCGAGATCGCAAGCCGCGGACAGACAACTACATCGTGCACGCGGGCATGGCCGCAACCTGTTTTCTACCCCGTGACACCACGAGCCAGGCGCTCGCCATATCGAGCGAGGAAGGTGCTCAAAGTGGGCCGTTTCGCGTCTTCCCGTTGCCGTCACGGCTGCTCTCGCCGCTTGACGACCTCGCCGCGGCGAATGCGGTGCTCTCGGCTGTGGTCGAGCCACCGATGGCACTCGCGATCGACGACGTGGGCCTGCTTGCTGTGGACATCACGACTGCGGATCGCCTTGCCATGCTGCGCATCGAGTGGCTCTACACTCCCGCGGAGCGAAGCGAGATCGACACCGCCGGATCAGCAAAGCGACAACGCGAAAAACGGGCCGGTAAGTTCGCGGCGAAGATGCTCACGGCAGAGTGGCTGAGGCGGCGGCATGGAGTGGATGTCGAGCCACGGGCAGTCGAGGTTCTCGCCGGCGGTCCACCAAGGATCAGCGTGCCAGGCGATTCGCACGCCGACAAGCTGGTTCAAGGGCTCAGTTGCTCGCTGAGCCATACAGAAAACCTGGTATGCGCGGCGCTCGCGACACGGCCGGTTGGAGTCGACGTGGAAAAATCGCGGCATCTCGACGCAACGACGGTCTCAAGACTCGGCGGTGGTTCAGAGGCGGATGCTCTCAGCACGTTTACACGCAAGGAGGCTGTACTCAAGGCGGCGGGCATCGGCATCGGCTCGGGGCTCGACGACGTCGTGCTTGCGCCGGATGACGAGGGCGACGCTCTCTACCTAGGCTCACGCTATCGGGTGACCGCCTGTGCCGACGCTGCATACGCCTGGGCGTTGGCGATCCAGACGGTCCCCGCCTCGAGTCAGGACGGTCCGCAACGACGCGAAGTTCCGATCGCCCCTGGCCAGGAGGCGCTATGGTTTCTCGAGCAGCTTGGAACCATCGGCGGCGCGCTGGCCTTTGGATGGACACAGCGAGTCCATGGCCCGTTCGATTCGGCGGCCCTCGGGATGGCGCTACAACACGTGGTCGAGCGGCACGACGTGTTGCGAACGGTGTTCACGTCCGCCGGGGGTCGGTGCCGGGCAGAGGTGATCGACGACGTGCCAGTGCCATTCGTGAAGGTCGACCTTCGGGATCTTGCGTTCCCTGCCGCGAAGGACGAGGCGGATCGGCGCTGTCGTGACGAGTGCGTCAGGCCGTTCGACCTCGTCGTCGGTCCGCTTTTTCGGTTTCTACTTCTTCGGCTGGCTTCCGACGACCACATGCTCTGCTGCGTCTTTCATCACCTCGTGATGGATGTGTCGTCGGCGCTCGTGTTTCGCGTGGAGCTCGCCGCGGCGTATCGCGTGCTCGCAGCTGGAGGTGTGCCGGCGCTGCCGGCGCTCCCCCTTCAATACTCGGATCATGCGGCCCGGCACCTTGCTCGGCTGACGCCCGCTCGCATTGATGAGTTGGTCACGGGCTGGCGGATAGCACTCGCGGACTGCCCACCGGGGCTGGGCCTGCCCGGTGACGCTCCGAGCAGCCTGAGCAAGAAGGGCACCGTCGGTAGCATCGCAGTCGACCTGCCGCCGGACGTGTTGCGGGGGCTCGCGAAGGCGGCCGCCGAAGCCGGCGTGACGCTGTTTTCGGCGTTCTTCGCGGTGTTTGCGATGGTGTACGCGAGACTCTCTGGCAGCGATGACGTGGTCGTCGGCACACCCTTCGCCGGACGTACCGAACCCGACACGCTGCCCCTGATCGGCTACTTTATTTCGATGCTGCCGTTGCGGCTCGATCTCGCGGTGGTCGGCGATGGCGATCCGTCATTTCGCGAGATCCTCCCGGTTGCACGCGAGACGGTCCTCGACGCTGTCTCGCGGCACGAACTTCCGTTTCATCTTCTCGTCGAGCGACTGGAGCCGATCCGGGCGGGGGCGTTGCGGAACGCGGGCCCGCCGCTCTTTCGCTCGGTGCTGCGTTTTTTCCAGGAGTCGTCGGCTGACGCCGCGCTCATGCCCGGCGAAAGTTCGTTCGAGGAACTGCCGGCGGCGGGCACACTCTATGACCTCAGCCTGGTCGTGGTGGCCGGGGCCGATACGGCCCGATGCCGCATCGAATACGACGCTGGGATTTTCACATCGGACAGCGCGGCGCGAATAGGACGACAGTTTGCGAGTGCATTCGCCGCAGTGGCCATGGACCCCGATCTTCGGCTCTCGTCGGTGCCTTTGGGCGATGACAACGCCGGTATTATCGCCGCGGTGTGCGACTCCTTCGATTTTGCTCTGCCGCCCGATGACCGGTGCATCGATCACCTGTTCGCCGTGCAGGCGGCAAAGACGCCATCGGCGATTGCGGTCACGGGTCCGTCCGCGACGCTCACGTACAGCCAACTCGACGAATCGGCGAATCGGCTCGCTCACGTGCTCGTGCGTGTGGGCGTAAAGCCCGGCGCGGTCGTTGGGCTTCTGCTGGATCGATCTGTCGCGATGGTTGTCGGGATGCTCGCGACGCTGCGGGCGGGCGCGGCCTACATGCCGCTGGATCCGGCCTACCCGCCGGATCGCCTCGCTTTCATGCTCGCCGATACGAATGCTGCTGCCATCGTGACGCTCGGTAGGCACACGGATCGACTGCCTCATCCGGGCCTTGAGGGCGTGCCGCGTGTGTGCCTCGACCGCGATGCCGCCACACTCCGTGCCGCTCCCGCCGAGGTGCCGCGACCGCACCCGACCCAGCCACCCGGGGATCGACGATTGGCGTGCGTCCTCTATACCTCGGGCTCCAGCGGCACGCCGAAAGGCGTGGCGGTCACGCATGGCGGAATTGTCCGGCTCTTTCCCGATACGGGCGGCGAGAGCCGTACCCCGCAGGGCGGCGACGCCCACTACGTCCGTCTCAAAGCCGACGACGTGCTGCTTCACCTTTCTCCCCCGTCGTTCGACGCCTCGACATTCGAGATTTGGGGAGCCCTCCTGAATGGTGGCCGATGTGTGGTGATGGAGGAGAAGTTGCCCGATCTGCAAGGGCTTGGCGAACTCGTCGTGCGACACCGTATCAGCGTGCTCTGGCTTACGACGCCGCTGTTTAACGCCGTGGTCGATCATGCCCCGGAGTTGCTCCGTGGCGTACGACATGTCCTTACCGGAGGCGAGGCGGCATCGGTGCGCCATGTGCGCCGCGCCCGCGTCCTGTTTCCCCATCTGCGGCTGACGAATTGCTATGGACCGACCGAATGCACGACATTCGCGTGTACGTATGATGTGCCAAGGCATCTTGACGACGACCTGTACTCGATCCCGATTGGGCGACCGATCGCGCACACGACCGTCCGACTCGTCGACCGACGCGGGCGCGCGGTGGCTCCCGGGGCCATCGGTGAACTCGTGCTCGGCGGCGCGGGCGTGGCGCTCGGCTACGTGAATCGGCCGGAACACACGGCCGAACGATTTGGCGTCGAGCCTCCTGCCGTGCCGAACGACGTGGATCGCCGCGCGGCGGTGGCACTTGGTGGGAATGACGAGTCACCCAGTCCGGCCGGTCGGCTGTATCGCACCGGCGATCTCGCGCGATTGCTTCCCGACGGCACCCTCGACTTCGTCGGACGGCTTGACGACCAGGTGAAGGTGCGCGGTCACCGCGTCGAGCCCGGTGAGGTGGAGGCGGCTCTCCGACGAAACGCTGGCGTACGTGATGCCGCCGTGGTGATGGCTGCAGACGCCGCCGGTCAGGGGCGGCTCGTCGCTTTTCTCGTCCCCGTCGTCGGGCAACTCGACGACGCGGCGTCGAGAAGGCTTTGCCGGGACCTCGAGGCGGAACTGCGACGCGAGTTGCCTCCCTATCTCGTACCGGACGCGATGGTCGTTCGGGCGGAACTGCCGTGCACGCCGCACGGCAAGGTCGACCGGCGTCGCCTCGCGTCCGAGGCTCCGCACAGCGGTCATCCTCGGCCTGCCGTCCGGCCGACGAATCCCACCGAGGCCCACATCGCCCAGATATGGGCGGATCTGCTCGGCCTACCGGCGGTCGGCATGGCCGATGACTTCTTCGCGCTCGGTGGCACCTCGCTCTCGGCGGTTGTGATGGTTGCACGTGTTGAGCACATCCTGGGTCGACGGGTTCCGTTGGCTGTGCTGTTCGCAGACCCGACGGTAGCCGGGGTAGCTCGCGCGCTGGTCGACCCGGTGGTCACGACGGGTGATGGTCCCTTCATCCATCTCGGCGAGCGCCGCGACGTTCCGATGTTGTTCTTTCTGCACGGCGACCTCCTCGGCGGTGGCCTCTACTGCCGCACTCTGGCGCGCGATCTTGACGAGGCGTTGTCTCTTGTGGTGATCCACCCGCACGGGCTGGGTGGCCAACCGGAACTCAGCTCGATCGAGGCAATGGCCTCAGCCCATGCTGAGGTGATCCGCCGTATGCAACCGGTCGGTCCATATCGCCTCGGCGGCTATTGCAATGGTGCCCTCGAGGCGTTCGAAATTGCGAGACAGCTTGTCGCGAACGGCGAGGAGGTATCATTCGTTGCTCTTGTCGCACCTCCCGCCATCGAGCTGGCCGCGACTGCATCGGCCAACGACGTCCAGAACGAAGGCGAACGGTCAACACTGCTGCGACGTTATGCGGCGGCGTGTGCGGCCTTTCGACCGACGTTCATTCCTGTCCCGATTGTGTTGGTCCAGGCTGCCGACGACTGCCCCACGGGCGGCGACCCGGCCGGAGGCTGGCGATGGCTCTCGCCGAGCGTTACAACCGATGTCGTATCGGGGACCCATGCGACGGCCGTCGCGCTACACGCCGCGGCGATTGGTGCCAAAATCCGTGAGCGTCTGGCAGTGGTTGATGGCGGCGATTCGGGTCAAGCCCGCGATCCGACGGATGCGTGATTCGTCGCCTCATGGTGGGCTTCGGCTCAGCCCCCATGTTGAGAGAAATCGCTCAATCCGCACGGTGTCGGCCGGCTCGCGCTGTATCTCAAGCGGTGTCTCGAAGGCCGTACTATCGGTGTGCTGGATGCCGCAGTCGTCAAGCACCTTACGGAAAATCACCGGATCAGTCGCGAATTGCTCATAGCGATACTCGTGATGCACCCGACTCCGCATGCGTGCCTCATAGAACTCCTTCCACGCGGTGATCGTCGCGAGTGCCGCGAGCAGGCAGGAATCGGTCACGTCCTCCGCAGTCACGCGGCGCGCGGCGGTGGCGAGCGAGTTCCAGCGGTCGGACAGCATAGCCTTGGCATAGGAAAGTCCTTGCGCAAGCGTGTCGTCACGGCGCACCGCGAGCACGCGGTCGAAGTGGCCTTCGAGCAAATCAGTGCCCGACTGCCTGATCGCCGTATAGTGATCGACGTGGAGGTGGACCGTGAAGACACCGTTGGGAGTCGTGGTTCTCGCCGCCAGCATCGCGAGATACTCCGCGGGCGGTGGCAGCCGACCAGCCAGGCGTTGCTTCAGCATGTCGAGGAGACGTGGATTGAAGTACTCCTGTGGCCTTCCAAAACGACCGGTGCTTTCCAGGCAACTACAGAAATAGCGGGATCCCGACCGCATGGTCGAGATGATCACGATCTTGCATCGTGGCGTCGGCCCGGTTGGCGGGGCCGTAAGCAACGTATTGACCCAGTCCGCAAACTGGTCGTCGGTGGAAGAGGCCATCGCGTGTAGGGAATCCTTCCGACTGTTTTCGCCCTGTCCCTCGGATGTGTCGTGGTTGCCTTGCGGGATCATGTGCACTCCGTGCCGACTCCTAATCCCTGCACGCGTGCGGCGACGAGCCCCATCACGCGATGCCAGTCCGCATCGGTGGGGCGGCGCACAAACCGCTCGTGGGTGCGCGGATACCACGGAATACGGTCGTTGTGGGAACACTCGCGCCAGGCGGCGCGGTGATGCATGATCACGAGGCAAGGCACGCCCAGAGAGCCGGCCACATGCAGCACCGACGTCGGCACGGTGATGACCTGATCGAGCGCGGCGACGAGTTCAAAGGTGCGGTCGTAGTCGTCTGCCTGCGTGAACTCCGGCAGATCGACGATTTCGATGTCGTGGTCCCGTAGGAGGGTCGCGATCTCGTCTGCTCTGTCGCGATACTCGAGAGATATGAAGTAGGCCTCCTTCCGGAGGAGAGGAAGCCACTCGCCGAGGGGGACGTGGCGATAACGGGCGTGGGTTCGAACTGAGCCGCCGGTCCACGCGATGCCCACGAGCGGCCGACCCCCGGCCCGAGCTTGGAGTCGAGTTCGCACCTTCGCCACGCGAGCCGAATCAACCGTGAGGTATCCCGCACGGCTGGGAAAGTCAGTGTCGCTGTTGCGAAAGAAGAGACCGAGATCACCGAGCGGCAGGAGCCAGTCCGCCCTTTCGGCTGGCGGTCGCGTCGTCACGATGCCCGGCGGGGCCACGTCTTGCTCGATGGAAGGTGGCGAATCGAGCAGGTCGACGTCAAAAGATCGCGCAAAGATGGCACGCAGCCGCGGATTGCAGTCGAGTACGACTCGTGCCCCGCGGGCACGCACCGCATCGAGCAGCTCGGCGAACATCCCGGCAAAAAGAATCTCGTCGCCGAGCCCCTGTTCGCCGGGACACAGAACGATCTGCCCGGGAGTGAGGTCGTCAAGGCTGCGGAGCCGAGGGGGCTGTGCCGGCCCGCGCGTATATTTCGGAAGCTGCAGCACGGGTGTGTCGAAGCGATGGGAATACTCGCGCCAGCCTTCCTGCCACTTGCCCTGTTCCAGGAGCAGCAGGCCGAGGTTCCATCGTACGTCGGCGCTCGTCGGACAAAACGTCAGTGCCTCACGTGCGACGGCTTCCCCGGTCGCGGCGTCCCCTTCGTTGACGTACGTCGCCGTCAGGTTCAGCCACACCGTTGCATCCGCGGGTGTGAGCGAGCCACACCGTCTCAGAATCTCGCGAGCCTCTTCGAGCCGATGGTGTCGCCGGAGGATGAATCCGAGGTTGAGGAGGGCCGCGGGGAAATCCGGTGCGGCGGCAATGCTGCGCTCGTAGAGAGAGAGAGCACCGTGTTCGTCGCCACCGGCGAGCGCGACATTGCCCGCCACGTAGCAGACGTTCGGATCGTCGGGGGCTGCAGCGAGCGCGGCCTCGATCTCCATTGCCGCCGCCCGGATCGCTCCCCGAGCGAGGTGGGCCGTCGCCGAGCGACAGGCGGTGAGTGACGCTTTCGAAGACCGCGGTGGCATGAACGGTGCGCTTCTATGAAACCGAAAGAGGAGATGATCGAGCGGGTGACGTTCATCAACGTCGATACACACAGTCCACATCCTGGAGCACGACGACCCGTTGCCCGGTGACCGTGCGCAGGCGATCGCAGAACAGGACGTGTTCCGAGAGCATCGCGGCCTGCGCGACGCCGGTGCCGTATGTGGTCCATCGCAGACGAGGGTCACGAAATAGGGCGGTGGGCGTGAGCGCAAATCCGCCGAAGGCCGCGGCTACGTCGACGATCCGCTGTGTGGGTGGCACCAGTGGCAGTGGGTAAGGCGTTGGCCTCGCGACAGCACAGTAACGGCAGCGGGCGAAGGGGCAGAATGGCGCGTGATTACGATGGGTGTGGTCATGGAGTGCGAAGGTGTCGTAATAGTGGTCCGCGAGCCGCAAGCCCTGCATGTCTCGTGCGGGCCGGCCGACCTTCGGCACCTGCTCGGTCGTGAACAGATGCTGTGTGTAGCAGGTGAGCAGGCCGAGTGAGTCAGGGCGTGGATCCCGGCTCGCCGCCGCAAACACCTGCTCCAGAATATCGGCCGGGAAAAAAATATCGCTATCGATCAGGAGTGTCCATTCGTCGGCGTGCAGTGGCGCGGTGGACGCAGCGACATCGGCGATGAATGACCGCATACGTGCCAACGGCATGATGCGGTCGTAGCCGTTTCCGCGGCGCTCCTGACGCAGTGCAAGCGAGCGGCTCGTGAACTGCCCCGGCCTGCCTTGGAGGAAGTCTGACAGGAGGGACGCGGTGCCGTCGGTCGAGTCATTTTCCAGGATGTGATAACGAATGGGCAGCCCAGCACGTTCCCAGGCTTCGAATCGCGAGAACGCATGTGGCAGGTAGGCGGCATTGTCTCGATAGAGAGCGACAACACAGAGCGCTGCCGGCCGATGAGGGAAGCCATGGTTCCGGCGAGGAGGCACCCGGGCGTGCATCGGTGCGTCGAGGGCGAGGGGTGCAGTGGCCGCGGGCACCTTGGATGGCAGGGGTGGTGGCTGGGGATGAACCACGAGTTCGGGGCGGTCGCGATGGTAGGCGACGAGTGGCTGCAGTCGCTTCCACTGGCCCGTGTAGTGCACGGTTCGGGCGGTCGCCACGGCGGCCGGAATGTCCCAGAAGGTCCGGTTGAAGTCGTCCGGCAACCGCACGGCCTCCGCTCCGAGCGATCGCACAAGCATGTTCCAGTAGGTTGATCCTGGGGCGAAGCGATGCACATCCGGAAACCGCGTACGCAGGTCGGCGAACACAGAAGTGAGATCACGACGCAGGTAAAGAAAACCCGGCTCGACGAGCGATCCTGGTTCCGATCCCGCGGCAAAGCCGTGCCGCGTCAGGTCCTGGATGACCGGTTCGAGCGGGAGCGGGTTCGATACCCAGAGCAGCGGCGCGTCGGGAGCGATCCGCTGGATTCCCTGAAGGTCGCCGACCACGTCGGTGTCAGGATCGAGGTACAGCAGTTCGGGAAGTCCGAGTGCCGTCGTGAGGCCGGCCCGCAGCGCATCGAAGGCAAGCAGCCGGTGTGCGGGGGTGGTGTCGATGAACGGCCTCCGTACGACGGTATCGAAGAGGCTACGTGCTCGGTATTCGTAGGCATTGGCCTTGATCAAAGGTGTCTCAGCATCGACGAGCAACAGGAGGTGCAATCGCATCGGGCCCGAGCAGTTGGAGCGTGCGTAGGCGACGAAGCGAGGCAGAACGTCGTCGATCCAAGAGTCTGCTTTCGAGATTGTCGCGATATCAAGCACGGATTCGACCGCACTCGGGCATTCCTCTGCCGTCGCGTCGACCCTCAATCCAAAAGACGAGGCCATGGCACGCCCTCCCGAATCTCGTCGTACGTCCACTGGGTCCATGCGAGCCAGTGCAGCCATGCGTCACGGTCAGGCGTTACGGTATCGGCAGGGACGTGGCTCGTCACCTCCCAAGCCATGGCTGCCTCATCCATCGTGACAGTCGGAATCCCTGCGAGCACCGCATCGATCGCGACGCTCGAATTGAGTGTGAGGGCCTTTCCGCATTCGTCCCAGGAATCAACGCAAGTCAGGCGGGCGGCGGTCGTCGTCAGGTGAGTGCCAGGCCTGCTCGCCGGATGAGGTCGAAAATGGGTGCACGCACCTGCCACGGCGTCGTACCAGTCCGCAAGCCGACGGTAATGCGGGGAGTAGGTTTCAGTCTGGCCGCAGAGCACGACGCGGCTCCCCTGTGAAATCCAGGGGAGGATCTGTAACCCGTGGCGATTCCATCGCGAGGCGTCCGGCTGTGAAGGTATTCGATGGTCACCTCGGCGACCATGCCCGTCTCGCACGAGAGACACGAACGTGCCCGGGTCGCCGTAGCTACAACGATCGACGAGCAGATACGGGCCTGTGCCCTCGATGGATCGCCAGAACGTCGTACCCAAGAGGAGCGGTAGGCCCGAGTCGTCACGCTCTCCCGATTTCGTCACCCGGAATGGAACGCCGCATGCGCGCAGGCCCGCCGTTGCAGCATCGGCGAACCGCCGATGCCATGGAATTTCCGGCCGTGCGTGAATGACAACGTGGGATCGAGTGCCAAGGCTCACGACGTTGGCACCGCCGCGATCGGCGGATAGGCGTGACGATGCGGGGGGCGGCGAGGGGGTGTGTGTGCGTCGCAAGCCATCCAGGTGCGTCGCGGTGAACAGGCCGGCTGGACGCGTCTCGACCGCACGCTGCCAGACCTCCCAGACACCCGCTGCGAATCGTCGCCACGAATAAAGCGCATGCACCGCATCAGCACGATGACGGGCGGCACATTCGTCGCTCCTGGCAGTGGCGATGGAGCGCATGAGTGAGGTGAGTTGAGCCACGTCGGGCTCGGCCCAGAGGCCACATCGCGGATGATGTGGGTGGTTGGGCCACGCTGGTACGGGTGTCGAGTCGAGTGGAATCCCCCATTGGTCGATGTCATCTGCCGTTCCACCCCACGCGGTGGCGATGACGGGCAGCCCGGTCGCGGCCGCCTCGCGAGGCGGTAGACCGAAGCCCTCACCCCGGCTGGGGCAGAGAAAAGCGTCCGCGGCAGTGAACAACTGCAGTAGTCCCGCCTGATCGAGATCGCGAGCGATCACTTCCACCCGTGGCTGCATGATGCGGACATTGAGATTGCGGCCCTCACGCAGTTTGATCAGGAGGCGATGCGTCGGGGCATTTCCGAAGGCGGCATCGAATGCGCGGACGGCGACATCCCAGCCCTTGCGTAACCCACCCACACCCATTGTCAAAAACGTGAAGGGACAGCGCTGGATTGGGCGTGAAACGAAACGATACGCGGGGTTCACGCCGAGCGGAATGACGTGCAGGGGCACCGTCACGCCACTCGATCGGAAGACGTCCACCAGCCACGGCGAAGGAACAACGACGGCCGCGCACCTGTTGAGCGACTCTGCCCATCCATCCGGGAGCCGCGTGCTTTCGAACATGGTCACGGCAACTCGCGGACCAGCGCTCACCGAATCGCCGTAGGCCCCATCCAGCGTCGGGTAGCCGAGCAAGATGCCGCCGGACGAGGGCTGCTGTGGCCGCTCGAGCAGTGTCCGCGTTGCGGCGTCAGGAATGGCCGCGATGGGCCGGCAACCGGTCACGGCATTGACATGCACGCCAAAGTCCGTGGTCAGGTGCTTCGCGAGGGCAGCAGCGATTTGACCGTAGGAATCGAGCGGATCCCAATTGTCGCAGGCGATCGTGACCGCTGTCATAACACGTGGGCGGACGCCGAATCACGACCGCATCCTGACTCCGCCAGTAGAACCCGCGTACACGGGCGAAGGGGCGTGCCACGGATCACCAGTCCTTGCACCGACCAAGCACGGCCGTGTTTGGCCTTGTCACCGTCCGTGTGTTGGCAAACGCGGCTGTGACGGCTTCGCGGGCGATCTCGTCCCGCCAGCACCGTGAGCGGGTACCAGCCAGATGGTCTCGGTCTCGTCGATATCCGGGTAAGGACCAGAAAGGACAGGGTTTCGATACCCGGGGACGACCCGTACATCGAAGATTTCCTCCACACCACTTTTGAAGAAGAGCGTGGCGAGGATCCGGCCACTCTGGCACTCGACGACGGCCACTCCGCAGCGGAGCTCATCGCGACGTTCGTCGAGCGGCAGCCCTCCGAACACCGCTGTTTCACGAATCCGCGAAAGCCCAACGAACGCAAGACCGCCGAAAAGATCGAGTCCACGGGTGTAGCCCGGGAGGGTTGCCACCGGCACAGCTGACTGTGTCTTGGGGTCGTACCGCTCCAGTCGTCCATGTCCGGAGTTGAGCAGCCAGAGCACTCCCTGCGACAGCCGCGGCGAATGCGGCATCGAGAGCCCCCGAACGAGTATGCGACCGCTGGTCACGTCGATGAGGCAGCCACCGTCCCGCTTGCCCTCGCGCCAGCCGTTCTCGGTGTCGGTTGCTCCGAGCGCGGTGACGAACCGCGGCGCGTCGTCATCGGCGGCCAGACCGTTGAGGTGACAGCGGTCGCCCGCGACGATCTCAGAGATGAAGGATGGCTGCCAGCGGGGTATGAAACTCGCGTTGTTCTCGACAGTGCAGAGACAATTGAAAAGCGTGTTGACGACCCACAGTTTACCGTTGCACCACGCGAGGTCATGCCCCATGATCGGCCCGGTGAAGTGGGCCTGACGAGCGAGGAAGGCGACGTCGTGGTGCCCCTCGGGCTTCACGCGGCGAGCAAGATCGGGCGGCCCGGCAGGTAGCATCCAGATCTGCCGCTTCGTGCCGATCGCGAGACCTTCGGGTGTGCGGGCGACCCCCATCGCCTGCTCGAAGTGGTGGAAACGAATAACGAACTTCGAGTCGTAGACTCCGACCGTGAAAACCTTCCCCGCCTGATACGTGGACACGATCAGGGACGCAGCGAGCCTGTCAAGCAGAGCCGGCAGGTTCGTCGAGTGTTCGTACGAAACGGCCGTATGAGGCCTTTCCCGTTCGTTCGGCCTCGCTGTCTCTTGGCTGGGTGATTCGGACATGCCGAGCGATCATCCCAGCATCGCGAACGCGACGGCGCGGCTTCGCTTGTTCGGAGCAGCGGCCTCGGTAACGCTGGCCACCGCATCAAACCGGATCGCCTTGAGTGACGGAGTACTCACCTTCAAGACGGCACGATTCCCAGCCTCATCGCCGATCGAGGCTCCGCCCGGCAGGGAGATCGCTTTCGCCAAGCCGAGTCCCTTCTTGCCTCGAATCGCATCGCCCGATCGGACGACGTACCGGAACGTCAATTCGGTCGACCCCGTTCCCGAGACGTAGGTAGCCTGTCGCGGGCCGGTCAAGCCGGTGAGCCCAATCTGGGGCACACCGCTGACAATCACCGCCTCGGAGAATCGCACGATGAAGTCAAGCGAGTCTCCTATGCGATACGTACCCCCCCCGGGCACACGCAACTTGCCGATGACCGAACCGGGCACTGCGTCGATCCGCACGCCATCGGCCACCAACCCCGCGATCCCTGCCGGCAACGCGGCGGCGAGTTTCTCGGTACCCGCAACGATCGCACTCTTTTTCGCAAAGACGAATTTTTGACCGATCGAGACGACATCGGCCGCATCCGCGTTGGCGACGACGTACTGGAAGGTAAGGGTCGCACTGCCACTTCCGGACACATACGTCGCAGTCCGCGTCGCGCCCCCTGCCCGAACCTGAATTTGTGGCTTGCCGCGGACCTGGACGATCTCTGAGAGTGTGACGGCGAACTGCACACGCTGACCTGCGCTGAATATCGCGGGAGCAGGCGCCGTGACACGCTCGACGACAAGCGGCTCATCTGCGACGTCCGCCACGCTGATCGTCACAGGCACTTCGGTCACGAGACCCTTCGCGTCGGACACGCGAATACGGACCGAATAGGAGTTCCGCACCTCGAAGTTGAATGTCGAGGCCGCCTTCAACTGGTTGCCGTCGATCGTGAAGACTCCATTGTCCCCGCTGCCGTCTCCGGCAACGAGGGCGAATGTCAGCGTGTCACCAGCGTCCGGGTCGCTTGCCGAAAGCGCGCCGATCACCGTTCCAGCCGCTTGGTTTTCGGCAACCGACGTGACGGACACCGCGAGTCCTGTCGGTGCCTCATTCAGATCATTCACGCGAATGGATACCACCGTCTCGACGGTCGCCTGTCCTTGCTGGCTGGCCACGACCGTGAATCGGTAGGCCCCCTTGGCCTCGTAGTCCGCGGCGCTAAGCAGTCGTACGGCACCGGTGCCCGCGTCGATCGAGAGAAACGAACGATCATCTCCAGCGACCTCCTTCAGGGAGAAGACGGGACCGCTCATGCCCGCGGGAGCCTTTGCCTGGTAAACGATCGTGGACACGACGGCGTTTTCGTCCACAAATCCACCGGCCGACTGGACAGACGTCTGCAGTTGAGCGATCGCTCCGAGATTGCCAGCAGACGAGATCTGGGAGTTCGACTGCGTCAGCGCTACGACTGCAGCAGCGGGTGGAGCGGATGGTGCTCCGCCTGAGGCTTTCGGTGCGGTGAGCACCTGCGTGAGCACCGAGGTGTCCGCCAGGTTGACTGTGGCGCCGTCGGGAGCCGCGGTCACCGCGCTCGCCAGATTGCGAACGACCGCACCGGCATCTGCACCGACCGTGTTCGCGACGACCATCACGTTCGCGATGGCAGCTGCGACCTTCTGCACGGCCAGCGCGACGGTCTGATCGGCCGTGGGTGCCAGAGGATCGAACGTCGTGAGGTTGACCGTCGTCGACAGTCCCAAGCCCGCGGCAACCTTGGAGGTTGCCGTGGCGACCACTGAGGCCAGCGCCGCAGCATCGGCCGGAGGCGCGCTTCCGAGACTGGCCTCGATGACAGCCGTAACGACCGTCGTGAGTGGGTTGATGACTGTCGATCCCGCCGGAGCGGTGAGAGAACCCGCGAATGGCAGTCCCGTCGAGACATCTGTTCCACCGACGGAGACCAGTGTCGCCGTCAGGCTTCCGAAGTCGAATGAGAAGTTTCCGCTCGCGTCAGTCGTGGTGAAAAGCTCGCCGGCATCGAAGGTCCGGTTGCGATTGACGTCGGCAAAGATCGTCGCCCCGGCCAGATACCCGTCGGCCACCACACCTCTCAGCACGTCGGCCACGCCCGAGATCGAGAACGTCACATCGAGCTTTGTGCCGTCGAGCGACTCGATCGTAAAGACCTCCGATCGCGTTTGACCCGCCCGCAGGGCCTGCACGGCATCGAGCGAGTTGAGCACGCGATAGGAAAACACACCGCCAGAGTTGATGGTGAGCAAGCCCAGATTCGTCAATCCGGCGGGCACGCCGACGGTGGTCTTGAACGCCGCCTGTCCCGCATCGGGATCCACGATCCCGAAAGTTCCGCTCGTCACCAGGAAGCCGGACGCATCGACACCTGCATCCTCGGTGACCGTGTTGGCAAATGGAGTCGGCAACGAGATCACCGCCGCCTCGGGCACGTCCGTGACCGTGAGCGTGAAACCGGCCGTCACAGCCGCGCTACCGGCGACCGTCGCATCGGCGACACTTACAGTCACGGCGTACGTCTGCTTGGTCTCGAAGTTGAGCGCGACGCCCGCCTTGAGGTACAAGGCCGCCCCGCTCACCTCGAAACTCGCCGCGTCTGCCCCCACAAGGGAAATAGAATTGGTTCCCTGGGCATCATCCGCGATCGCGATGTCTGCCACCTTAATTCGAGCCACCGTACTCGTGTTCTCGGCAACAGATGCCGAAGCTGGTGTGAGCGTCACACCTGTCGGGGCCGCATTTTGACTCAGTCTCCATACCTCCGCGCCGGTAGTTCCGTTGTCGGCGACTGAAAAGAGCGTGGAACCACTGACGCCCATAAGGCTGCGGACCGACACCCCGTTCGCCACACTGACCTTCGCGGTGTTGTTCGCAGAGCCATCCGTAGCCCACAAACTGGTGCCCTCGGCATCCGTCGCCATGAAATACAGCGTGTCGCCCATGACGAACAAACTGTGAGGGAACGACCCAATTGAATACGAGTACTCGTCATCCCCGGTATGAAGATCCGCGACAAGGGTCGTGCCCTGCGCAGTGCCATCAGTTCGCCAGAGTTCCATGCCGGTTTCGCCATCATCGGCGGCGAAGTACAGCATGCCGTTAAGGACGGCAGTGGCTCCGTAGGAAGCGGACATACCCATACTGGTGAAGGTTCGCAGTAAATCCAACCCACCGTTCACCCCGGCAGCCGGATTTGTCAGTGCGTAAAAACCGTAAGCTCCTAAGTCACCAGCAAGTTGTGGATCTTCGCCGGGCAAGAAGTCGGTGCCGTCGGAGGCTTCTCGGACAGTACCGAAAACCGATGTAAAAACAGTGTCGATCCCCACGGTAATGGCTTGCGGGTTGCTGGAACTGAGCCCGAAACTCGTGTCCGATACGACGCCGGTCGCGGTATCGAACTGGAAGAGGCCCGCGATGCCGGACTCCTCGTCAATGCCTCGGAAGTACAGCGATGAACCCAGCGAGGTCATTGGGCCGGCGAGGTGCATACTGCCTACGTATACAGAACCGAGTTCTGGAACGGACTCGGTCACGCTTCCATCGGTCTTCCAGACGCGGTACGAGCCCGCTTGGTCGAGCCCCACGAAATACAGCGTTGACCCGACGACGGTCAGGTGTGATGGAGTTGACGGTCCGTCTGACGGCGGTGGCGCGTTTTCGTCAACGAACTGAGTGTTCGTCAACTCGATGCCGTAATCGGTCACCCCGACGTACAGCGTCGTCGCCGTGCCGGTGGGGAATCTCAGAGTCTCGACCCCATCGTTTACCTCAAAAAATCCTCTCGGTACCTGAAACGCCGTTACCTGCTCCGGATACAGTGTGCGAAATGCCGTAGGGTCCGAAGGGCCGACGGCGACCGACACCGGATCGGCCGTGAAATTCTTGACTCGCACCGAGACCATGGCTGGCGCGGCGACGACGACGGACGTGCCGTTTGGCGTGCCGTCGGTTTTCCAGAGTTCGGTGCCGGTTGCCGGGTTGTTCGCCGTGAAGAAAAGGGTGTCGCCGGCTATCGTAAAGTTGGATGGATGCGAACTGGCCGGACCGCTGGAGGCGTAGTATCCGTAAGAGCCTTGGTATCCGGGAGACATGCCCTCGGCGATGTCCTTGACGAGCACCGTGCCTGCGGCGGTGCCGTCGGTGCGCCAGAGTTCAAGGCCCCTCTCGCCGTCGTCCGCCGCGAAGTACAGCATGCCCTTGAAGATCGCGCCGGCTGCGTACGACGCACTGCCGCCGAATGAGTTCACACCGAACGCGCCGTCGGTCCGGGGGTTGACGTCCTTGAGAAGGCCGGTAGCCCCGGTCGCAAGATCCGTCGACCAGAGTTCGGTACCGTGGTCGTCGTCGGTGGCCGCGAACAGCAGCGACCCCCCCAAAACAGCGAGTGCGCCATACGACCCGCTGCCGGTGTTCTCGTCACCTGCCAGATCAGACACCAGCGTAGGAGCAGAACCCGTCGCATTGGTTTTCCAGAGCTTCTTGTCGGCGAAAAAGAAAAGTTGATCGCCCACCGCCGTGAGACCATTCGGATTGGAACCACGAGGAACTTCGTCCGCGCCGTACGTGATCGTCCCTTCCGCCAGGTCGGCGACCAAAACAGTGCCCTCGGCACTGCCGTCGCTTTTCCAGAGTTCGCGTCCCGTCAATCCATCATCCGCCGCGAAAAAGAGCGTCGAACCGACGACGGTCAGTCCAAGCGGAGAAGACGATTCAGGTCGCTCGCCGCTGTAATCGTCATACCAGGTGCCCGGCCGAATGTCCTTGACGAGAACGGTGCCTTCGGATGTGCCGTCAGACTTCCACAATTCCTGCCCTGTTTCGCCACCATCAAACACAAAGAAGAGCGTCGAAGACCCCATGGGTGTCAGGTCGCCAAATCCCCAAGATGAATCGCCCAAGTCTTTTACGAGTGCGGTGCCCTCAGGCGTGCCGTTGCTCTTCCACAACTCGGTGGTGGATCCCTGCCCGTTCCCGAGGTCAACGTTTTGAAAAAAGAAGAGAGACGAGCCGACGGCGACCAAGTTGTAGGCATCGACATTTGTGACGACTGTCGTACCCTCGAGAGTGCCGTCAGACTTCCATAACGCCGTACCGTCGCCATCAGATGCTGTAAAATAAATCGTGGACCCGACCGCGGTGAGCCAACTCGGATCGGACCATTGCGGTCCCGGGTTGATGTCAACTACGCGAATCGTCCCAGTTGACGTGCCGTCGGTCCTCCATAACGCTCGGCCTGTTTCTTCGTCCTCGGCTACGAAGAAGAGCGTGGAGCCAGCGGCTACACATTCCGTGGGGGACCAGCCGTCGCCCAACGACAGGCTTTCCGGACTGACTCGCTCGGTGCTGGCGACGGTGCCGTTCGTTTTCCAGAGCGCTGTGCCGTTTTCGCCACTGACGTCAAAGAACGTCGTCGATCCGATCGTGAGCAACGTGCTGCCCATCCATCTGCCGACGCGTGTGTCCGGAGACGTGAGGCGGGTGGTGCCAGCGGCCGTGCCGTCCGTGGACCAAAGCCCACGTACGCTGTCGGAGCCGAGACTCGACTCGTCGTAGGCGGTGAAATACGCGAGGCCTCCGGCAACCCTGAAATCTTGAGGGAACGAGCCGCGGCCGATCCGGTTGATGTCGGCGACGAGAGACGGCGTCAGCGAGATAACTCCCGCATCGGCGGCGAGCGCGATCTTCGGCTCGAGTTGCTGCACGGCAAGCGGCCGTGCGTCCCGACGGCGACGGCGGCCGGTCGCGCGAGCCTGCCGCATGGGCCAAACCGATCGACCGATACGGGCGAGCACCGTGTTTCTCTTGGACCGCATTGGAAACTCCCTCCAGCCGAATGGCGGATGACCCCCGCCGTACAAGAACCCCACAACAAGCGAAGGGTATCGGTTCTCTCAGGGAGAGGGAAGCCCCCCCAGACCCCCCGCGAAGCATGTGGGAAATTCTCACATCGTGTGATTTTCGTGGAAATGAAGCCGTGCCCTGGGGGCGAGAGTGACCAGTCTTGAGGCTGCGGGAAGAGGAGGTGCACCAAAAAATCGCCGCCCCGTGGTTGGCGGGGCACCCAGGACACCGCCCATGGCGTAGCCGACTCGGGGGGGCTTGGTGCCGCTGCGGCATTTCGCGTTGGGACGAACAATTGACGTGATTGTCCGAGGAGACCTCTGGTCTGCCGGTTGCGATCGAGTTGTGTCGCTGTTTCGAGCCGTCCGACCGAACACCAGAAGGACTTGCTCGAATGTCGGTCAGGGCACTGCGTGTCGGGGCGACACATCCGCGTACTGGACGACGATGGGCACGGTCGATAGCCTCCACCGACCTGAGCTCTCTCTTGGCACTGTGGTCGCTATCCATGACCCGTGGTGAGTCGCGTCGTCTCGTCGTCCATGGTGCCGCGGGTCGCATGGGCCGCCGGGTCGTGGCGTGCGCGGCTGAAGCCGATGCGGCTGGCGGACCCTGGAAGCTCGTCGCCGCGATCGAGCGGCCGGGGCATCCGTTGGCTGGCGAAGATGCCGCAGCCCTCGCGGGGCTGCCG
>Ga0214923_10001666_pt1 | contig 31087 bp, 36 predicted proteins | sample LL1510_MetaG_FD_177993 | JGI IMG/M metagenome (GOLD analysis project Ga0214923, IMG submission 177993) | Freshwater microbial communities from Lake Lanier, Atlanta, Georgia, United States - LL-1510 | ecosystem: Environmental > Aquatic > Freshwater > Lake | place: USA: Georgia | collected...
ATGCTGAAGCAGACAAAGATTTTTCAGATGATTCTGATATTGCTGGACTTTTGGATACACTAGAAGAAATACTACCTGAACCACTTATAGATCCTGAAGTTGAATCAGAATAAGTTATAGTATTAATAGGAGTATTAGAACCAGAATTAGTTCTACTAGATATACCAGATAATGATTGCGTAACAGTAACTGTTTTTGTAACTCCTGTAGGAAAAGTAGTTGGAGAAACAGTTCTAGTTCCATAATTCGTTTCAGATACAGATATAGTTGGTGATTTAGTTTTTACAGCACTAAAAGAATTAGTAGCTGACATTGAATTTGTTTTTGATGGTATAGAAGAAGCTGTAATAGTAGCTGTTTTAAATACAGTTCCGGAATTAATAATTGATCTAGTAATAGTTGTAGAAGCACTACTTGATTTAGAAGCAGCTGAACTACGAGTATTACTAACAGAATTAGTGCTTGTTTTACTGCTAGAAGTACTTGAAGTAATTGTTGGCGAACTGGAAGATGATCTACTGGATCTAGCAGAATTTGAATTAGTATTAGTTCTAGTTGTCACACTGGAAGATGATACAGAATTAGTAGCAGTAATTGTTGGGAATGGATTTCGAGATGTTGTAATAGTTATAGTTCCTGAATATGAATTATATTTAACAGTTCCTGAAACAGTTGATGTTACAGTAGATGTTCTTGATCCAACAGCTGTTCTCGTTGTTGTAGGTGTTCCAGAATCAGTGTTAGTTATTATATTAGTTCCAGATATACTTATAGTAATTTTTGGAGTTTTTGAATTTACAACTGATATTGTTATTGTAGGAGATGCTGATGGTGTCTTTGAAGGTAATCCTGTTCGACTTAACGTTCCAGAATTAGATGATGTTTTACTTTGTGTTGTAGAACCAGTCATAGTTTTAGTTCTAAAAGAAGTTGCTGAATTAGTTCCACAACTAGAAGTAGTTTTAGTAGATGTTAGTGTTCGTGTTGCTGAACCAGAACCAGAAGAGGTTTTTGATGAAGTTGTTGTGGCAGTTGTAGTAAATGTTATCCTAATAGATTTAGTTAGAGCAGGACTTTTAGAAGCAGAGGAAGAGGCACTCGAAGTTTTAGAAGGTCTAATAGAATGTGTCATAGTTGGACTAGCAGAAGTAGTTTTAGATCCTGGAGCAGATCGACTATATGTGGGACTAGCAGAAGTTGTTTTTGAAATAGTGGCAGAAGATGTTCCAGTTTTTGAACTAGTTGATGTTTTAGAAACTGAAGAAGAAGAAGTAGATGTTTTTGTATTAAAAGAAGAAGTAGAAGCAAAAGGGGAAGAAGAACTTGATTTAGAAATAGTTGCTGACTTAGTGCCGGTTCTTGTAGCGGTTGTTGTTTTTGTGCTTGTTCCAGAAGGAGTTATTAAATTGGTTGGAAAACTTGAGCGAGAAGTTGTAGTTGTTTTTGTGCTTGTTTTTGATGAGGTTGTTGATAGAGTTGGCATAATATAATTATTATCTAATTTTCTATCTAATTTATGATTAGTAATAAAATAATTATCATGTAAAGTTGAATTAGTTAAATTACTAACAAAAATAGATGAATTATTAGTATTATCAGAATTAAAAGGATTTAAAACAAAGGAACTTATAATTGATAGAAATAATATGAATGGTTTATAATTCATATAATATATTATAAAAAATTTTATATTGATTAACTTTATTTTATTTAAAATAAATAATATAAACAAACAATTATATAGTAAATATAATTAATGAGTTCTTCAGCAATAGGTATAGATTTAGGCACTACTTTTTCATGCGTAGCTGTATGGTTAAATGATAAAGTAGAAGTTATAGCAAATGATCAAGGAAATCGTACGACTCCATCATGGGTTTCTTTTAGTAATACGGGCGAACGATTAATTGGAGAAAGCGCAAAGTCTCAAGCAGTTTCAAATCAACAAAATACATTTTATGATGTTAAGCGTTTAATTGGTAGAAATTTTAGCGATCCTATTGTTCAAAAAGAAATTAAGAACATGCCATTTAAGGTATTAGCTGGATCAAATGATCGTATTTTGATTGAGGTTATCGTTGGTGATGAAACAAAACAAATGAGTCCAGAAGAATTATCAGCAATGGTATTAGTTAAGATGAAGCAAACTGCTGAATCATTTCTTGGAACTACAGTTAAGGATGCTGTAGTTACAGTTCCAGCTTACTTCAATGATTCTCAAAGAAAAGCGACAAAAGATGCGGGAGCAATTGCTGGTCTAAATATTATTAGAATTATTAATGAACCAACAGCTGCGGCTATTGCTTATGGTTTAGATAAGAAAGGTGAAAAGAATGTATTAATTTTTGATTTTGGCGGCGGAACACACGATGTTACACTTTTATCAATTGACGATGGTGTATTTGAAGTAAAGGCAACAGCAGGTGATGGTCATCTTGGAGGAGAAGATTTTGATCAGCGTATGGTTGAATTCTGCTGTGATGAATTTAAAAAGAAAAATAAGATTGATATTTCTAAAAATTTAAAAGCAAGACGTAGATTACAGAATGTATGTGAGAGAGCGAAGAGAACATTATCAACATCTACTACTGCTACAATTGAAGTAGATGCGTTAAGTGATGGTATTGATTTCTCATATAATATAACAAGAGCTAAATTTGAGGAATTATGCCAAGATTTATTCAAAAAGGCAATTGCTCCAGTTGAACAAGTAATGAAAGATGCAAAGTGGTCTAAAGATCAAGTTCATGATATTGTATTAGTTGGAGGATCAACAAGAGTTCCTAAAGTTCAGCAATTATTGAGAGATTATTTCAATGGAAAAGAATTATGCCAAAGTGTAAATCCTGATGAGGCAGTAGCATATGGGGCGGCTGTTCAAGCGGCGATTTTAAGTGGAGTAAAAAATGAAACACTCGAATCATTAATTGTTCTTGATGTCACACCATTAACTCTTGGTGTAGAAACATCTGGTAATATTATGACACCATTAATTAAAAGAAACACAACAATTCCAACTAAAAAAAGTCAGACATTTTCAACCTATAGTGATAACCAACCTGCGGCGACAGTTAGAGTTTTCCAAGGCGAACGTGCGATGACAAAAGATTGTCATAAACTTGGGGAATTTACACTAGAAGGCATTCCACCAATGCCTAGAGGAAGACCTGAATTAGAAATTACATATGATATTGATGCTAATGGAATTTTAACAGTATCAGCAATGGAGAAATCTACTGGTAAATCTCAAAAGCTAACTATTCAAACCAGTGGTAATGCTCTAAGTAAAGAGGAAGTAGAAAAGATGGTTGCTGATTCAGAAAAGTTTAAAGAAGAAGATGAAAAATTTAGAAATAAGATAGAAGCCAAGAATAAACTAGAAGGAATGGTGTATGGAATGAAGACAACATTAACAGAAGATAAATTAAAAGCTGCTATTCCAGAAGACGAAATGACAAAAATGAATGAATTTGTGACCGATACACTTAAATATCTAGAAGAAGATCATACACAAGAGGAGTATGAAGAAAAACAAAAGCAATTAAATGAATTATTTCAACCAATGAAGTATATGAAACCAGAAGAAGCAAAAGAAGGTGTCTCTCAAGAGATGCCAATGCCACAACCAAAAGTGGAGGAGGTTGATTAGATTGAGAAGTTAAAAATATAAATAAAGTAATATAATTTAGTTTTAGAATAATATAATTAAAAATAATAATTATATTATTTAAATATATATATATTAATGTCAAGCTCAAGTTACGAAACAGTATATGAACATTATGATTCATCTCCAATAGCCATGACTGAAACACCTGTATCACCCCCAGTAAAAAAATTAAGTAGAAGGGAAAAAATAAAGGCTAGTTTAAAGAAGGCAGCTTCTAAAACAAAAGAAGCAGCTAAAAAAGCTGCTGCTAAAACAAAAGAAGTCGCGAAGAAGGGTGTTGAAGTTGCCAAAAAAGGAGGTAAAGCAGTTGTTAAAGGCGTTAAAGCTGCTGCTGCTTGGACAGTATTTTATTTCAGAGTAGCTATGGCAATTGGATTAATTATGTTAATTGCGTATATTTATTCTCTTGTAAAATAAATAATATAGATTATTTTTAAATATATAATATATATATATTTAATGACTAATTATGAAAATTTTAAACTTATGGATAGAATTAAAAAAGCAGGTGGCGCAATAAAAAATGTTACAGTTAAAGTTGGTGGAGAAATAAGAACAGTAGCTGTAAAAGCTAAAGATGTTGTAAAATCTGGAGCAGAAAAGACTGGTAGTATTATTAAGAAGGGAGCAGAAAAAACGGCCGAAGTTGCTAAAAAGGGTGCTGAAATTGCCAAGAAAGGTGCTGAAAAAACTGCTGAACTTGCGAAGAAAGGAGGTTCTGCGGTTGTTAAAGGTGTAAAATCAGCACAAAATGCGTTTTTATTTTATTGGTATGCTGCTATAGCGATAGGAGGAATTTTATTATTAGCCTATATTTATCAAACATTTTTAAAATAAATAAAAAATGTATTGATTATTTATTTCCCTAATCTTCTTACAACCAAATACTTAATTTGGATCTCATATTACCGACTTAGATATATCGATGTATTATTATACAAATCATTCAATATTTAATTAATAAATATATTAATTAGATATTATTATATTAATTTAACAATAATTAAAAAAATTGAATTTATTTTTAATATCAAGTTCAATCCTTATGGATATTCACAACCTTTGGCTATAAACACCTTTTTACAATGCGTCGTTCAGGTCGTCCGCGACCTATTCATGACAGGAAGTCTCCTGTCATGAAGTATCTTGACAGGAAGTCACCAGTTGGCAAGACTCAGTCTAATGTTTGGGCTAATGCTAGGAAAACCCTTGGTTTGCCACCAGCGATACCAAAAGTTGCGGCTGATTGCTCTCCAATCAATTCGAAACCAGTGTGTTTTTCGTCTGATATTCATAAAGCAGCAGATGAGATTTTTGTGCCTATTCCGGTTTATTCAGTTTCGCCTTTGATAACACCTTATTCTACTCCTCCCCGAAAGTTGAATCGCTCAGAGGAAGATCCCTGTCCTCTAAGCGGTTCTTCTCGTCAATTGGATAATCAGAAGGAGGTTTCTTCTGATTCATCTTTTCCTGTTGTGCGAAGGCTACATTTTGAGACGGACCTTTCTACTAGGCCCCAGTCTCTAAGTGACCCTCCTCTTCCCTTAGAGAACCCAGTAAATTTTGGTTGTTCAGTCGATTTTTCTTCAAAGAGTTTGCTTGCTGAAGACAAATCTGTTCAGCAAGCGATTCAGATGAAGTCTGATATCATGATTCGCATATTGAACAAAACTTGGTCGATCGAAGAGAAGAACTCGCGAGTTGACGAGATTCTCCGATTGTTGATTGATACTCAAAAGGAATTAGCTACTCGCATGCAGAGTGAGTATGAGATCCTGAGCAGATCTAACTATGTGGATGCTCAAAAGTTATTCACAATGTATTCAAAGTTGTTGTCTTATATCATGGCAGAAATTAATCTGTATGAAAACATTTAAAAAATTAAATTTTAATTTAATTTTTTAATTGATTAAAAAGTCTTTATCAAAAATTCTGCTGGACTAATATATGATTCTGAAAAATTTGGATAATGTTTAATGATATCTATATATTTTTTTATAATATTAATTTTAAGAAAAAGTTGATTTAAATTTTTTAATTCGTTTATAAAAAAGAATATATCATAACTACTTACATATTTATTAGTATCTCTAATATACCAAAAATATTTTTTTTTGTAAGTAATTATATCGTTTTTTTTATAAATTAATTTATGATTATATCTTGATTTTAAAGTTTCAGTATCGTAAATAATAAATTTATTATCGTATGATTTAAAAATGGTGCTACTTGCGAAATCAATTAGAACTGGAATATATCCATGTGATTTTACATAATATATTTTATTATAAAGATTATAATTTATAATTGATTCATCTGTAGGTCTTAATAATATATTATTGGTTGTTAAATCTTTATGCATGAATTTAAATTTATCTTGTAATATAGCTATAATAAAAAATATTTGTAAGCAAATATCATTTAATATATCTAAATTATTAGTATTTTGAATCATAAATTCAGATAATCTTAATGGTATATTTTCCATTATGAGAATTTGATTGTTATTATTAAAATAATAATTATTAATTTTTACGATATTACTAGGTAATTCTTTTCTAAGAAAATTATTAATAATAATTTCTTTTGGAAATTTACCTAAATATAATGAATTATCAGTTAATATGTATTTTCGTTGATCACTTGTTCTTTTATCAAATTTAACAAAATAATTTTCATCAGAATACATTTCAATATCACGAATTATACTAATATTAATCTTTTTCATTCTTTCAATAATAATTTTTGTTTGTTTAGCAATATCTTCATCTGATACAAAATGATAAAAAATTTTTAATAGGATATTTTTTACATTTTCATTATTTTTCGTGTATTGATATTCATATTTATCACCGAATGTATCATTTTTTTTAACTAATTCAAATCCTAACTTTGTATAAAGTTTTATAGCAATTAAATTATTTGAATCAACATATAAAATAATTGGTTTTTTCTTCATTAGTAAAAATTTTAATGTTTCAATTAAAAGTTTTTTTCCAACTCCTAAATTTCTTTTAGTTTCTAATACAAATACGTCTCTAAATACGTATGAATCATTTATAAATTTTATACGCAATGAACCGACTAATTCTTCATCAATATATGCTGAAGCAAAATAATCAATTTTATTAATTTTTTCTTTATTAGAATTAAGAACTTTTGTAACATCATAAGTTCTATAATCACCAATTATTATTTTAACTTTTTTATTAGTAATTAAATCATCCATATAATTAAATATAAATTATTTATATTTAATTTAGAAATTTTCAAAATAATCATCAATTCTTTCATCATCACTTGTTTTTTTATAAACTGCTATTGTTTGTGGTGATTGTATTTTTCTAAAGTGTTTATAATTTGAATCTATAAATTTTGTTAATTTATTCATTCCACGTTGTAGAGCATCATCAATTATTAAATACCCATCTATATCTAATAACATATCACAATATAATGTATCATTTAAAGAATAATCAAATGTACTGTGAGAAATTATAATAAAATTATATTTTAATCCTTTTTTAACTAAAATTGGTAATGAAAAGTATGAATGATCTTCTATTAATTCATGATATTGTTCGTGTTTAAGATTACTAATTAAATGACTACCACTATAATTAGAACTAGTTTTTTGATTGGGATCAATACTTGTTAATTTTCCTTGCCCAATTTGTTTTAATGCTGTTGTCACATACATAGCGGTTATACCATGATCTAATCCGATCTCTAAACATCTAGTTAATTTAGTATCTTTAATTAATTTAAATATAAACTTGCCTTCTTTTGGTTTAATTGAATTTTTTATTTCATCTCCATGAACTGTTGTTATTTTTAAATTTTCATATAATAATTCTTCAATTGATGAATAATCATTAATATTAATGGTGCTATTAAGGAATAAATATTGAACATATTGATAATACTTATTATAATTATTCTCCTCCAGAGCTCTATACATTTGAAAATTAAAATCAATTTTATTATAATAATACTTTCCAAAATCTTCTAAATATTTAACTTCTGAGAATGATATATTATTTATATTATCAATTATATTACTACAGTCTTCAAATGTAATTTTAGGATTAAATTCAATGAAGCCAATATATTGATCATATATAATTATTCTATTGAATAGTAAAAGCATTAAATATATCATTTTAACAGTTACTTGATCAAATCCAAAATTATGGCATACATAGATACCATTTTCTTTTAAACATGTAAATAATGATAATACCGCTTGAAAATGTTTTTTTTCTTGATATTTAATACGATCATAAATTGTTAAATCTTTAATGTCATTATATGGAGACCAATATTTATAAATTGTTTTGTATTTTTTTGAACAATAGAATAAACCATCTTGTAGTTTAATATCAATTATACGAGTTTCCTTAGGATCATGTTGTAAATATCCTATATCATTCATATCTACTTTAAAATATTTTAGTAAATAATCTTTAATATTTTCATCATCTTTGGCCATAATTTTTTCTTTAATCAAATCTTTTTTTACATTACGTCTTAATAATCTAATAGTTTCTTGTAATTTTAAACCTCTATCAAATAAATCATTCCAGTATGATATTGGTTTCTCTTCTATTTTATATGTCATTTCATATCTATCTAAATTAAAGAATATTTCAGTTTTCATAATATATAGATTATATAAAATTATTTTTTAATTGAAATTCTAAATCTAAATTTTCTTCTAATATATTATTTATAGCAGTTAATCGTTTTTCTAATGGAGTGCCTTTACATTTTCTAGACCTAATTTTAATTTTTTTCTCTAGAGATAAACTTCTGTTTTTAATTAAAATATTTTCTTCAATTCCTTTAACCCAACCATAAAATTTCCATTCTCCTTCTCCTTTTTTAGCATGTGTATATTTAGCTCCTCCGACTAATTCACCATTATGTTGGCGTAATCTTCTATCAGTATTATTAGTAATACCTATATATGTATTATTATTTATGGTATTAACTAATAAATATATAACATAATTTGGATTAAGTATTTTATTTTTCATATAAAATATAATATATTATATTTTATATGAAAATTAAAAAATTGGAAATAGAAGATTATATAAAATTACAAAATTTTTTGAAAGAAAATATACCAAATTCGGATAATATTTTAATTGACATACCAAATCATATACCAAATATAATAACTGATATAGTATTGCGTGTATATACAATTGATAAAAATTTACAAAATAGGATTAATTTTGTAATTAATAATGATGAGAATGCTAGTTACCTAAAAATATTAGATGGCGATATAAATGTTAAAATAATAAAAAAAATACAAGATTATATTAAACAAAATTTGATTACAAAAATTAACATTATAATATAGCAAACTTAGCTAATATTTATAATAATACAAATTTCTATCTGTTGATGCTTTTCCATAAATCATTATATCAATATTACGTTCAACTTTATCAATGCGTTTGTTTAATACATTTAATTCTGATGAAAAATCTGTTAATCTTATTTCAATAATTAATTTATTTAGGCGATCACTAAAATTGGAATTAATTGCTTCATAATTTATATTATTCCTATATTTAATAATCGCAAAGAATACCATCATTTCAGGTATTTGTTGTATTTTAAATATATAGCAATAGAAATTTTGAAAAGTAACAATTTTATCATGTATAATAATTTTATTATAATCTGTTTGATAATATACAGTTTTCTTAACAAGGGTATCTATTAATTCTTTATTTCTAATATATATATCTAAGTATTCAGCATCAGTTAATATAATATTATGTGGATTTATTTTATTATTTTGTTTTACAACTATCATTCTTTTAATATTTGTTATTGTATATGTTATTTTATAATAAAAATTGAATTTATAATTCTATTAGATATTACTTCCAAGAGTTTTAAAACACCCATCAATATGACGCATCTAGAGGGAGACAAAGAATTATTAAACTTACAGGATGCTGGGAAAAAGTTAAATTATGCCTATATTAAATGGGAAGACATTGACACAAGGCGAAATTTCATAAACAACGAATTATATAAAATCGAAGGTATTGTATGGACCGCAAAAAAAAAGCTAAATGAAATTACTTCTATAACTGATATCTTGTATATTTCTTTAAAACAAGAGTATGATAATATTTTGAAATCATACAAGATTATGTTAGAAAATTTTAAATTAATAACTGAAAAGTTAAACAATGCGAACATTGAATATATGATAGCAAAGAACAATTTTGATGAGGCAGAAATAGTCTGCGACAAGATAGCAGCTCATAACATAAATGCTTGATTATTTTATATAAAGATTCATTTATATAATAATAAATGCCAAGAAGAGACTATAGTGATAATGAAGAAGATGAACAAACAATGGATGTAAAAATATATCGTTCAACAACCGCTCAAATTGTTCCACAAATATCAAATGATGAATTAAGAAACCAAATAATTAAAACACGTACATCTTTAAACTTAACTCCGCTACAATTGAATCAAAAATGTAAATTTCAATTCAAATATACTATTCGTGATATTGAATCAGGTAAGTCAATACCAACATTGACCGAAAAAAGAGCTATATCAATTGCTCTAGGTATTGATTTGAAATAAAAATTGATTTAAATAATTATTAATTATTTAAATTATATTAATTAGAAATGCTTTCATCCAATTCAAAATATGGTATTATTGAAACTGGTAGCTTAAGACATCCTAAAGATAGATATTTAATTCATTCTATTATATTATTCACAAAAAACTTAGGAGATGATGTATTAATATATGTTGATAATTATGGACAATTATATCATTTTGCTAATAATTTTGACGTTAATTATCAATTATTAACAATAGTTGGAAGAGATGAAACAAATATTATACGCAATCCAAGGTATAGACCAATTCCTTATCCAGGTGGAGATATGGATGATTTTATATTATATCCAAATATTATTGATTATATAACACCATTATCAAATGATTTAATTGATTTTGTAAAAAGTCAAAATTATCCAATTAAGAATCTAAATATGTTGGCTAATCTAATTGGTTAGACTTTTTCATTTTCTTTATTTTTATTTATCATAATTATGATAAATAGATAATTCACAATCTATATAAGACCCAGTAAATCCTTTTTCAATAATAGTGCGACAAAATGAAGCATCTTCACGATATAAATATTCAGGACTACTATTAAATGGAAAATATAGCCATAAATTGTATTTAACGGAACAATGACCAAGAGCAAATGATTTTGATCTTGATTTTATTTCGGGTCTAATTTCAATCTTAATACCAGATTTGTCAGGAAAACAAGCATCTGAATAAGAAGTATAATCAAAGAATTTTTGATTTGGAATAATTGATTTTTTATAAATTGGAATATAATTATGAACTACTAAATCAGTATTTGATTCAATAAATGATTTTTCAATAAATTCTAATCTATTTGGTAGCATTTCATCATCACTGTCAAAGAAAGAAATAATATCAATACTATCGACTTCTTTTAATAATTGAGCAGCTTTATTTCTATTAAAAGCGGCATTTTGTTTATTCTCTGAACAAACAAATCGTATTTGAAATTTAAATGAATCTAGATTTGGAATATCATTATTTTCACAAGATGAAGCAGAAAAACATACAATGTCAGGTAATCTTGTTTGATTTTGAATGCTATTTAAGCATCGTATTAGAAACGGAAGATGATTTTTATAAGTTGGTATTACAACAGCAATTTTTAATTTATTCATATATTTTGTTTTTTAATATGAATATTTTTTTATATAAAAAATTGATTTTTTATAATTATATAATTTATTACTAAACAAAATATATGAACCAATTAAATATATTATGATTAAAATGATAATTAATGTTCTCCATGTTAAACCAAAACCTAAACCAAAAGAATATTTGCCAATAGAAATTAAATGTATATTATATGATTTGAGTGATTCAAATGATGATCAAATACGTAATTTAAGGGATTATTGTCACTTAAAAAATTTAATATTTTCAACACGAAGATATAATTCAAGTAAATACTCAGATGATCGAAATTATATTACAAAACTACCAGCATTTCATGTGTATATGAAAGATGCTTATCAAAATACATTTTATTTGAATGCTAGAGAAATCAATGAAGTTAATATAATTATTAGATTATATAATGAAAAACTTGAGAGAAAAAGAAAGAGAAAGGAGGAATGGAATAAATTTTATGAACAGATATATAATTTATTTTCAATCAGATATAATCGTAGCTTATTAGAAAGAACAAAAGATAATGAAAAAAGATTAGAAAAAAAACGAATAAGAGATTTGGAAAATATGCGGATTAATCAATTAGAAAAACTAAAACAAATTGAAGAAAGCGATAATAAGATTTTAATCGCACAATCTAAATAAGCGCAACTAAATAAACATAACTAAATAAACATAAAGAAATTATTTTATATATACTATGAATAATCGGTTATCATTACCAATATCATTACCAAGTAATTTATCACTGTGGAAGTTACATCATTATAATTTAGCTACAACATTAGTTAATAAATTATTAAATGATGAAGTTTCTGAAGATTTTAGAAATAAATTTCATTATGAGTCTATAAAGATTGGATATAATGAAAATACTGATTATGTATTTTTATATGATAATGTTGTGAATTATGCGATGATACACAATAATTTATTAGAAATAGTAGATGAATTTGGAAATATAAAAGAAATACAATCAGATGACAGAAATTGTATGGGTATCTTATATAGGATAATATCATCTTAAATTAATAACCTTACTATTAATTAAATAATTGCACGGCCTATATTTCTAAAATAAGCTAATACGCTTAAGACTAACGCGAATAAGCCAGCTAGTAATGAAACTACATTTGACCAATAAGCTAATTTTGATTGAGTGTCATTATTTTCATTTAAGAATGAAGTACTTAAGATTTGTAAAAAGATGGCTAAAATAGTAAAAATAAAGTGTAAAAACATATAATATAAATTAAAATATATATTAATTATATTTTAATTCAAATTATTTTTTAATAACTTTTCTATCATAATCTTTTAATGTATTTTCAAGTCTTTGAATACTTTCAAATATATTATTAATTAAATCCGTTTTTTGTCTATTTTCTAATTTAATTCTAAGTTGTTCTTCTTTTTCTAACTCATCTTTTCTTTTTTGTGTTTCAATCGCAATTTTTACTTCTGTATCTATAATTTTTTTTGCTTCAACTAAATATGGATTTATTCCATATTTTTCATAATATTGCTTATTTCTAATATACATTAAATAACCATAAAAATCATTATTATTTAATAAGTTTATCATATTTATATCAGCATAAAACAAATCAGATTTTTTTTCTATTTCAGTTAGTGAATTAAGTATATGATCTGTCGGATTTGGTAAAGCATTAATTACTGGTGATACTGGTTGAGATACTAGAGGAGAGACTGGCATTATCTTATGTTGTCCAGTGTATATTATATCATTACTATGAGATGATTCCATATTATATAAATATATAATTATATTTTTAAATCAAAGATTGAAAAAAATTGATAAATATAATTATTATCAATATTTGTAAGGAAAGTATAGAAAAAGATGAGCACTCCAATTGATATTTCATCATGGCAATGGCTTGAACTATTTCGTGCTTCTAAATTGATTCAAAAAGTAATTACTAATCAAGTATCTTCAATGTTTGAAAAAGAATTTGATTATGACTCGATGAAAATTGAATATAATCAAGAAAATGATTCTGTATATTTGTCTGATATAAATGGTTCTATTGGAATGATATATGATAATATTGTATATTTAGTAGATATAAATGGTTCTAAAATTGATGGTCAAGATGAAATAGTTCAAGAGCAAGTTCAAGAGCAAGTTCAAGAGCAAGTTCAAGAGCAAGTTCAAGAGCAATTCCAAGAATAATAATTTGTTCTATTTTTATTTATATCTGAAATAAGTCTTAATTTCGATGGATTATTAAGTGTTAAACTATTTTGTGTTGAAATGATTTCGTTTTCAGGAATGTCTATTTTAGATAAATCTGAACTATATCTTAAAAAATAATTAATTCGATTATTTGGTAAGATTGTATTAAAAATTTGTTCTTCACCAAAATAATATATTGTATTTTCTTGAATTGTCCCATTATCATTCCATACTTTATAAGTGCCATGTAATACACCATCTAGGTAATTAATATAAGATTCTTTATTACCATTATCATAATATCTTTTTTCAATACCATATTTAGTATCATTTAAATAATTACAATTTAATTTAAATTGTCCATTAGAATACCATTCATTAAATATTCCATTTTTTTTATCAAGTATATAATTTATAGAATATTTACGATATCCATTTTCATACCAAACTTCAAGAAATTTATGATATATTTCATTATTTTCTAAAGTATATTTTATGCGTTGTTTAAGACGGCCATTTGAATAAAAATCTTGATATAAATTTTTTTTTTGAGGCCATTTTTGTTCTAATATAGGTTTATTATAATTTAAAGCCATTAATTTATCAATAAAAAAATGAATTCCTTTACTAGATACATTATTAATATTTTCATCAAATTCTAATTTAATAGTTTGACCAACTCTATAAACGATTGGTTCAAAATAAAAAGCAGATGTTGCTGAAGTATATGCTATATTATTTTCATCTATAATTGATAATACTATCGCAACATTACATCTATATTTAGCAGATAATTTATTTATTATATTTTTACGCGTCATATTAGTTTTAGCACGAACTGGTATAAAAAGATTTATTAATACACGTATATTATTTTCAGTTATTCCTGATTTATAAGCATTCATATTATAATAAATAGAATAACTTTATAATAAATTAAATAAAAAAATTGAAATTCAAATACGTAGCCCTAAGTCCATTAAATAAAAAAAGCCTAAGATGTCTGGTCGTAGAAATAGTTTTCGCTCATGTCGCACAAGAAATGCTTTACCATTAGTTCAAACCCCGATTAGACGAATCTCAAGTATAAATAGATTAAGAGAAAGAGCAGCAAATCAGGATAGAAGTAATCGTGGTAGATTTATAAGAACTGCTAGATCTCGGAATTTATTTGCTACACCTACACCAGTATCATCACCGATATCCACTCCAATTAATCCAGTTAGATTAATATTACGTTTTAATAACGTATCTTCATATTCACCAATTAGTAATACTAATATGTCTCCAGTTATTGATCCAGTTAATAATATTATTGAGACGCCTTCTCATCGCGCAGTAAGTAATTTAGAATTATTTGGATTACAAGATGAGAGTCCAGTAATAGATAGTATTAGATTCCCGATTTCAACTTTTGATTTAGATCGTGAAATCATAAATATAAATACTAATTTATTTGAATCAGACTACGTATATGATCATTTAAGATTAAATGATTTAGATTTAGATAATTTTGATGATTTATCATTATAGGCTATTCAATGGTATTTCGTAATTTGTTGCGAAATATGAATAACGCTGATTCGTAATAAGAAATAACTGATTAATAAGATTTATTTATAAATATTATAATATATATAAATAATTATTAATAATAATATTACGAAATATCATAAATGAATTATAATCAAGTATTTAAAACTTTTGAAGAGGCTAAATTACATTATAAAATACCAGATGATCGCTTATATTTAAAAATTATAGATCATCCTAGTTCATTAAATAAGATTCTTCTGCGAGGAAAAGTAGTAAATTATATTGGAAAAGGAATTAAATTATATCCAGGATATCCTGGTGGTAATCAATCATATGCTTCTCAATTTCCAATAATCCAACATTTTAGTAAATTTAATACGATATATATTTTTCGTAAATTAATTGATGGTAATATAGTATGTATGGGTCAATATCTATTTCAAAATATGAAAAAAAAAATTGCTGAAACTGGTTTTACATATTATGATATTAAATTTTATAGAAAAGAGGAAATTCAATATAGAATAAATTAAATTATAAAGATTTAATATTAAATTAATAATAATGAATTCATTTTTGAAGGAAATAAATGATATATACAATACGTCAATATATACAAAAACATTTATACGATTATATATCTTAATAACAATTATATTTACGTCTTATGGAACATATTGTATGGTTCTAAAACAGTATGAAAATGGAGGTTGGATAATATTTACAATTGGAATATTATTAATTATGTTAGCTGTTGTAAATTTAATAATTGTATGTATAGCAAATTGTCTTGATATAAGATAAGAAAATATTTTATATTTTAGTATATAATGACAGATTTATTAGATTTAACGGGAATAATAACTTTAAGAGATAAAATATTAAGATTATTAGATTTAACAGTTGGTATTAGTAATGGATCTATACCTGATCAAATTAAAGCAAAACTAAAAAGAAAACAATTAATGGATCAAATTAATGAATGTCCTCAATTAAAACATATATGTATATTTGGTAGTTTATCACAATACACGTTTATAAATGTAATAAATAAAGCTCATCCTGAAATAAAAGAATATCCCAATGCAAAATCAGCGTGTACCTTTATAGCAACTAATTTTGGATTAAAATTATTATCTATAACAGACAAAAATTTACAATTAGGAATTAACTCTAAATTAATCGACGATGAATTAAAAATTGGTATTGAATTACATAATAATACTGGAGAAGAACATACATCAGTTGAAGAATATTTAAATGCTGTTCCAACAAACAAAAAATTTAAAAAAGATGCGGGTGTATCAACATTTATTAATGGAATAACTGATGAGACTGGTATTCCATATATAGATCAATTACTAACAAATTTAGATAGATCAATTAAAACAGATAAATTAACTTTAATTGTATTAACAAAAGGAAATATATCATTATCAATAATATTAATCTTAAATAATCCGCAAAAATTTAGTATCTTTGATAGTCATGGAAATACAAATAAGTTCTGCAGTGAAGGAGCATCATACATAATATATGATGATAATAATTTAATAGATACTCTAAATAAATATTTTAATATTGAACCTTTTACTGAAGAAGAACGTTTAGATGACACAATTCGTCAATTAAATCAAATAGATTATACTGTATTTCAATTATAAACTAATATATTAACTTTTCTTTTTTTGTTAGAATAATATAAATAATTAATATTTATATTATAAATGTCTAAAAAAACGTTTATATATATATTGAGATTAGAAGAAAATCATTATTTTATTGATAAGAGCAATCATGTTGAAAATAGATTAAGGGATCATTTAAAAGGTATAGTTTGTGGAATGACAAAAAGATATAAACCATTAGCTATTACAGTTATACCAAATTGTGATGAATCAGAATTAGATCTATATATAAAAAAATATATGGTAAAATATGGTATTAACAAAGTTAGAGGTGGATCATATAAGAAAAATAAATTTGAAGACAATGAATTAAAAAAATTAAAAGCAGAATTAGAAATTTTATCAAAACATTCAATGTTAAAACTGCCAATAATGCCACCTGAATTCATAATAATTCCAAAAGAAGAATCAACACAAAATAAGACTAATCTAAAAAAAGAGGGTGTTAAAAAGGAGGTTGTTAAAAAAGAGGTTGTTAAAAATGAGATTAAAAAGGATGTTAAAAAGGGTAGTGTTTTAAAAATTCCAATAAAAAATGCAAATGGAACATGTTATAATTGTGGAAAAGATGGACATTATGTAGGAGACTGCAGACAATTAATGAGGAATGACGATACAGAAGAAAATGAAGAATCTGAATTAAACTATGATGATTTAATTAGTGATTAAAATAATTTATTGAGATATGGAAGAATCCATGGAACAAAAGCAGCCATAAAACACCACATTGCTCCGACTGCTTTTTTATTAGAATATATATAAAATGATAGACCAAAAGATAATAATATTGCTATAGTATTACTGAATCCTTTATCTAGACCGTATAATGATAATAATACAAGGGCTCCTATAAAATAAGCATAATATGTGTTAAAATATTTACTATAATTCCATTTCCAATGTAAATGAGGAGTTGATTCTTCAGTAACAGTTGTACATTCTAAATTTTTATTATTAAATATTGTCTTAGTATAGAGGAAAGTTAAAATTAGGTATATTATCATATAAGCATTAACAAAAGAAGGTAATTTATTTTCATTGAAATACAATATGCTTAACCATAATATAATTGGCTCTAAATGATTTATAAAGATACCAGCATTTGTTAAATTTTTATTAGTATTATCACATTTTTGATTATTCCAAAGAAAGTATTCAATTAACTGCATAAATACTACCCAAGCATAAAAATATGCTTCTGATTTATATCCTAAATTATATAACCTTATACTCCCTAATGATCCAATTATGAATGTTATTAATGAGACCTGTGAATTAAAACACATATATATATATCATATATAAATATATTAAATATTTTTCTATTATTAGATCTATTAAAAAAATTGATTATATAAATACTTATTACTATAAATATTATAATAATAATTAATGAGAACAGTCGTATATTGTCGTGTATCAAACCTAAAAGATGCGTCATTTAGCTTTATAAGTCAGGAAGAGGAATGCAAAAAATACTGTCATGAAAATAAACTAAAAATTAAATACGTTTATAAGGAACATAATAGTGGCTTTGGAAAACAGAAAGTATTAGACAATATTATTTTAACAAATAAGGATATAAATTTGATTATTTATGACATTACGCGTTTTAGCAGATCTAAATTATATGGAGAGAAACTATTAAAAATATGTAAGAAGAAGAATATAATTATTCACTTTGTAAAAAATAACGTAGTATATAAACCAAATGATAACGATGAAGACGACACTTTATACAAAGTATTACATGGTTTAAATAACAGTCAAAGTGAATGGACTACAATTCGAGACAGAATTATAACAAGTATAAATTTTAGACGTAATCGTGGTATGTGTTTAGGAAAGGCTCCGTTTGGATTTGATAGTGTTGATAAGAAATTGGTTCCTAATAATAATTTTAACGCAATACGATTAATAGTTGGATTAAGAAATGGAGTAAAAACAATTCATGAAATAAGACAAATTCTAGGGAAAGTTGCGAAAGATGCTCAACTATTGTCATTTTATGATGAAAACAATAAGGAAATTACAACTTTTTCACATACTCTAATGCTGGATTTTAAAACAATAACTAATATTCTAAATGAATATAATGTAAGCAATAAACATTGGATTCCATCACAAGTCGCAATGATGTATAAAAAATATTGTATGTATGATGAATTTAAATGTGATACAGAATTTGTAAATAAATTCAATAATATTCGATCAAGCACTAGTTCAAGCACTAGTTCAAGCACTAGTTCAAATACTCGTTCTAATTCAAATGCTTACGTATCTTTTAAAGATAATATGATGTGCGAAGATACTTAATTTATATTTTTTTAATTAATAAATAAAATTGAAAATTATAAATATATCACATCAAATTTAGAGTAGATATTCACATCCCCGGGCGTAGCATGTCTTTCGTGTTCACATTTGAGTATGTGCCACAACAAAGAGAGATGCTGGAAGCTAATACACGAATTGAGAACATTAAGAAAAGGATAACCCCATCGGAAGCTGGCCTTGATAAGATTATTGCTTCAGGTTGTTACACTAATTTGAGAGATCCAGTGACATTTTTTTTGGAAAACCATATTAAGTTAGAGAAGTTGAAAAAAGATTGGTTGATGTCAGATTCGAATGACATCAAAATTGTCAAAGATATTATTGAGCATATTCGTTATAGAATGGTTTATTTGGAATCATCAATTTGTAAAAGAAAGATTAACAAAGAGGCAATCCAAATTGACATAATGAATACTACGATTGATTTTCGCAAGTATCTGCAAATACGCCATGATTATGAAGCAGGAATGTACAGTTATTAGTTTTTTCAATATCTATTGAAAAAATTGATTATTTTAATTTATATAGGAAACAAAATATAAATTAAACAACAATGAATGTTATTTCAAATAGAGAAATTGATGGGACAGATTCGGCATTTATAATAATAGATGATTTTTTGGATCAAGAAGAACAAAAAATATATGACAAATATGTAAGGAACATAGAAGATTGGAAGAATGGGCACTTTTGGGGATGTGAAATTCAGAGACTACAAAAGTGGTATAATGACGATGACAAATATTTTTCAAAACATTGGGCGAATCAAAGTCATGATAGATGGAAATCAAATAAGCATGAGGGATGGTTATTAGGTTTAAGAGAAAAAGTTCAGAGAAAGATAAATGAAGTATTTGATACTATTATAATAGAAAAGGATTTGAATGGTTGTAATAGACCGACATTAAATAGTTCGTTACTAAATTATTATCGCGATGGAAGTGATTGTATTAAGTATCATTCTGATGATGAAAAAGTATTTGGAAGTAATCCAACTGTGGGTATGTTGGCATTTGGAAGTCTTCGTCAATTACAATTTAAGAGAATACAATATAAAACGGAAAATGAATATCAATATGTGAGAAATCCTGCGGAAGACCATTTAAATAAGAAGTTTGTAATAAAACCTGGTTCATTATTCTTGATGATGGGTTCTGTTCAAAAATACTATTATCATGGGATTGATAAGGATGCGTCTGTTGTTGATCCGCGATATAGTATAACATTTCGCGCACATAAAAATTAAACAAAGATGTTTATTTATATAAATTTTAATTTATATAAATAAATATTATTAATATAAATTAATGTTAAATGAAGAAGAAGATAAATTAAATATATCAGAAGAGCAATTAAAGGAAGCACAAATAGTCGAACAAGATGCTATTCCAAATAATGATCCAGATAGAGATCTTGAAAAGAATGAACCATATACTATTAAGCCTGAAGAAAATATAATTAATCTATATTTGAGTAGTATTACTCAAGTATATAATCAAATTAAGAATGAGATTGTAAATCCCAATAGTAATCTTAGGCAAAATACAACACAAATAAAAAAACGAGTTATTCTATGGTTTGGTTTTAAAGAAGAAAATAAAAATTATTAATTTTTTATTTATAATTAATAATTATTGTATATTAATATATAATAGAATGAGTACATTTTTAAGTAATTTAAAATGGCGTCGTGCTGAAAAACATTTTAGTCCCGGGCATGTTGATACATCAATGATTGAGAAAGCAATGGTAAATGCTCCTACATCATATGGAATGCAGCCATTTCATATATTTAGAATAACAAGTATAAGATTAAAAGAAAAATTAAAACCTGCTTGTTATAATCAGGCTCAAATAACTGAATGTTATGCTTTATTTATATTTTGTGCTAGAACAGATTTAAATAAAAGAAAAGATGAATTTTTAAACGCAAAACAACCGCCAAATATTACAGGATTTCAAAAAGCAATTACTAAATTTTTTAATAGAATGTGTGGATTAAGTGGCAATTCTGATGCTACAGAAACAGATTGTGATTTATCAGTTGAATGGGCAAAACGTCAAGCATATATAGCGTTAGGATATGCTTTAGCAGCAGCAACAGAATTAAAGATAGCAAGTTGTCCAATGGAAGGATTTGATGCTAATAAAATTAAAGATTTATTAAATTTGGATGATAAATATGAGCCATGTGTATTATTAACGGTTGGTAGAAAGAATAATAATTATAAAATAGAGCCAAGATTTAGATTTCCAGCAGATGAATTAATTGAAAGAATGGAATATAATGATATTAAATAAATATAATTTATTATAAATAGTATAATAATATGAATCAGTTAATTTTAAATTATAAGAATAAATATTTGAAGTATAAAAAGAAATATTTAGATTTAAAATATGGTGGTCTTCCAAAATATATACTTCCTCATCTTCGTCCATTTGCTAAGAATTATTATGTTAACATAAAAGAAAGTCTTTTATTAGATTTATATTTTAAAGATAAATTAGTAGCTGATCTAAATTCAGCAGGTTATAACTTATCTGCTCCAGATTTAGCATCGATTGTTTATATATATGGTCAAAATGAATATCCTAAAAAGAATGAGGGTGAAACAGAGATTAAATTTATGGAAAGAAAGTTACAACACATTACACAATTTAAAAATGTTCAAATGATAAATACACTATATGGCAATTATAAAGAAATACTAACTAATAAAGTAAGATTTCATGAATATTTTAAAGACAATACAAAAATACAAAAATATATGACACCATGGATATCTATTAAAAAAGAAACTAGACTTGAAGATATATCAAAAATTAAATTTTCTGGAAAAGAATGTAAAGTTCTTAAAGCTGAAAATGGATATAGAAGTTGGGGGACTATTTTAGTAAAAAATACACAGGAGATATTAGATCAAATTAAAAAATATGATGAACGATATTTAGTTTCTAATAGAGAACATACACAACTTGTTAAAGCTGATGATTGGATTGTAGAAAATTATATAAAGCAAGATACTATTGAAGATAGAAAGTTTTTTATAAGAGTTCATATATTAGTAGTATCTATAAATGGAAAATTTAATGCTTACATTAGTAATAAACATCCATATAGTATAATAAAAATAGAAGCAAAAAATGAAACGTTTTTATCACAAGATAATATTGATGAAATTGCAGGATCTCATTTATCAACATATGATGGAACTGGCGGTGGTGGGAATAATTATAGAGATAAAAATAATAATCCTAAGATGTATAATTTAGAATATAATCCTTATTGGCCAAAAATCTTACCAGATGGTTATAATAATGATGATAAATTAAAAATTGATAAAAATTTAAATGAATTATTTGGAATTATATTCAGCCCTGATAAAATATCTAAATTAAAACCTGATTTTAATTCTCCAAATGGTTTTGAAATATTTGGATGCGATATTAGTTTTGAAAATAAAGAAGTAAAATTACATGAAATAAATCGTAGAACGGGTTTAGTATTACAGGCTCCATTTATAGCTGATATATTAAAAATTTATAAACATGAAGAAGATTTTAATAATTTTTCAAAATTAATATAATTTTATAATATGTTAATAAATATTAATATTTATTAATATATGGATGATATATTTTTTAATAAATATATGAAATATAAGCAAAAGTATATTCAGTTAAAAACTGAAAATTCTTTTGCGCGAAGTAATAGCTTCAAGCAAAAGTATATTGCGCTAAAGGCGCAATCTATTTTTGCGCAAAGTGATAGCTTAGAAGATAATCACTCATATATAAATCAATTAGGTGGTCGTAATAAGACATATTATATATCTAGTTCATTTAAGATTAATAAGGAATTTATAGAAAATTTTAAATTATTATTAAAAAAGAAAAAATATATTGAATCATCAGAAGTTCCAATTAACTTTGTATTTATTTATAATTCAGTTGATAGAAAAAATTTTTTATCAAACATTAATAATGACTTTAAAAAGTCTCAATTAATTAATATTATTAGTGGAAAATCATATGAAGGATTAATTAATAATATTCTATTTACAAATAAATATAAGAATAATTTTTTTATTCATCCTTATCAAGAAATAGATATTAATAATATTAAAGATATAAATAAATCATATATATTAGATCCAAAATTTACATATGGATCAAGTGACATAAATCGGTGGCTAGAGAATCCCAGATCATTAGTATCATCAAAAAAAGAAATTGAAGAAATAATCAGAAAAAATCCTCAGTATAAGGAATGGATAATTAAGGATGAACTAACAGAACCAACTTTAAAGAATGGTAGAAAGATAACATTAAATTTATTATTTTTAGTAAAAGTAAAACCTTTAAGAATATATTTTTACAAAAAAAAATTATATACTTTGCCAAAAAAATTATACGATAAAGATACCTTTTATACAGATGGTTATGTTCGCGAACCATACCCGTATCATATATATAATCGTGATATATCATTTGAAGAAAATAATATCGCAAGAGATATTTTATTTTTTCCTGATTCTTATCCCGATAATTGGACTAAAAGAGAAACATTAGAGATGGATGAAATGATTAATAGTATTATTCCTATAATTTTCCAATCAAATATAAATTTTGAAACAGTGTATAATTCAAAAAATGGATATGAAATTTTAAATGCTACAGTAGATCTATATGAACGATTAGGTCCAATAGTTCATGGAATATTTACAGATTGGTATCCATTTCTCCATAGGAATATATTACCAGGATTAATTTCTATTTTGATAGATAATAAAGATCATAAAGATTTTCAAAGAGTATCATTAAAAGAAAAAATTAAATCTATATCAACAATTAATAACTATAAATTTGAACGTTATTTTTCATATGGAAGATCATTGCCACCAACAACAATTGATAAAACATTTTATGTTAAAATGCAGGAAACTGATTTTGAGGAAGAATTAATTGGATATTTAATTAAACAGGAATATAAAAAAGAATTTAATTTTCCGGTTGATTTTATATTATTATCAGGACATCCATCACATTATAGACACCGTTTTGATTCTAAAGGATCTAATTGGATAAGTTTATTATATGGAAATTCTAAGACGGAAATTACTAATAAAATTTTATTGCATAAGAAATATAAAGATTTTGATTTTATAATAAGCGCAAATTATTTATCTAGAAATAAACCTATTCCAGATATAGATGAAAAAACTATAAAAATATTAAAACCATTAAATGGATTTAGTGGTAGTGGAATAAAAGTGCTTCAAACAAAATCAGAAATAGAATCATGGTTAAAAGAGTCTGATAATGAAAGATACAAAGAATGGTTATTAGAAGATTATATAGTTGATCCTGATTTAAAAGGTGGTCATAAATTTCATTTTAGAGTATTAGTTTTAGTTAAAGTGATTAAAAATAAACCAATTGAGGTGTTTATATCTGAACATAAATTTTTTGTCAAAGCATTAGAAAAGTATCAAAAAGGTGATTGGAATAATAAGGATATACATGATACACATTACAAGGCAATGAAATATGATACATTTCCACAACACTTGCCAGATGGTTGGTCAATTCAAGATGGAGAAAGCGCTATAAAAAAGATGAATCAAATTGTAACAAAGATATTTACAAATCAGAATGATTTTAAACCAGATTGGAATGCTAAAAATGGATTTGAGATATTTGGAACTGATTTTATATTTTCAAAGAAACAAACATATTTATTAGAAATAAATGCTAAAACTGGAATCAAAGGATGTAATATAGTTATACCTGGAATTGTAGATACAATATTAGAAGGAAAAGAAAATAAATATTTTACAAAATTAATTTAAATAGTATTATAATATGAATGAATTATATTCAAATTATAAGAATAAATATTTAAAGTATCGTCTTAAATATTTTGAATTAAAACAAAAACAATCTATTCAAAAAGGTGGTTCGTATCAACCGACATTTTTCATTTATTCAGTATATGATAGACATAAAGATTTTATAAACTATATGAAATTATTATTAATAGAAAGAGGATGGAAAGAATCAACAGTATTTCCAGTTGATTTTATATTCTTATATTTTTCATATAAGATTGAACCACCTATTCTTGATACTAATCAATCTAAATTAGTTAATTTAATAAAGGGAAAAACATTTAATAACATATTAGACAATGAGTTATTTATAAAAAAATTTAAATATGAATATTTTATGTATCCATATAAGATTATTGATGTAAATGATATTACAACAATTGATAAAAAGTATGCTTTATTTCCAATATATAATAAATATATAAATCGTAATTATGTTAAAAAAATAGTATCTTCTAAGGAAGATATTCAAGAATATATTAAATTATATCCAGAAATGAATAAATGGATGTTAAGAGATATATTAACTGAACCTGTATTAAAAAATGGATATGTATTTACTTTAAATTTTATATTTATTATTAAATTAAATCCATTTAAAGTATATGCTATAAAAAACAAACAATATATTAAAAGTAAATTAATATATGATCCAAAAGCAATTAATGTTAATCCATATATTTTTGATACATTTAAAGATGAATTTGATGAAAATGAAGACCAGTTATTTTTTCCAGATTATTTACCAGATGGATGGACAGAAGAAGAAACAAATGAAATGAATGAAATGATAGAAAATAGTATTCAAATTTTATTTTCTAATAAAATAGATATTGAACCAGATAATAATTCAAAAAATGGTTATTTTATATTTAATTCTTTTATTAGATTATATGAAAGATCACCACCAATTATTTATTATGTATTAAACACATTTTCACCACATCTACATAAACATATTGTTCCAGCATTAGTATCAATATTAATAGATAATAAAGATCATCCTGATTTTAAACAAATTAAATTGGGGAAAAAACTTAAATATTCAAACATAAATAATTTTGAATATGAACGTTATTATTCGTTAAGGCGTAATATACTTACAGCATTAAATAAATCAATTACTGAAAAAACATATTATATAAATATGGCGGAAAAAACTTTTGAATCAGATGTGTCAAATTATTTGATTGAACAAGGCTATATAAAATCATCAACTTTTCCAGTTGATTTTATATTATTATCAGGTGATTCATTATATTATCGTAATCGTTTTGATTCAAGAGGATCAAATTGGATTAGTTTATTATATGGAAATTCTAAAACAGAAATAACTAATAAAATATTATTGCATAAGGAATATGAAGATTCTGAATTTATGATTAATTCCACATATTTAGTACAATCTCAAACAATCCCTGATATAGATGAAAATAAAATTAAAATATTAAAACCATTAAATGGGTTTGCTGGAAGTGGTATAACAATCGTTCAAACAAAAGAAGAAATTAAGTCCTGGATAACACAAAATGAAAAATTTAAAGAATGGTTATTGGAAGATTATATTATGGATCCAGATTTAAAGAATGGATATAAATTTCATTTTCGTATATTAATTATTGTTATAGTTGAACAAAATAAGCCAATTGAAGTATTCATTTCAGAATATAAATTTTATACAGTTGCTAAAGAAAAATATAAAAAAGGAGATTGGCAGAATAAGAAAATACATGATACCCATTATACACCTGGAAAAATTATGACATTTCCGGATACTTATCCAGATAATTGGACTGTAGAAGATTCTAATAAAGCAATATTGGATATGAATAATATATTTACAAAAATATTTAAAAATCGTAATGATTTTAAGCCGGAATGGAATGCTAAAAATGGCTTTGAAATATTTGGAGCAGATATAATGTTTTCAAATAAGAAGCCATATTTATTAGAAATAAATGCAAAGACAGGTTTAAAAGATACAAATTTAATAATTCCCGGATTACTTCAAACTATATTAGAGAATAAAGAGAATAAATATATGACAAAATTAATTTAAATTATTATTATAATATGAATGATTTAGTTCCAAATTATTATAACAAATATTTAAAATACAAAAATAAATATTTAAATTTAAAATATGGAGGGGAGCCAAAATATATACCACCAGCTCTTCGTAAATTTGATAAAAATTATTATATATATATACAAGATATTTTTTTAGATTTATCTTTTAAAGATAAATTTGTTTCTAATTTAGAATCAAATGGATATAAAGCATCGTCAAAAAAAGAGGCTTCAGTAGTATTTTTATGGGGACAAGAAACATATCCTAAACAAAAAGAAGGTGAAACATTACAAGAATTAAGGAAAAGAAAATATGATCATATAACACAATTTAAGAATGTTCACATGATTAATATGTTATATGGAGAATTTAAAGAAATAATAACTTTTAAAGTAAGATTTCATGAATATTTTAAGGATAATTATGTAATTAAAAAATATTTAATACCGTGGAGCATAATTAAAAAAGAAACTAGAGACACAGATATATCTAAAATTGTATTTTTAAAAAATGAATGTAAAGTTCTAAAAGCTAATAATGGATATAAAAGTATGGGAACAATTTTAGTTCAGAATAAAGAAGAAATATATAGGCATATAGAATTTTATGATCTTAATCCATTACTGTCTAATAAAGAAACAGCGGAAGTTTTAATGGCTAATAATTGGATTTTAGAAAATTTTATAAATCAAGATAAGATTGAAGGCAGAAAGTTTTATATAAGAGTTCATATATTAGTAATTTACATACAAGGGCATATTAAGGTTTATATTAGTAATGTACATCCATATGGTATAATGAAGATCGGTCTAACTGATCCATTTTTGTCGCTTCAAAATGTTGATAACGTCGTTGGTGCTCATTTATCTAAATATAGTAAGAAAGGAGGTGGTTTTGGAACTCAAGAGGAGGCAGATGGAACAACAGTAATTTACGATATAGATCGAAATCCTCATTGGCCCAAAGATTTACCCGATGGTTATAATACTAATGATGTATTACGAATAGACAATGATTTAAAAGAATTATTTTCAAATATATTTAGTGATCCAAAAGTGTCTAAATTAAAACCTGACTTCAATTCTCCAAATGGTTTTGAAATTTTTGGATCTGATGTTAGTTTTGAGAATAAAAAAGTTATGTTTCATGAATTAAATCGTCGAACTGGTTTAGTATTACAAGCTCCATTTATTGATGATATAGTAAAAATCATTAAGCATGAAGATATTTTTAAGAATTTTACAAGAATAATATAATAATAAATAATTTTATTTATTAATATATGGATGAAAAATTTTATAATAAATATATTAAATATAAGCAAAAGTATATTGCGCTAAAAGCGCAATCTATTTTTGCGCAAAGTGATAGCTTCAAGCAAAAGTATATTGCGCTAAAAGCGCAATCTATTTTTGCGCAAAGTGATAGCTTCAAGCAAAAGTATATTCAGTTAAAAACTGAAAATTCTTTTGCGCAAAGTGATAGCTTCAAGCAAAAGTATATTGAATTGAAAGAAAAAGTTGGATATAACCAATTAGATATAAATGACTTAGATGTTAATCAATTAGGAGGAAAAAGTAAAACATATTATATTTCGAGTACATTTAAAATTAATAAAGAATTTATAGAGAATTTTAAATTATTATTAAATAAAAAAAAATATATTGAGTCATCAGATGTTCCTATTAATTTTGTATTTATTTATAATACAATGAGAAAATTTTTATCATATATATCAGATGATTTTAAAAATTCTCAATTAATAAATATTATTAGTGGAAAATCGTATGAAGAATTAATTAATAATAATTTATTTATCGAAAAAAATAAGAATAATTTTTTTATTCACCCTTATCAAGAAATAGATATTAATAATATTAAAGAAATAAATAAATCATATATATTAGATCCAAAATTTACATATGGCACAACTAATATAAATAGCTGGTTAGAAAATCCTAGGTCATTAGTGTCTTCAAAAGAAGAAATTGAAGAAATAATAAGAAAAAATCCTCAATATAAAGAATGGATAATTAAGGATGAATTGAAGGAGCCAATTTTAAAAAATGGTCGTAATTTTAGTTTAAATTTAATATTTGTTATTAAATTATATCCATTAAAGATATATATATACAAAAAAAAATTATATGCTTTAGCAAAAAAATTATATAATAAAAATACTTTGAATGATGGATATGTTCGTGAAACAGCTCCATATTATATTTATAATCGTGATGTCTCATTTAAAGAGAATAATATAAATGATGATATTTTATTTTTTCCTGATACTTATCCAGATAATTGGACTAAAACAGAAACATTAAATATGGATAAAATAATTAATAATATTGTTCCTTTAATATTTAAATCAAAGATAAATTTAGAGACAGTATTTAATTCTAAAAATGGTTATCAAATTTTAAATGCAACGATTAATTTATATGAAGGATTAAATCCAATGGTTCATGGAATATTTACAGATTGGTATCCATTTCTTCAAAAAGATATACTTCCAGGATTAATTTCAATATTAATAGATAATAAAGATCATATAGATTTTAAAAGAGTTAATTTAAAACAGAAAATTTTATATCCGGAATTAAATGAAAATTATAAATATGAGCGTCAATTTTCATATGGACGAATAATACCGCCAACAGAAACTAATAAAACATTTTATGTTGAAATCGATTATCCAGAATTTGAGAAAGAAATGATTAATGAATTAAGAAAAAGAGGTTATAAGGAATCAAATAATTTCCCAGTAGATTTTATATTTTTATCAGGTGATTCATCTTTTTATCGTAATCGTTTTAATACAAAAGGATCAAAATGGATTAGTTTATTATATGGAAATTCTAAAACAGAAATAACAAATAAAATATTATTAAATAAGAAATTTGAAAAAGAAGATTTTATAATTTCGTTAATGTATTTAACACAAAATAGTCCTATTCCAAATATAGATGAATCAATAATAAGAATATTAAAACCACTAAATGGATTTGCTGGTTCTGGAATAACAATAATTAAAACAAAAAAAGAAATCGAATTATGGCTAAAAGATAATGAAAAATATAAAGAATGGATATTACAAGATTATTTACAAAATCCTGATTTAAAGGATGGTTATAAATTTCACTTTAGAGTCATTGTATTAGTAAAAAAAACAGCTAATAAAAAGTCAGAAGTATTTATTAGTAATTACAAATATTATGTTCCATCTTTAAAAAAGTATAAAAAAGGTGATTGGTTAAATAAAAATATTCATGATACACATTATAAACCTGGAAAAATTATAATATTTCCAAATGAATTACCAGATAATTGGTCAATTGAAGATGCAAACAAAGCAACAAATAATATGCATCAAATTATAACCAAGATATTTGAAAATCAAAATCAGTTTGAACCGGAATGGAATGCTAAAAATGGATTTGAATTATTTGGAGCAGATTTTATATTTGAAAATAAACAACCATATTTACTAGAAATTAATTCTAAAATGTCATTAAAAGGTAGAATTTCAATTATACCTGGATTGCTTCAAACTATATTAGATGATAAAGAAAGTGAATTTATGACAAAATTAATTTAAATACTATTATAATATGAATGAATTAATTTCAAATTATAATAAAAATAAATATTTGAAGTATAAAAATAAATATTTAAATTTGTGTACCCATCTTCAAAAAGGTGGTTCATATCAACCGACATTTTTCATTTATTCAGTATATGATAGACATAAAGATTTTATAAACTATATGAAATTATTATTAATAGAAAGAGGATGGAAAGAATCAATAGTATTTCCAGTAGATTTTATTTTTTTATATTTTTCATATAAAATTGAACCACCTATTCTTGATACAAATCAATCTAAATTAGCTAATT
>Ga0214923_10001667_pt1 | contig 31080 bp, 29 predicted proteins | sample LL1510_MetaG_FD_177993 | JGI IMG/M metagenome (GOLD analysis project Ga0214923, IMG submission 177993) | Freshwater microbial communities from Lake Lanier, Atlanta, Georgia, United States - LL-1510 | ecosystem: Environmental > Aquatic > Freshwater > Lake | place: USA: Georgia | collected...
GTCCGCCATCCTGCTGGGACTACATGCTCTGGATCTTCCTGCCGGGACGGAGGTGCTAAGCCCGGCGTGCACATTCTCGACGACCATCGCTCCCGTCCTGCAGACCGGGCTGAAGCCCGTCTTTTGTGATGTCGAGCTGAGGACGTATGTGCCATCGGTCGAACAAATCTTGTCCAAGATGACGCCACAGACCCGTGTGATCCTGCTCCCTAACCTGGTAGGATCCAAGCCCGATTGGGAGGCGATACGCGCGGCCGTCGGACCCGACATGATCCTGTTTGAGGATTCGGCCGATACGGTCACTCACACCCCATGGACCGATGTGGCCATCACGAGCTTTTACTCAAGCCACCTGATTACGGCAGGTGGATCGGGTGGGATGGTCATGTTCAACTGCGAGAAGCAGCTCAAGCGCGCAACCATGTTCCGCGATTGGGGACGCATCGGCGATAATTCGGAGGATGTAACGACGCGATTCGAGCACACCGTGGACGGCATCCCCTACGACTACAAATTCCTTTACGGCGCCGTCGGGTACAACATGAAGTCGTCCGAAATGAATGCCGCCTTTGGCCTGGTCCAGCTGGATCGTATCGAGGAGATCCGGACGAAGCGCAGGACGGTATTCAATCGCTACATCGAAAACCTCAAGGACGTCCCCGAAATCGTCCTCCCACTCAACACCTTTGATTCGGACTGGCTCGCAATCGCCTTCATGTACAAGAACCGCATGAGCCTCCTGACCTACCTCGAGGCACACAACGTCCAGACCAGGGTGTGCTTCGCCGGCAACGTCACCCGCCACCCCGCCTACCGCCAATTCCTCGGAGAATTCCCCAACGCCGACCGCATCATGGCCGAAGGCTTCCTCCTCGGCGCCCATCACGGCATGACCACCAAGGATGTCGACTACGTCTGCAACCACATCAAGGCCTTTGTCAAGATGGACGCTTGAAAAACACACATTCCTGTCTTACGCTTAAATATGCTCCCATGGAATATTTAAGAGATATATATTTAAACGTTGATGAATTGTGATCAGCCGATCCAGTCTTTGAAGGACGGTGGTTCCGTGCCACCACGGATGACAGAATCCTTGTTGGTCCATCGCACATCGGGCGATGATACCGCCTTGTAAGCCCCAAAACCCACAGATCCCATGACGGCCGCCATCACGAGGCCGACTAAGGGTGCCGATGCCCTGTTCGGTGGACGCATCTTTTACCTTACAAGACCCCAGTCATTAAAACTGATCCTCAAAAAAATATCACAAGTCCTTTAATTATCAGAAGATGGATTTTAAGAATGACATGGCGGAGTTTGGGTTCAGGAGGGCGAGGTGCAATCAGTTGCCCCGGGAGATGAGCATCCGGACGATGCTCGATGCGGTCATGGAGAATACGGTCCGGCAGTTTGTCAAGAACCTGGTGTTGGATGAATGGAGGGGTATATTCGATAGCCATTTTGGGATCTCGAAAGACGAGATTGTGAGTCGGAACGGTGTCCCCATAACCGCCAATGACATGACGATGATGGACGAGGCCGATCCTTTGATGAGCCACGTTGCCCGACATATGGAGCTCGTGGAATCGGCGATGGAGCAGTGGAGGATCATGACGAACCGTCGCCACGGCAACGTCATACTGGACTACAATGTCGATTTTTACCCCGATAATCGCAACGCGACCAACAAGTTTGGGGCCGCCTTTCATGAAAAGTACGAGGAGCCCGTTGTGGAGGACAAGCCGAGGCTGACCGCCTACCAGAGGTTCTGCAAGAAGAACTACCAGTCCATCAAGGCCGAAAACCCCGATATGAAGTTTGGGCAGATCAGCAAGGAGATTGGGAAGCGGTGGCGTGCCCTCAGCAAGCAAGAAAAGAAGGAGTGCTCCAAGATCCGGTTCCCCAAGGAACAGCAGCAAGCAGAGACTCAGCCGGCCCGCAAGCCAAAAGCGGGGACGAGGAAGAAGAAGTTTTTTGATGGGGTCGCTCCGATCATTGCACAGGAAAGCCAGGGCGACATGACGCCACGACAGATCCACAAGCGCATGGAGAGGCTCTGGAGGATCGAGAAGGAAAACGGTCGAGCATCCCCCGCGTCCTCGGACAATGACGAGCCGGCCGATCCCGTCATGAAGAAGGACTACCTGTCGGGCGACGTGCCAATGACCATGTCCGAGGAAAGAGCGCTGGATATCTACAATCGGGCGTCCTACGATAATCTACTGACGGAGCTGATTCATAATAACATTGTCGTGCCAGAAACCACACCACCTACACCGGAAAAACGACGAAAAGTCATCAATGCACTCATGAACTGGACATTCACAAACTGACTGACTCCCAAAATATTTTATTGTCGGATATAAAAATATAAAATGTCTCAGTGTCTCTATTGTGCGGGTCCGCGCACATACCAGAGTGCCAAGGGTGTGCCAGAAGTCTGCCGATTCCACCGCTCTCATGATGGTAAGACCTGGTATTCACGGTCCAGATGGTGCGAGGACTGTCAGATCGGTTCAAAGGGTGTCAAGACATTTGCACACCCCGATGATCCAAAAAAAGCACGGTATTGCGCCGTTTGTGTCCGCAAGTATCTGCCCCAAGGAACCAAGGCCGTCAACGTCCCTTTCGAAAAACTCAAAAAGATGAAGAAGGGTCGCGCATCGTCGAGCACAGCACGCGGTGGTGCTAGGACTGTTCCTCCGATCACAACACAAGGTGGTGGTGCTGCTACTAGGACTGTTCCTCAGGGCACAACACAAGGTGCTGCTACTAGGACTGTTCCTCAGGGCACAACACAAGGTGCTGCCGCTAGGACTGTTCCTCCGATCACAACACAAGGTGGTGGTGCTGCTACTGTTCCTCCGAGTCATGTCCAGATTGCTCAATCTCTCATGTCATTATTCTCTCATGGTTCATAACCGTTCGTTTAGGGCCTGGAATGTAAAGAACCGATGATAAAGTATTTAACTAATGATGCAGCAATGACCGATAATGATGCCCGTTGTGAACAACGCCGCGGGGTCGGCTGATGGGTTCCTGTTTTGAGGAATGAGCCTGAGGCCCGGTTCCGTCAGATACTCCCAGCTGGTATCCGTGTCCTCATCCAGGTGGATACCCAGTATCCGCTCTATTTCATGCCTCGTCAGGGTATGATTCCACTTCATATCGAACTGCGCCCATTCGTACAAGAGTCGCTTTTGTTGTGGCGACTCGGACACATGCTGTGATATGATACGATTCCGGATCAGGCATACAGTCTCGCCCGATGTGGTCTCCAGGCAGACAAAATATTTCGACAGGGCGGGAGAATCGCTGCAACCAAAGGCTCTCCTGATCTCCATGATTTGATAATGTCCAAAAAAAATATGGACCAATCCAACCGTGAAGGGTCCGGATGCATCATAATTATTGGGGGTAATTATGATTCAGTTTGGAGCATGCACTTAGTACTCATCATCCTCATCATCCATTGTTGTCGGTTGTGAGAAGTCGATGAACATGTACAATCGGAAAAGTCGATCCCGATCTCGGGCTGTATTGTGCACTTCTTCAACAAAAAGTCTGTTTATTTCTTTAGGCTCGATACCTGGGTGTTTTATTTCGATTTGCCTCGCAAAATAATCATAATATGCTCCACATACGTCCCTCCTAAGAAAGCCAACATATAGAAATTGGTCCAGTGCCTGATAAATTGTGCCTAAGTGTGTATAAATTGTGTACATGATGCCACCGATCCCATTCATGCATGACGTGAATAGATTGACGTGCTTGCGGAAGGCCTGGAGTAGGTATTGTCTGACCATTTCATGTCCTTCATTGAATAAACCCCCGGACCTTTTTTTAAGGTCATTGAATTGTTTTACGAGGTCAGCTATGACGGTTTTCTCATTGAATTCTGGATTCTGTATCGTCTTTAAACGATCAACGAATGCTTTAAACATGTCATTCATAATGGGATCTGATAATGGGATCGTGCATGCATCACCCCAATCAATCAGGTACGCCTTGTTTGGGAGAGTAATTGACTGTGGGAGTAGTCTTGCCAAGACATCCGTATTGCTAACATCGGGTGGAAGTGGATCTGTCCTATCCTGTTCGATACCTTTCTCCGTTTGATTCATGACTATATTACCCTCTGTCGGATCCGTGTGCACAATAATATCATCCCGACTGGAAGCGGACCATTGTGCGTATGTAGTGATCAAGTCTCTATAACATTTTCGGAAGCATTTGCAAAAGTTATCTGCCGGTTTGATGACTGTGAGAAGGTCCATGCTTTGTATCTTTATCAATAACTTGGACATGGATTCACCCTGGCACTTGGTCATGGTTATTGCACGATCTGACCACATTCTTACAGGCTCAGGAACATTCACGCTCGTTCTGTCGAATAACGTATTCGCCAATACCAGATTATTAAATTCAACATTAAAATCCATTTCACGCTTCTTCATTTCTATGTATGCCGATGCAGTTTGCACGGTTTCCCTATCAAATAAGGTCATCTTCCATCGGGACGGATCATGCACCCCATCTGGAATTGCAATGGCCGCGACATTACCAGGAAGGACTTCCTGAACCTTTTCAATCTCGAGCATAAAACGAGAAGCAGCATTGAGTCTTAATAGCTTGGTAACCTGGGGTGGTTGTGTGCTTTTATTTTCAAATACAATGCCGATGCTAGCGAATGCCAAAAAGTTCATGCATCCTTGCATCATTTGGATAAATTCATCGGGAACCATGTGAAGATTTTCAGGAGTGAATAATTGAAGCAGTTCTTCGGTTTTTCGTTTCCGAGCGGTCTGGTTCTGCTGTTGAGATGCGCTGCTCTGTTTCTTCTGTTGAGATGCGCTGCTCGTCGATGTCGATGATATATCGGTCAGATCCTTTCCATGAGCTTTTGAAAAGAAGGGGATATTGTGTGTGTCCTTACCGATGCTCTGCCATATCTTGTGCATGAGCGTTCCCATGATCTCAAAATAATTCCTGAGGTATTCGTCGAAGCAGACCAGACGGTTGCCAAACACGCTTTCAAGAATGGGTTGATACATGCGGGTGTGCAGGATCAGGAAGAGGAGGAGCAGATCGGGTGGTTTGCTGGGGGAGAATCTGAACTTTTGGATTCCGGTCTTTCCGGGTCGGTGTTGGAACCACATATCACCCATGAGGTTGAGGAATTCGATACCATGACTCCTGGCAGTCCCCAGACAAAACCAATACCTAGATCTGTTCAAGGCAAACTTTGTGCCATCTGATTGCCTCTTTGCTTTCAGTTGCCTCTCCAGACCCTGCAATGATGCCTGCTGCTGCTTCTTCGCTTGCGACATTTAATTAAAGATAAAAAAAAAAGAGGCACTTTGTGCACGGTCCCACTCTGGATTTTTACCCTTTCCAGTTCTGACGAAAGTTAAGGATTATACAGAGACTTGTTGAAGAAGAATTCTTACACATAGTAGCGAAATAATTTTAATATTGGGTCCTTACAGAGAGGATGCCAAAAACAACGGCCTACTGCAGACTATTATTGAATGAGAATGGGTACACCCTTCTCTATAAGCACGCCGAAGTCGGGCGGCTCATCAAGCTTCCCAATCTGGAGGAGAGGTTGGAGCTCCACAAGGTCGTTCCGACTGGAACACACCTGCCGCCCGAACTCAGAGGCATCGAGCTCTTTCGGTTTGCGCGCCTGCACACGGGGCAGTGGGTGGTGCCGCACGAGATTATCAATGACGGCTTCCGCATGAGGCTCTGCGGGCTGCAGCTCCAGAGCGTGCATGTGTCGCCGTCGTTCGAGTTCGAGAAGGAGCCGGTGGTCGGGTCGCCCGCTGCGACGCACGGACGCAGCATTGTGTATCTGGGTTATTACCTCCCCGACAACACGGCCGTCATCCAATCGCTGAGCGATTCCCTGAATGCCATGGGCATTACTCATGCGCTCCTGACGTTCATCACGTGCCCGTCGACATCCGAGCCCATCTCGGTCAACTACTCCATGACCAATGACTTTTTTAATCTGAGCGAACAGAACCGGGCCATCCTGACCGATCCATCAAACTCGTACATTATTGGTGCATCCTTTGGTGGGGCATTTGACATGGTGTCCCCTCTCAACTCGATCTACCAGGACGGCTCGTACTACGGCGGCCCCCAGGGGATGGCGATGCTGGCCAAGGATCTCGCATGGGCGTGCAGCCCGCCCGTGTGCTCCGAGTACCCGTGCTCATTCGAGTACATGGTGCAGCAGGGCGATAGCTGCGCATCGATCGCATCGGACTTTCATCTCACATTGGAGGAGTTCCTGGCGGCGAATCAGGGATTGGTGTGCGACCCTCTGGCGATAACGACGCCCTACACCATCAAGCAGGGGGATTATTGTTATGCGATCGCGCAGGAGGCGGGCATTACCCTGGACGAGCTCCTCCGCCTGAACCCTGGCCTGGACTGCAATTCGCTCCGGCCCGGTCAGGTCATCCAGCTCCCTCACTACGTCGTCATCCCGGGCTCGTCGACGACATGCCGCACGTACACCGTCCAGTCGGGCGACACGTGCTCCACGATCGCCAAGGCGAACGGGGTGTCGCTCCATGACCTGCTGTGCGCGAATCCCACCACACAGTGTAGCAGCCTGCAGGTAGGGCAGGTCCTCAATATCCCCACGACCACGATCCCCTTCCCACCGACGCCGCCCACGGACGGCCCCTTCATCAAGTATATCGATCTCGATCTGGAGAACATTGTCGCGTCGACGCCGGCTCAGGCTCAGCAGTTTGTAGACTCGATCGGGTCGTTGTGCCGTTCCCTGAGGCAGGTCGGGTTCAAGACCATTTCTCATGCGCCGCAGCCTCCTTATTTTACGGCATCGTACAACAATGTCTACCTGAGCCTGTTCCAGCAGCACGCCCAGGATTTTGATTTTATGAATGTTCAGTATTACAACAACGGCCCATCTCAGACGTTTGAGCAGGTGTTTATCCAGTCGGATGCGAGTAATCCGGGGACATCGATCCTCGAACTCATACAGAGGGGCATCACCCCTTCATACCTCGTTGCGGGAAAGCCCAGTGAGCCGTCGCAGGCTACCAACGGCGGTTTTATCGATCTGACCACGCTGGCGCAGTACTTCCAGCAGGCGTATGCGACCAAAGAGCTGTGCGCGTGGTGTTCGCAGGGGGGCGCCATGATTTATTACTTTTCCACGACGTCCCTGCCGACATCATCAAAACTGAACCAACACCTCGACCCGTACATAACAACCACCTACCGATCGGATGATCCGCCGTCCATGGATGATGAGGTCAAGCAGTTCTTTGTCGCACTGACCAGCTCTCCCCCGTGCACCGGATGCTGATATATAAATATTGGACTCTTCAAAACGAACGACAGATGATGAATGTTTATCACGAGCTGCCCGAGGATCTGAAGAGGATGATCCGTGGGTATTTTACGGTTTGGCAGAGACTGGGGTTGTGCAAACAACCAGAAGTGCTCATGCCGGATCCGGATCCGTATTATCGGAGGATACGGAGGCGTCCACGGGTAGGCAGGTGGATTCCAAATTATCCATCGTCGCTCCATTACCGCCGGCAATCGCATTTTTTTGAGTGGCACATCTGGATCCGTTCAGAGGGAAGGTGCCACGATATCTGGACCATTGAGATGCGCCCGCAATGGGATTTCGGGCACGAGACGGGTCTCGCTTGTCGAGCTCTGGAGCTGAGGCCGTGGGAGATTATAACGACGCCGTTATGCCGTCTGAATCATGCATTCCTTCTGGATCATGACAATATGATGCTGCTCGAGTATTCCGTCATACGGGCTGACGAGACGTCGCCGCCAACCAGACAGTCAATGGCAGAGCTGTTTATGGAGCACATTATCGATATGGCCCAGAAGATTGAGAATGATCGCAAGAAGAAGAAGAAGAAGTAAGGATGCACCCACATCACCCGAGCTTATGGATTCATCTAATCCATAATCTGACGAAATTAATTATTTGTTCCATAGTTTTTGAATGATTCCTGTCCGATCTTCTGTATGGCGGCCGATGATTCTCCTTATGATTGTGTCAAGGACCCCTATATCGAGGGCGATGCCTGGTGGATGGAATGCGACGGGCTTCTTACCGGTCTGATCGGTGCTCACATGGCTGAGGAGGAGGTCCTCGCCATTATTGATTGCATTAGAAAGACCGATTGTCAGCGCTCTGCGCACGATATGGGCGGGTGCTCGCACGGCCTTGGTGAGAACGGCGTCGCATTCCCCGCTTGCATGGCGATAGTTGTAGGTATCATTGAATCTCCTGCCGTAAATGCCGACGACGCGATCATTATGTGGGAGCTCACGCAGGAATCGGATGACGGGGTAAAGGAAGAGCATGTCGTCATCAACAAAGATGATTGTATCATCCGTTTCCATTGCCTCGGGCGTCATGAAGCGGGACAGATAGCCATGCTCCGGGAATCTCGATTTCCTGATGATCAGGTGTGCACCCCGGATATCACACGCACTCCTCAGGATATTATCCAGTGGCGGGAACGGCTTATCGACGACCAACACGAGCTTATCCCCTTGACTGATCTGTCCGACCCAATACCAGATCGCTGCGGCCCAGTAAAGACTGCATACCACCCTTCGCCACCCATAAGTCAATATAGAAACCACCACCATTTTAACTGGAATCGCATTTATTTTTAGGTAGCTTGGTTAAGCGCATGGTGAGTATAGGATACAATGATGGAGGACATCGACCCCTACGACATTCTGGGCGTCGATCGATCGTGTTCGGATGATGATGTCAAGAATGCGTACCGCAGGCTGGCGAGGAAGCATCACCCGGACAAGGGGGGCTCGGACGTCATGTTTCGGAGGATCCAGGCGGCGTTCGAGTCGATCAAGGACGAGGAGAGCCGTGCCAGGCATGCCGGTGGTGGGGGGTTCAATCCGTTTGATATTTTTATGGGTGGTGGTGCTGCGGTCGACAGGAGGAGGATCCCCGATATCGAAAAGGTGGTCGAGGTGTCGTGCAGGGATGCGTATAGCGGCGCCACGATCAGATACACACATAAGCGCAAGAGGGTCCGACCGGGCGTCAACATGTCGTCCCCGTGTGCCATGTGCAGGGGGAGGGGCAGGATGGTGCGACGCCAGCCCATGTTTGTCATGGGGGGTGTCCTGGTGGTCTGTCCGGAGTGTGCCGGACTCGGGGTCAGGGTGTCCGCGCAGGACATGGAGATCATGACAGAGGCCATTGGTATCGATCTGCCGGCGTTTTGTCCGGACGGGTATCGGGTGGTGGTCAAGAGCAGGACGGACGAGATGCCCGGCATGCAGACGGGCGACCTCATCCTGGTCATCCGGCACAAGGCCGAGGGTCTTCCTTTGGGGACAGAAGTCAATGGGGGGCACATCATCACGTCCGTCCCGATAACGCTGGCGGACGCCTTGTTCGGGTTCGTCAGAGAGGTGGAGTTTATCGATGGATCCAAAAAGACGATCGTGCTGCCGTCGGGGACGTCCCTGTTTGTATCATCGGAGCCGAGAATCATCCTCAGGGATCTCATCCGCCGAGTTCCCGGGATGGGGTTTTATCATGGAACGGATCTCCGGGATCGTGGGGACTGGCTCATCAGGTTTGACATTTCGTTCCCCGTGGGCTCGACGATGGGTATGACGCTCACTCATGACGGCCGTGTATGCACACACGAGCCCGGATGTATCGATGTGTCCGCGCTCGAACCCCATAGCCCCCCACAAAGACAACAGAACGATCATCACAATGTAGAATGCAGGCAATCTTAAAAAATGATTGGATTGTGTTAAAAGAGGTTCTTGGTAAGATGGAGTATCCATTCATCATTGGGTTGCCGTCGGATCTGTCCAAGAATCAGCGCAGGAGGGTCAGGATGGAGGTCATCGAGCACATCAAGAGCCTTGACATCGATGTCATGATATCGGAAAAGAAGGTGGACGTTATCCGAGAGACCATGGAGGCGAGCCCGCACCCGCTGCACGTTCTCACGCCATCGATTGATAAGGACGGCAATTTGTTGGTGGCGGTCGAATCGAGAGCCGTTGTTGAGGAAAGAAGGAGGAACGAGAACCTTCAGAAGATGCACAAGCTCCAGAGGCGTCTGGCGATGAAGAGGAGCAAGAACCGTCCCGCGTCGTGGGCGACCTTCTTCAAGCTGTCGGTAGCATGGCCGGACAAGCTCCAGAATATCATGCCGCTGGATGATCCCGATGATGTTGTCGCAAAAAAGATCATGTACCAAGGGACCATAACGGCCATGAGGTCCATGAACATGGAGACCAAGAATCCTTACTTCAAGATATGGGCCGAATACATCGAATCCTGCTTCTGAGTTTGCTCGGAGAAATAAAAAAATCAAATGATGAATTTGATTTTTTTGAAGCACACCTGTTGTGTGGATTAGATGGAGTTGATGGAGTTGATGCGTGTTATGAAGGGGCTGCTGCTGCATTCTCCGCTGCTTGCGACAGAGGAATTCACCGAGGATCGCGAGTTGATGCTGCTGGAGTCGATTGCGATGGAGGAGGAGATGGCTTTGTTCGATGAGCGGTTTGGTGGGACGCCGCAGATGGTCTTTTCGAGTTCGGAGCGGGAGTTGACAATGTTGGGTGTGAACAGGTTGCATTCGTTGCTGAACTCGCTGGCCAAATTGATGGGGTAAGAGCGCAGATCTTGGATGACCATATTGCCGGTCTGTGTTTGGATGAATTGGTCGAATGTTGGTTGGTAGATGGTCATGGTCTGTGTGGCATCGTCGTACTTGTAGTAAAAGTAGGGACCGTATCTGTAAAAGGTGTCATCCTTGTTCTGAACAAACACGCAGATTGCATTTTCAATGACCAATGGGTAATTGCTGTTGCGAAAGTTTGCAAACCCGACCGTCGCAAATGTCGGAAAGTTGCTCGGTTCATCGTATGTCGTCGTGAATGTAATGTTGGAAAAGGATACGATGTAGTAGATCTGATCATCCACCAATCCCGGGATCCTGATAAAGTCCTTCAGGTTGATGTAGTTGATCAGCTGACCCTGGAGGATATCCTCCTGCTTATGCAGTGGCGCTGCCAGAGTCCCCTTTGTTATGACGCTCGACGTATCGTATTCAATGGCAAAGGCGTCCTTGCCTCCTGGGATGTACAACTGGATATTGGTCTCGTTCCAGTACAAGTTTGGGTGCTGATTGATCATGAAGAAGCTCTGGTCGTTCCATACATAATACATCTGCCCGTTCAGCTTCCCAATCAGTGTGCCGTCCGCCCAATCCCACACGACCAACGAATTCGACTCCATCTTGTCATGATCCAGGATCCCGATATACAGCGGGCACAGAAAATCCTTGACATAGACAAACACAAACATGATCTTACCAAGGAGCACATAGGCCTGTGGCGTCGCAAAGGTGAATATCCCGCAGATGGACTGCTTGATCTCGCGCAATCGATCGATCTGAGGGATCTGGAATGTGGTCGTGTAAAGCCTGCTCCTCCAAAAGAATTGAATGACGGACCGGATGATGTTGATCTGCGCAGGGATCACGTTGGATGTGAGGTCGTTCAGGATGAGCGTGCCCTCGGCACCGTAATGGACCGAATAGAACTGCACAAGCCGGGGCGCCAGAATGGCCTCCTCGAACGTCTCAATTTTTGGTGTCTTGGTGATGATGAACTTCTGAAACGTGCTCAGCTGCCGGATGATCGAATACATGTACTCCACCTGATCCGTGTCGACAGACGTCTCCACATATATGGTCAGGTTGAGCGTCTCGAGCTGGGTGATGAGACGGTTCACGAGATTAATATCAATAGCCATTTGGGTATCTATAACAAATCCAATATTTTTTTTTCTTAAAGGAAATGAATATCAGCCTGCATCATGATATCGACCTTGTCCTCAACCAGGATCATATTAATTCGTGCACGAGCAACTCCATCTGTCTGATTGTGTTTATGCTGATGAGGGCGAGCAACAATGTCTTTTGGCTGCCCAGTTCGTTGTATCTGTACTTCAATATCCGGAGGGAGCTGGGGACAGAGGGCACGGACTCGGGTTCAACCCTCGTGGCGGCCTTTTCTGCTCTGGACAAGCACGGCCTGTGCCCCGAATCCATGTGGCCCTTTTCTCGATCCAACATCTTGGTGGAGCCACCCCATGAATGCTATGAATTCAGCAAGCAATGGCCGATCCAGTTCAAGTATTATCCTATCCACAGCATAGACGATCTATGTGATGCCTTTTGTCGTCATTGTCTGGTCGTGTGCAACATCTTCCGATTCCCCCTTCAGCATGTCGATCAGAATGGGTTTATCGTCATGGACAACCCCGAGCCGGAAGCCTGCACGTGGTGGCACACGATTGTCGTCATTGGCGTTGATATAGAGCATTCGTGTGTGAACTGCGTCAATTCGCATGGATCCCATGATACATTTTTTCGGATTTCCTTTACAGACTTTTGGAATGACGCATCCGTCATGCAGAATGAGATTTATGCCATTGGTGCGACATTCCCATGCCGCCTCGGCCTCAACCCGATCCTCAAAGACGCAGTTGACCTCGGCACAACCCCCGCTATTTTAGAGGGACGACTCCACAACATCTTTTCCCTGACACGCCCGTGCATCCGGGTCGTCGAGAAGGAGTGGGATCACATCATTATCGGTGGTGGGCTGACGGCGTGGTACATGGTGCTGCGTCTGCTGGACACGCACGGCGAGACATGCCGGATCCTCGTCGTCGACGACTGCGGACCATGCTCCATGTCCAGTTTCGAATTCAGATCATCCGACGATCCGATCGATCATTATCTCCCATCGTCCGCCTACCGTTATCATGAGATGTATCACACCCTCCTGTATCATCTCATTGGAAGGATTTATTCGGGGCACGAGACGGGCGTCCGTCCAATCATCGATCTGCGAACGGACCTCGATGACGCGGAGGGGACGAGGTTGGGCAGTCTGTGCGGTAGGCTCCGACGAGCACAGCCGTTGGATGATTGGGATGCGTTCCGGGTCGCATGTCAGACCGAAGGGGGATACCACGACATGATGCGGATGCTCCCAATTTCGTTCTTTACATTCATGACGGAAAACGCCGGTCTCGAGGAGGACGATGTCCGGTTCATCAGCGAGCGAGTCCTGTTCTGCGACACTGCGACGCTCGATACGCTGACATGGGTCAACGGGCTCCTGTATACGATCATTGAGTATGAATCGATCGAGTGTCCGTTCCGGCCGCTGCCTCCCCGGCTCGTGGACACCCTCATTGGGTTTGTGGATCGGGTATACGGTGTGTCATCGGATGTGCCGCTGTCCCGGCTGTCCGGTCCGTCCGGAGACCATCCGGTGCAGTGGTTGAAAAACTGCAGGGGTGTTAATAACAAGGATGGCACGGCGAATATCCAGATTGTTTCGCTGTGTTCGTCGCGCCCAGCGGTGGGGACGACGGTCATTGTGCGGTCCAAGGATTCTGTTGTGTCATGCTCCAACAATGCCTACCCGTCCACATTGAGGCAGATGGTGTCCATCTTTTACCTGTTCATTGGGGAAAGTGCGCGCATGTCCGACTCAAAACACCTGTGGGATCCCATCTTTTTTGGAAAGATTTACATCACCAAGGGCTCGCCCTGGATCATGTGCAGGTCTTCATCGTTCGATTGGACAAGATACACATGGCACACGACCCTGTCTCCCATCATCAGGAATGGCGTATTCTATCGGATGACGGATCTCCACCAACACGTATCGTCCTTTGCGAATGTCCTGCAGGAGCACCTGGACCGCATCTTCCCGTTCCCCATAATGGGGATGGTCCCATTCATATACGACGCCGATCCGTGCCAACCGACGACTCAGATGAATGGCATGAACTGGACGGATCGAGTCATCGATCCTTCGGTCGCGACCAATGCTTTCCTGCCCAATTTTAATTATGCGGAGGGCTCATTGCAGTGTGTCGAGAATAGAGTCTTGATGAAGAGGTCAAGCACATTTTTTTGAAAAAAAAAAATCTCCAGAAAAAAATTTTTTGATTCTCCAGGAAATTTTTTTTTGTTCAGAACAAAAAAAAAATGGTGCATCACAATTGCACCTTCCATGGACTCCATGACTGGTCGTCCCACATGTTTGAGAAGCTCGGATGGATGGTCCTCGCAAAGAGGAACAAGAACAAGGACTCGATCAAATGCTACCTCAACGGCCTCAAGCACCTCCAGAACGAGATCCTCCTCAAGCACAAGGAGACCATTGACGCGGACAGACGCCGGGATCTCCAAGAACTGAGCGACAATGTCGCATGCCTCGCCGAACACGCCAAGATGCTCCTCAAGTAATGACACTCAATCATTCACATCGGAACTCTTGATCGCTAATAAGAGCGTGGTGAGCACACATATTATCTGAAGAACAATCATTGCCACGAGCAGGCCGTTGACTGCCCATCGTTGATCATAACGTCTGGACGATTCGTCGTTTGCTCTTCTCAACAAGGCAATGATATTTATAACACATGCAATTATCCCCATGACAATATAAGCAATGACATGGTGATAATCCTCATTTCGGGTAATCATTGTTAGTATATAGGCGTTGATAAGGATGGTGAATGCGAAGGCGGCTTCTGTCAGGATGAGGTTGCCTGCTCGTTGTGGTGGAGAAGGGAGCGTGGCGTGGAGGACGATTGTGGTAATGAGCCCTGCGATTCCAATGACGATACAAACCAAAAACGAAGGCACCACTTATCTTTGTGATGCAATAAACCCATCAGACATTTCTCTTTTATTTGTTTCAATCAAATTAAAATAAACTCAAATCTCATACACACCATCTATGAACCAACTTTTGATTTCATGTGTTTAAACCGTTCCGCGTTATAAATGACATGAATATGTGAGTCCAGGTCTGGATTGGATCAGTGGACAGATCCAAACCAATGTCGCATGCGAACCAGGGTTCAAAACGGCTTAAATACGTATCATGTCTTTAAGTCATTTCGGTTATTGTTTTAAAGCCGTTCGAACCTTGGACTACCGGGTAAATTTTTGTGTTCTTTGATTAATTTACCGATTTGAATTGAATCCAAAGAAGACTGCACTTGTCGCGAGATCATGACTATAGCCGACAGACATGCTCGAACAACCACGATTGTCCATAACAGCATGCTCATTTGATGAGGGTCTACGACCAGGCCAAAACTGCCATGCCCAAGGCACACACAATAAGACCCACAATGATAAATAATGAGGAGGACCGTATCTAAGGTGATGACAGTCGAAACCAACTTTAGGCCGGCTTAAGAAGACGATCTTGTTCTTAAGCCGTATTAAAGTTTGATGGGGGTTTGTTTCAACCCAGATTAAAATACACCGTGCATGCCATTGTAGAATAACCAACAAAGCAATAAAGTTTGTTTTACCGAGCTTATCCCCGCTGAATGTCAATAATCAGATCGACACGTCCATCTCGGAGAAGGGATGAGTCGATGCGGTTGATGCAATCGGCATGCACGTTGGACGTCAGCAGTATAATGAGGTGGGGAAAGATCCCCAGGTGGATCTCGTCCATCATCTTGTTCCATCCGGACTTGCTTCCTACCGAGATGGGCATCCGCTTGTGTCCTGGGGGGTTGTCGCTCGTGATGATGCGAATGGCATCATCGATCTCGTCCATGGCGAGGATGAGGGGGCACTCAACCGACGGCTCCATCTCGCTGTACACCAGCTGGATGGACTCGGCGGGCTCCCACGGTCGGAAGTGGTTGTAGTACGATCCCTTCATGCGGTTAGCGAGCAGGAGACCGATGATGGTCTTTCCGGCACCGGGTGGACCGTGGATGTATGCCACACACGATCGCCGCTTCTTGTAGACATTGAGCACCCGCTCCATGATACCTTCCTGCACGGGCCGGGGCTCCGGTAGTTTCATCTCCACCTCACGGGGTCGGTAGTACAAGTGGTAATAACTCCCCGATCGATCAAATATCCGGATCGTGCTGGTTCTGTCTGGCGGTTCATGATCATTATCCTTCGGATTGCTTCGTGGCTGCTTGGTCTCGCTGAGCAGGGCGGTCATGGTCGCCGGCGTCGTGATGATGTAGGCGTAGCACGTCTCCCCGCACTCATCCGATGAGATCACATCCAGGGAGAGGAAGAACCACCTTCCAACCGCATACCCGAAGCCCTTGCCCTCCGGTGTGCTGTGGCTGAACTGCCCCGATAACCGTTTCTGCAGCTGCCGGCACTGATCCGGGTTCTTGATGATATACATCCGGACACCGACATGGTGCAGGAGCAGGAATGCTAGCGTCCAGGGGAGCTGGGAGATGAAGTTCCCAATGACGAGAAGAAAGATGCCAATCATACTCGAGTAATCTGTTCACAACATGCATACGTCAATTGTGAGCCACCATCTCACTCTACCCTCTCATGGATCATGGAATATCATTTTTAGACGAGGAGTGCCTGGTGCTGTCGTGGGCGGCACGAGACTCACAGGGTTGAAACCAACCTTAGGCCGGCTTAAGAAGACCTTAAGCCGTATTAAGGTTGGTTTCAACCCTGATGGTCAATCAAGAATATCGGGCATATTTGTTTATCAATCATGACAAAATTTGTTCTGCCATCATGGTTTAAACCAACTACAGTTTATTGATTATACGGCTTAAAGACACATCATGTCTTTAAACGGCTTAAAGACATATCATGTCTTTAAATCATTTTGGTAATTGTTTTAAAGCGGTTCCGACCCTGGCATTTCAACAGTCATGGACGATTAGGACCCTGGGTGGTTTATTCATTGTATTGGACGCAGACAAATCTTTTGTTGCGACGAATAAAGAGTTGAATGGTGGTATTGCCGATGCTTGCACAGACGTTCAGGGGTGGTGGGCATGTCCGGTGGCCCGTGCTTGTGCAGCCAAAGATTGATGGGATTCGGTGCACGGCGTCGCTGGATGATGAGAAGAGGGTCGTTCTGCGGACCAGGACGGGCATCGTCATGACCTCTCCATACCTGGACAGGATCAGGTCGTCGTTGGTGGGTATCCTTACGATGGATACGATCCTGGACGGGGAGCTGTCGTCGCCGGATTCGCCTTTTGAGGTGTTGTCGGGCGCATGCCGCACAACAAAGTTGTCGGACCCCGTTAGGGTGATATTTAACGTGTTTGACATGATTGTCCCGGGGGTGGGGTTTGAGGAGCGGTTCGGGCGTGTCGTGTCGATCATCCCTGATGCCGGACAAGAGGAGATCAGGATTGTGCCCACGATGCTTGTGGATGACGTGGAGGGAGTGGACGAGCATCATGATCGGTTCGTGAGGGATGGGCACGAGGGGATTATTGTGAGGAATCGGGATGGGTTGTACCGGCCGGGGAAGCGGTCATGGGATCTGCAGAAGCACAAAAAGTTCAGGGAGGAGGAGTTTGTCATTACGGGGTATGCCGAGGGGACGGGGGTAGACAAGGGGACGGTCGTGTGGGAGTGTGCGACGCCCGGTGGCATCCGATTCCATGCGAGACCGATGGGATCGCGGGAGCACAGAACGAGACTGCTCACCGAGGCGTCCGATCATGTCGGTTCGCCGTTGACGGTGGTGTACCAGGGCCTCACCCGGCACGGCGTGCCCCGCTTCCCGGTGGCCAAGGGTGTCAGATCGGACGGGCTCTGATCAGGACAGGTGCTTGGCGAGGGTTTGCAGGATGGAGTCGGGAGAGGGTCCGACGAGGCGGTCGATTTCTCTTCCGTGCTTCATGAGGAGGATGGTGGGGACGCTCATGATGCTGTGGTCGGAGACGGCCTGATCATTGGTGTCGACGTCGACCTTGATCACGGGGACGCCGAATTTGTGGGGGATCGTTTCGAGGAAGGGTTCGAGGGCCTTGCACGGCCCGCACCACCCGGCGGTAAAGTCGACGAGTGTGAGGCCATTATTTGTGGTGTCCATCGTTGAAATTTATTGCTGTCGGATATTTTTTTTTTGGTTATAAGCGCCCGGTGCCCTCCTCCATCGGATTGATTAAATACGAATCAATCCGTGCTGCTTATAGTTCAGCAGAAGAGCAGTGTCAGAAGGAGTGCGATCTTGGTGATGGATGCGTCGTTTGGCGATAGTCTTGTAAAGGTTGTTTCAAGAAAAGAATTAAGCCGGGATATCAGGTTCTCAATGTCCTTGTTGAAATTCTTCTCTGACTCGAATGATAGATTCACAAGCTGAGTGCTGGGATGATGGCAGATCCCTACCCACTCACCGTGTGTTCCCGGTGGCTTGCATTCATTGACAGATTGATCAAAGACGAAACGGTTGTTTATATTAATGAGTGTTGATTTGAGGACCTGAAAATCCCCCGTTATAATGAAGAACACCGCTAACCGTGCCTTGGATCGTTCTTCTCCGCCGTTACAAAATGCAGCTACGCGTCCGGTCGGATCGACATAATCCCTACCAAACCTGAACTCAATGTCGCATTCGGGGTATCCGTTTATTGTTGCGGTATACTGATTTTCAGGTGATGGACGAAACCAATGTTTTGTCATGTAATCATACAGGATCTTGATACTATCAAAGACAACCTTGTATGATTTCTTCCCAACAAAATTACTGTATAATTCCGCGGAATTCAGATTGTATACATTGTATAGATTGTATCGATTGTATACTGTCTCATCGACACTTTTTGTGCTGCTGCTCAGACCGAAATTGATGTGCATTTCTTAAAGTGCGCTAAAAAAAAATTCAGAGCATTGGTTTTGGGGATCGAGAGCCAGCACCATCCGGCGGTAAAATCGACCAGTGTCAGCCGATTGATAGTGGTGTCCATCATGGGATTATTTTTTTTTTTGGGTGAGGGCTGCTGCACTCGCTAAAAGAGGAGCATAACCAGAACGGTCGCGACGACTTTGGTATCTTCAGGGGTGTGTGTCGTTGTCAGAAGGATATCTGTCCGAGGCGTTATGAGGGTCGGATCATGTATCCTTGAAGATCCTCCTTGTTCCATACAGTCGTCAAGCCTCGATAGCAAATGCTTTACATAAGCATTGAACTTTTGTGCGGATTCAGGCGAAGAATTAAAGGGATCGATGCTGGGGTTGTGGCAGATTATTGCCCATTCGCCGTGTGCTCCTGGTGCCTTGCAATCATTGACAAACTGATTGAAGCGTTCCTTATTGTCTGCAACAGTCATGATTTTTTCGAGGACTTGATAGTCTCCCATGATGATGAAGAAGACTGCATTCCTGGCTTTGGATTTTTTTCCCTTGCAGGATGGAAACACTCCTATGATGGGGTCAGTATAAAACTGACAGAACCTGAATTCAATGTCGCATTCAGGATTTTCGTTTATTGTGGCGGTATATTTATTATTGGGCGAAGGAGGCAACCAGTTGTTCATGAGATGATAATACAGGATCTGCATACATTCAAAAAAGAGGTTGTATCTCGGACTATCTATAAACTTGGATTCAAGATCTTTGAGTTCTTGGGGGTAATCATATGTGGTCTTGCGGAAGCTTTTTACAGTATTCAGATCAAAGTTGATGTGCATATTTCTCGTATTACAGAAAAAACATAATTTTTACCTCGTTGTCGAATAAAAAAAAATGGCAACGACGGTAATCATCCTTGCTGCGGGAGATGGTAAGCGTTTGAGGGGGTTGTGTCCTGATGGTCCACCAAAACCGTTCATGGAGATTGGTGGGAAGCCGATGGTGCGTCATCTCATCGATTCGGTCCCGACCGGGCACCCCGTGGTGGTGGTCCTCTCCCCGGTGGGGAGGCGCTTGTGGGATGAGGGTTGTTTTCCACACGACGAGAATATCATAATGACGGTTATTCAGGAAACTCCTGCGGGCACGGGCGATGCACTGCGGAGGGCGTTGCCGAGTTGTCGGACGGACCGGATACTGGTAGTCAATGCCGACGCACCGTTGTTGGATATCCCGAGGATCCTGTCGCACTCCCCATCGAGGCCGATTGCAATGTTTGTCGCAAGGCGGTGGTCGATAAGGCACAGCGGGGGAATGGGGAGGTGTGTAATGGATCCCATGACGGGGTCGTGGTCGATCCATGAGGCGTGCACCATGACCGAGCCCCCTCATGATGACGATTATGTGAATGCGGGCGTATACATTATGGACAGGAGGGTCATTGAGGGGCCAATCATGGATCTCCCGATACACGGGACAGAGTATTTCTTGACGGACCTGATCGCCATCATACCGACAGAGGCCATCATCATCCCAGAATCGGAAGCCCACAGATTCCAGGGCATCAATACCCCGGACGAGTATGCATACGTGTCATCCCTCGTCATGATTTAAGATTGCGGATAAATGCTGTCCCTGCACGGGTCGACCTTGGATGTATTCGGATCTCATCTTGAAACCCACATCGGATGAATCCTGAAGTGTCGGTTTGATGATCTGAACTTTTTTCTCCAGACATTCTTGTTTTGGTCATTCATGATCAGAGTGCGAAAAAAAAAAAGTCAGTTATAAAACTCATGAATGGGACAGTAATCGGACAGGGGTGGACCGGGATAGTGTCTATAAGAGATGGAAATGTGCAAAAGAAATTCAAAAATAATATTGGAAAGAGCAGGGATTATTATAACTCGCAAAAACAGGCCTTGACTGCCATCCGCGACAAGATTGATCGACAACCACAGTGCTTCCCAAAACTCATAAATGCCGACGATAACAATTACACAATCACTATGGAGAACTTGAAGGGGTACATACCATTGACGGATTATCTCACAAGATCATTCCCATGGGGATATGAAGAGATGGTTCAAAAAAATTTGGAGGATTGTGTTAACAGATTGAATATTGAAGTTGGATATAATCATAATGATCTGCACTCGGACAATGCCATGGTGAATCCACAGACGCATGATACAAGGATTATTGATTTCAGCCACGCCAGTAAAACCGGGTATTGGATGAGCAATGAAGCGGAAGTTATCTCTTGGATATTTTGGGCATTTCACATGTATCAGGTCCAGGCGGTCATGCTGCTGATATGGTGCATCATCGGATGTGTCATGCTCGCACGACCATTCCGATTCAAGAAGTGGGAAGTAATAATCGCCTTGACATTGATTGTTTGCGTCTATATTGCCAAGTATGTCCTGCCATTAGCACTTTCACTAGCAAGAGTGAATGTCGACTTCAACAACAGTATATTATTCAAGTTGACCAGAGATTTATGGCCTGTGTTTTTGTTTCTTTTCGTTATCCTTATGGTGATTGACATGCCGACAAAAACAGTCGTGAGAACGACAATCATAAACAGTATTATATTATTTATCACGCTTGGGTCATTATTATATGAGTTGAATAAGGATATGGGCAGGGCGCTCTGTCTGCAAGACGCACTGTGCCTCGTCGGTATCATTGTGCTGGTCATTATTCTGTGCATGACCCGGGTATCAAAGGTCATAAAGACATCAAAATACACGGTCTCAATACTGATGATGGTGGCCATAGCGGTGTGGGTGAGCGGGCCCAGGTTTGAGGAAAAAAACATTATGGATTACATCATTGTGTTTGCCGAGGTATCTCCCTTGATATATATGTGGATGAGTCTGAAGTATAGTGAGTGGGTTAATAACAAGTGGTTCGTCATTGTCCTGATGATCCTTCCGGTGTTCTTATTCTGCGGTGGGATCAACCTAAGGCATCGCAAGTTAACAAACCCTCTGCAGGCATCACTCTGATCTCCTTTGTCTCACCTTAAGGATTAGATGAATCCTTAAGTGTTGTCTTCGAATTGGGTCTTTGTGGGAAAAATACATTGTTAGTTAGTCGACCTCTTCGATGATCGGGTCGGCTGGCGGGTTTTCATCAGTGGTTGTCGGCTTCTTTGACGATGATAGGCGCTCGGTGAGGCGGGTCAGGCGATCATCGAGCTCGTCCTTCTCGGCGTCGCGGTGGCATTCCAGCCATTCAATCTCCTGATCGATCCATTTTTTGGACTCCTCATCGAGATCGGACAATGATCGGGCGCCGTAAAGAGCCGCCTCGAGCCTATTCCTGGATTCGACGCGATCACGGAACTTCTGATCCAGATCCTTGAACTTTTCGGCGTCATCGATCATCTGCTTGATCTGGTCGGCGGACAGGCGGTTCTGGTCGTTGGTTATCGTCAGGGTCTTCCTGAGGTTGTCCTGATCGGCGACCTCGGCCGTTACATTGAGTATGCCGTCTGCCGAAATGTCGTAAGTGACCTGGATCTTGGGGGTGCCGCGGGGCATGGGGGGTATGCCGTCCAGTGTGAACTCCCCAAGAACGTGGTTTTCAGAAGATCGTGATCTCTCGCCCTCGAGGATCTTGATGGTTGCCTTGGGTTGGTTGTCCGAGAAGGTGCTGAACACCTGCGTCTTTTTTGTCGGAACGGTCGTGCCCCTGGGCACCAGCACCGTCGTTACCTCGCCGGCCGTCTCGATGCCGAGCGACAGAGGCGTAACATCCAGGAGGAGCAGGTCGGCCGTCTTTTCGGACTGGATGCCCGCCAGGATGGAGGCCTGCACCGTCGCTCCGTGCGCAACACACTCGTCCGGATTGATCCCGGTGCACGGGTCCTTGTTGAAGAAGGATCGGAGGAGTTCCTGGATCTTGGGGATCCTCGTCGTCCCTCCAACCAGCACGACCTCATCGATCTGCCCCTTGCTCAGCTTCGCATCCAGCAGACACCGATGCACGGGATCCATGACCCTCCTAAAAAAGTCCTGGTTCAGATCCTCAAACTTGGCTCTGGTCAGTGTGAGGGTGAGATCATGACCCTCGTGGAGCGAATCGATCTCGATGGTCGCAATGGTCGACGACGACAGCGTCCTCTTGGCCCTCTCACAGGCCGCATGCAGACGCCTGATGGCTCTCGGATTGTCGGATGCATCCGCCCGAGTCTTTGTCTTGAACTCCCGGAGACAGTAATCGACCAATGTCTGATCAATGTCCTCACCGCCCAGGTGCGTATCCCCATTCGTCGCCTTTACCTCGAATATCCCATCGCTAATGTTGAGCACCGAGATGTCGTGCGTCCCGCCGCCACAATCAAACACGAGGATATTCCGCTCCTTCTCATCTTTGATCCTGTCCAGCCCATACGCAATAGCAGCGGCGGTGGGCTCGTTGATGATCCTCATGACCTCAAGGCCGGCAATGACGCCCGCATCCTTGGTAGCCTGCCTCTGCGCATCATTAAAATACGCCGGGACCGTAATGACCGCCTTGGATACACTCTGCCCGAGATAGGCCTCTGCCGTCTCCTTCATCTTTACCAGGATCATGGCCGAGATCTCCTCGGGCCGGAACGTCTTGGTATCCCCCGCATACTCGACCTCGAACGCCGGCTTCCCATCCTTGTCGACTACCTTGGCGGGGATGTGCTTCATGTCCTTCTGGATGACCGGATCATCGAAGCGCCTGCCTATGAACCGCTTGGCGTCAAATACCGTGTTCAATGGATTCCCCGCCGCCTGATTCTTGGCCGCTTCACCGATCAGCCGCTGGTCGCCCACAAACGCCACCCATGAAGGGGTCGTCCTGTTTCCCTGATCGTTCGTGATAATCTCCACTCTGTCATTCTGCCATGTGCCCACGCACGAATACGTCGTGCCCAGATCGATCCCGATGACCACCATGTGTTTGAATTATAGGACGTCAAGCACTTAACCCGGCTTCGTCGAGGTGATTATCGATGTATGGGCCGATCTATTCGATGGGGACGGAGTAGGGGACGATGATGAGCCGGACGCCATTCTGTTCGCAGAGCTGCTTCTTGATGAGATCCCTGTACTGCTGATTCTGGAATCGGTCATTGGACCCGTTATGAAAGTGGGAATTGAACTGATAATGCTGACGACCGTTGTACTCGACGGCAAGACGCAGCTCCTCATTGTAAACATCCAACTCTAGATTCTCCCCCGTTACGGGGTTGCGCATAAACGACGGACGCGCCTTGGCAAAAGGGACGCCGAATCGTCTTTCCATGTGGACACGACACGCCTCTTCTCCCCTCGAACAACCGACCACCGTGGTCTGAGCCTCCTCTCGTTGATGGGTGCGGCGTCTCTGCTGTTGTGGCGGAGCCTGAGCCGATCTCGCCCACAGAAACAACCAGTATTTGATGACCGCCATTGCACCCGTCGGGTTCTCCGTCCTTATCGCATGGATGCTGATGAGGACCGCCCCCACAATGAGAATCGCCCACACCCACCACGGAATATGAATCCGAATCATTTACAATGATGCAATAATTTATTATAAACTCGAATCCGGCTTAAGAATGACCTCCTGAAGCTTGGCTGGTTTCAACCCTGCACCCAAGTCTTTTTTGAAGATACTTAACAGACACTCTAAGATTCATATTATCCTTAAGGCGGTTCAACCCGTGCCTTGTTCATAATACGGATCAGGGATGATAATAAATCGTTCGTGTTTTTTTTCAGTATGATTTGCATCATCATGAGCAATAATGAACCCCTTCTTATATTCCATAACGACATTGGGGATTGCTGTCTTGGCAATAATTGTATGTCGCTTAAGGATCCGAACTGCTTGATCATTATCCAATGATAGACCATAACACTTTAAGCTCATGAGAGATTTGTGGTCGCTCTTGATATAAATTGCCGTGAAACCATTTGCGCATAAAATGATTGGTCCGCATATTGGGATCGTGCGTGTATTTGCCATAATTGTTTGGGAAAAGCGACACCGTTCATTCGTGGGTTGTAAATCAACGACATTTTGTGTCAGTATAATTTCAATCTCGATATCATTAGGACAATAAAACGCCGTCAAAATATCAGCATTCACATTGGCATACTTGTCGCAAAGATATAATTTTGTATTGTCTTCGAGTCGCACATTTGTATATACATCAACATTTCCTTCAAAAGCCGTAATATGGTTGAGATAGGTTTCTATATGTTGTCTTTTCATTTCTCTATATTGATTTCTCCACATTAAGTTTTGTTTTGTCTTTACAGACATGTCCTAACGATAACTCGTTTTGATAAATGTTTCGATCCATTTTTTTTCCGATTCAGTGGCGTTATTCCCATCACTCCTGGTGATTATGATTTCAGGTTTTTCTGAAACGATTCCGTTTGAGGCGTCATAATAAAACGCAAAAGTAAATTTTGCCTCAAATTGGATTTTGTCCTTCTCAAACACTATACTCTCAGGTGTAGAAACCCTACCATGGTCAAGAAATTCTATAACTGTCTTGTACTTCTGGGTGGAACGGATGAGTTTAAAGTTTGTCATTTGCTCACAATGTCTATGGATCATTAAGTTGATTTGGAACATTTTATTCCGTCAAGATGCAAGAAATCCAAGGTGAACAAACCATACGATCAATCCCTGAGCGTCAATAAATTTTTCGTGGGAAGGATTAAATTTGGGTCAAGTCCGAATTTAATCCAGGGTTGAAACCAACCCCCATCAAATCTTAATACGTCTTCAGAACGACATTGTCTTCTTAAGCCGGGCAAAAGTTGGTTTCAATCCTGTCAAGATTTAGTGTGCTTCACGTGTGGACAGCCGCGGTATCATCGCCCTCCTCCACTGCCTTATCGGATGTAGCAGCGAGATCATCGGTAGTGGTCATATCAGGAGAATCGGTGGTTGTGGTGTCAAGAGCATCCGTCGTGTCATCAAGACCATCCGCAGTCGTGGTCGTTGTGGTATCCTCAAGAACATCGGTGGTGGTCGTGTCTTGTACGACCTCCGCGCTCGTCGTGTCCTCATGAGCATCCGTAGTCGTGGTTTCCTCAAGAACATCGGTGGTGGTCGTGTCTTGTACGACCTCCGCGCTCGTCGTGTCCTCATGAGCATCCGTAGTCGTGGTTTCCTCAAGAGCATCCGTGGTGGTCGTGTCTTGCACGACCTCCGCGCTCGTCGTGTCCTCAAGAGCATCCATCGTCGTTGTGTCTTGTACAACCTCCGCGCTCGTCGTGTCCTCAAGAGCATCCGTTGTTGTGTCCTCATGAGCATCGGTGGTTGTCGTGGTAGGACCCTCTATAACCTCCGCGCTCGTCGTGTCCTCATGAGCATCGGTGGTTGTCGTGTCCTCAATTGCATCCGTGGTCGTGGTATCCTCAATAGCATCTGTAGTCGTCGTGTCCTCAATTGCATCCGTGGTCGTCGTGTCCTCAATTGCATCCGTGGTCGTTGGGTCCTCAATAGCATCTGTAGTTGTGGTATCATTAATAGCATCCGTAGTTGTGGTATCATTAATAGCATCCGTAGTTGTTGTATCATCAATACCATCGGTGGTCGTTGTATCATCAATACCATCGGTGGTCGTTGGGTCCTCAATACCATCGGTGGTCGTTGGGTCCTCAATAGCATCGGTGGTGTCCTCAAGAACATCCGTCGTGTCCTCAAGAACATCCGTCGTGTCCTCAAGGACATCGGTGGTGTCCTCAAGGACATCGGTGGTGTCCTCAAGGACATCCGTCGTGTCCTCAATAGCATCTTTGGCGATCAACTGATCATCATCCTCGACAATAATGACGGAATCGGGTGGAAGATCGGCATGACGACCGTTTTCGAGTATCGTCAGACGGTCAAACAGGTTTTCAATCAGATTCATGATCGAAACATACTCCTCGCCACACTTGATAGCGAGATCGCCCTGAATCTTCAGATCGCCGGTAATATCCAGGTCGCCTGCGTAGGGAAGACACCTCTGGAGGATGGCAGCCTCGATCTTGCCCGGGGGTCCCGGTGGGCCCGTCGAGCCGGCTGGTCCGGGAGGCCCCGGCTTGCCCTGCGGTCCCACTGGCCCGCGCATGCCCTGGGGTCCCATATCGCCCTGTGGACCGGTATCGCCCTTGGGACCATTGGGAGGACCCATAGGCCCTACCGGACCGGTGTCGCCCTGGTCGCCCTTTTCGCCCCTATCGCCCTTTTCTCCACGCGGACCCATCGGACCTACCGGCCCCGGCTCTCCCTGCTTGCCACGGATGGCCAGCCCCCTTGGACCGATCGCACCGGGCTCACCAGGCGGGCCCTGCGGTCCGGGTAGACCGTCCTCTCCCTTCGGTCCGGGCGGTCCGGGCGGTCCTCTCTGCCCCATCGGTCCCTGGGGACCACGTGGTCCGGGCGGACCACGCGCGACGATCCCCGGGTGCTCGGGTTTTGCTGGTGGTGCTTCTTTTGTGGGCTGCTTGACCTCATCCATCCACTGAACGGCCTTGGGTGGCTGAACGGGCGGCCTCGACTGCTTTTCTGGAATATTGAGGACTCGGAACATTCGCTTTTATTCAGGAACGACTCTTCTTAATTAGATCAGAATTGTTGTTGCTCCGTGCTGTTCTCGAATGATGTTGATGATGTGCCGATAATGCGGCTTATGGCGTCAAAATAGCCCACACCTGCTTCGGTCTGATGCCGTGCGCCTGTAAAGCCGGGGGTCGAGAGTTCCTTCTCCTGCAGCTCGGAGTATGCCTGCATCCCACGCTCCTTATAATCCGATGCGAGCTGGAAGGCGGCCATATTGGTCGAATGATACCCCCCTAGCGTGATGAACTGGAATAGGTATCCCATTTCTGCCAATCTGGTCTGGAACGCGGCCAACCCATCGGGGATCTGTGTCCTCCATCGGAAGCTCGGGCTGCAGTTGTATGCCAGCCACTTGCCCGGGAACTTTTCATGCACGGCCCGGGCAAACCTTTGGGCATCCTCGAGGGATGGGACAGAGGTCTCGAACCACAGCATGTCAGCATGAGGCGCGTACGCGATCGCACGATGGATGCACGCCGCGAGCCCACATCGGAATCGGTGGTAGCCCTCGGGTGTGCGCCTGATTGTCCGATCGATAAACTCATTGTCGCTGGGATCAATATCGGATGATATCAGAGATGCCGATTCCGCATCCGTCCGCGCAATAATGACGGTCGATGCCTCCATGACATCTGCCGCCAGCCGTGCCGCACGGAGCATCCGTATCATCTGCGATATCGGCACGAGCACCTTGCCCCCCAGATGTCCACACTTCTTCTCATGAGTGGCCTGATCCTCAAAGTGAACCCCCGCCGCCCCGGCCTCGATCAGGCGCCGTGTGAGCTCATAGGCGTGGAGCGGGCCCCCGAATCCCGCCTCACCATCGCTAATGATGGGCACCTCGTAATCCAGGACAGGGGTCGTCCGTTGGATGCACTGGATCTGATCGGCGCGCCTCAACGATCGGACAATCTCCGATACCACGAGAGGAACCGAATCGACCGGGTACAGGCTCTGATCAGGGTATACTTCGTGGGATGTGTTGTTGGCGGCGGCGACCTGCCATCCGCTCACATACACAACCGGGAGCCCAGCCTTGACGAACTGGATCGCCTGCTGACCGTTGTATGACCCCAATCCCCTTAGGATCGTCCGTGATTCGAGTAAGCCCCGCAGCTTGAGAGCCGTCCTCCTGCCGTAGCCACAATCGACTTCGATATTCCCTCGCAGCTTCCTCAGCAAATCCTCCATATTTTTTTATACGGGGTCATCAAATACTTAGGCTCAAAAAATGAGTGGCCGTGAGGCATTTCAGCTGTGCAAATTATCTTTTTTTTTGGGAAATAAAATCATGACACACCACAACATTGATGAACCAATAATAGAAGACACTCAAACGATTTCTACTCTTCACGTCTATTGGCTCGGATGCCTCGTCCTATCAATCATTGTCGGTATCATTGGGACCATTCAGACTTGTATCCTCATCAGCAAACTGAAGGACACGGAGGTAAGCATGTTTGTCGCTCTTGGAGGATTCCTTATTCCCCTCATCATTGCCCTCATTCCTGTGATCGTATTGATCCTCTCCATATTAGATAATACCTTCAAGATTAAAGGAACATTGAACCGATTGATTTACAGGACCTTTGTCCTAATGTTGGTGGCATCCATAGTCTTATACGTCGCATCCTTGTTCATGATGAAGAAGCCAAAGGCTTACAAGGGATTGAGCATGAGCGTCAAGGTATTTGTGTATGCTGGCCTGATATTTGACGTGATGTGTCTCTTATCCTTTATCATATCCGGAGATTCAATCGATGCAATGCTTTTTTTTTTTTAAAACCAAATGACGTCAACACAGGAGGAGATCCCCACCACGAGCAGAAAATCTTCTGCAATCAAGGAATCTTTTGTGATTTATGGTTTTGTATGTCTGATCCTGTCTGTTGTTACAAACATGGTGGGGGTCATTACGATCGTTATCCTCATGAGTGAGGATATCAAAGATAAGACACTCATACTGGCATTGGCGGGGTTCTTGTGTCCTTTTATCATGTTCATCGTCCTCATTATTGTTGCCTATTATCAAGTGAAGGACGTCATTAAAAATGGCATCCTCTCATTGTTCTACGCGGTTGCAGTAAGCCTCCATATCGCATCGTTGGTCCTCATGATCGAAGAAAAACCACCAAGAAAAAAACACAAGGAATTGGTCATGACACTTATTTCTACCGGGCTCACATTTGAAGGGTTATTTTTTATCGTATCGATTATTATCAATATACTCGTCTGACCGGGTCCAAAAATTTTTTTCCCACAAAAAAAAATTAAAATCTGCCGGTAAAAATCTTTTAAGAACCAACAAAGAAGCCATTGAATGAGTGCAGGCGGTCTGAGTTATAGTGCGCTCAGCACGAATCGGAGGGTTACCCTCCCCAGCGTTGAGATGTGGAACACCAACATGAACATCCTCAAGGACCCCAACAAGGGGGTCTACACGAGGCGGATCGACAAGGTCGGCGATACACAAAACATCCTCATGGAGCAGGACGCATCGGGCGATCGGGCGTGCGAGTACATCCGGGTGTACCAGCGCGGCGTCAACCCCATGGTGTCTGTATCGTACGACAACTTTAGCAACAATGGCGGTCAGCGGGGGCAGAAGGCGTCCTTTTATGATACACAGGTGCGCTACCCGTACCGCGTCGAGACCCTGCGCCCGCCGATCCTCAGGCAGGAGGATCTCCTCCCCTACTCCAGGATGCCGAGGGTGTGGTTCCACGCCGAGACCAACCCTGCCTTCCCACAATTCAAACACGACAGATCGTGCTCGGAGACCACGGCATCGACCCGATCGGACATCCTGGCGCCGACCGGTCAGACCGCGCGCTCGATGCCGACCAGCGGTGGTGGAGCCCTGGATGCCGAGGCGTACACCGGTCATTCCAACCAGACGACCCTGCCCAAAAAATCGACGGACGGCCCTATGCGGGGCCCCGAGATGGTAAAGTGGGATCATTCCAAGGTGTCCGGCCTGAACGACGGCGTCCTCCATGCCGACGCCATTACGAGCAGGTCGACAGAAACGGTTCGGCGCAACCAGCAGGAGAGCACCAATGCACCGACCAAGGAAATTGATCGCAACAAGCGCGTCTACGAGGCCTTTACGATGAGGAGCATGCCCCACAAGGGCGGCGGCCCGTCAGAAATGAAGGACCGGCTGGGCGTCAAATCGATCAACCCCAACATGCTCTACATGAAGGCGAGCACAAACAACCGCATCATTGGCAGGGATGATCCGCTCCATGACCAGAATGCACCCCCTCTACAGGCCTCCAAGGAGATCCACAAGATTGCACACGAGGGAACGGTCGTGCTCGGGGATGCCGCAATCGAAAACAGCGACATGATCGTCCCGCCCACACGCTCCATGATGACGCATATCCGCATCGATGCACCGGTCTCATCCAGCAGGGAGCGCACCGCCGCACCACCCGATGGTGTGGACACGGGCGTCCGATCCGATCCTCTCCATTATGAGGTCGAGGGTCGGCGCACGGTGGGCGACAGACGTGCTGGGGTGGGTGTTGTCTCGGGCTCACGGGACGTCAGGTCCGAGACAACCGTCATCCCCTACACGGCTCCGAGGGCGGCCGATCGGGCCACGGTCCCCGTGGTGTGGGACAGGGCCGCGGTCATTGAGAATCCGCTCCACAGCGATGCGGCGGCCAATCCCACTCGGTCCGATATGTATCGAGCGATGGAGGACGATCGGACCGAAGGGCGGATCCGGATCAATCCGCGTGTGCAGGCGAGT
>Ga0214923_10001668_pt1 | contig 31070 bp, 35 predicted proteins | sample LL1510_MetaG_FD_177993 | JGI IMG/M metagenome (GOLD analysis project Ga0214923, IMG submission 177993) | Freshwater microbial communities from Lake Lanier, Atlanta, Georgia, United States - LL-1510 | ecosystem: Environmental > Aquatic > Freshwater > Lake | place: USA: Georgia | collected...
CATCGAGACCCCACAACACCGCTGCAATAAAGATAAAGAGTGGCCCTTGCATAGTCGCCGTATTATCGCAGTCTATCCCCTATTTGTACATTCTGTGGTTTTGTCACCGTCGCTAGCACCCATCCCGTACCTGAATGATTTTGAAAGCCGAGGGTGAGAACCTCGGAAACAAACGGTCCCACCTGTTTCGATAGAAAATTCACCACACACATGACCAGTATGCCGACTAACTCCTCTTTCGTGTGCGCATCAATCAACTGCGCACTTGAACGCTTTGTACCAATTTCTGAACCAAAATCAATAGTGAGCTTGATTGCGGGCTTTCGTGCTTCCGGAAAATCTTCCGTGGCAATCACTTTTCCTAATCGAATATCAACCTTATCGAAATCATCGAATGAAATCATATTAGAACGTCTTAGTCTCTCCCGCTTTGAGCGCAACGAACTCGATTCCTTTTTCTGAGAAAACTTGAGTCGGCCATCCTTCAAACATCTCTGCGATTTCTGGTCGATATAAGTGATCATGGACGGGAAACGCAACCCGAGGCTTTACTGCAATAGCAAAATCAAGTGCTTCCCCAAGTTTCATCCATGGACCGCAGACGGGAAGCGCGAGAATATCGACAGATGCTTTGGGTTGCTCAAATGAGTCGCCTGGCAAAAAAAACGCATTGTCGATGAGATAGCCTGTATTTTCCATGTCAGGTTTTTTTTCGTACACAAACGCATGTGCCTTGCCGAAACCTCTCACACTTACTCCTCGCACCTGTACTTCCTGTCCATCTCCTACTACCAAATGCACAATTCCCTCCTTTTCAAGTGTTTTTCCTAGTGAAGTGCTTACTATCACTTCCGCGTCTGGATTGTTCTTGAGAATGTCTTTGAGCATGTTTGGCTCGTAATGATCAGCATGTTCATGGGTGATCACAATTGCGTCGAGTCCCGTCACATTACCTTGTGCTGTTGTAAAAACACCCGGATCGGTCATAACCCGAACTCCGTGTATGTCCAACACCAAACAGCAATGACCGATTTTGTGGATATGCATGATTATTGCCGTGGGCGCAGGAGTGGGAATAACTGACATTCATGCACAGAGCGGTTTTCGAGAAACGCAAAGAGGCGTTCTGAAACGCCAAAACCAAATGCTGGCGGCATGCCATATTCCATCGCACGAATATATTCTTCATCCAATCGCTGCGCTTCATCGTCGCCCGCGTCACGCATCGCCTGCTGCGCCTCAAATCGTTCTCGTTGGTCGATTGGGTCATTGAGTTCACTAAAACCTTTTCCGACTTCAGAGCCAGCAATGAGAACTTGGAAACGCTCCACAACGAGTGGATTTTCTTCTGAGCGTTTTGCGAGGGGTTCCAAATAGACTGGAATGCCAACGAGAAATGCCGGGCCTGCAATTCTCTTTCGAGTTGATTTCCAAAGACTGTCAACTGCGCGCGCTTTATTATCATCAGAATCAGTAAGCACTTTTGCATCACGCGCTGCTTGAATCGCCTCTTTGTCGGAGCAGGTTAGTGGATTAATACCATAACGCTCTTCAATTACCGTACAGAAATCAATTACCTTCCACTCATCGGCAAAATCGACTGCGTGGTCTCCGATTTCAAACGTGTATTTACCATAGACCTCTTTCACGACCGTGCGGTACAAGTCCAGGATGAACGTCATCCCGCCGCGCATGTCATTGTATGCTTCGTATGACTCAAGCTGAGTGTAATCTTGCAAGTGCTCGCGTGATTGTCCTTCGTTTCTAAAAATACGCCCAATTTCAAACACTTTAGGAAAGCCCGCCGCCAAGAGACGCTTCTGCCATAACTCTCCCGTCGAAATGCGAAGATATACCTCCATATCAAGTGCATTGTGATGAGAAACAAATGGTCGTGCATCTGCACCGCCCGGCATCGTTTCCAGTATAGGGGTTTCAACTTCCATAAACCCACGCGAAAGATAGAAGTTACGAATTGATTGCCAGAATTTTGAACGGCGCACAAACATCTCTCGCACCTCTTCGTTCATCAAAATATCAAGATATCGTTCACGGAGTTTCAATTCTTCGTCCTTCACGCCATACCATTCACTCGGGAGTGGCGAGAGCGATTTTGCAAGCATTTTCCATTTCTGGACCAAGATTGATTTTTCACCACGCTTTGTGAGATATGCCTTCCCCGTGATTTCAACAAAATCACCCGCATCAACGGTGTCTGCAAAGAGTGTGAACAACTGCTCATCCATTTCTGCCTTTTGTAAGACCACTTGCGTGCGGGCACTGCCATCAAAGAGATCAGCAAACATGATGCCACCCTGCCCACGGCGAGACATAACACGCCCAGCAAGAATGTGCGTATCACCTTTCTTTTCTGATTCTTCGAAATGCTGTACGAAACCTGCAACATCAATTGTGCGGTCAGTTTCTACAGGAAAAGCGCTCATTCCTGAGCTCTTTAATATGTCTAATTTTTTGAGCCTGTCTGCCCGAATATCTGCTTCTGCCATGTCAGCATCATACCAGAGAGCCGCACCCCTTTCGAGGTGCAGTACCGTTCAAAGAATCTTGGTACCAGAGTGTAGAGACGTAGTTCGTAATGCACTAGTTTCGTTCCGACTGTGTAAGCACGGTCTCACCGTGCTTATTCAGGCGGATCATGGGGTTTTTCCCTTGTAACACCATGTACCATACTGTGTCCGGTCGGACATAAGATGGTACATATGAAAAATGAAGTAAGAAGGACACTTTTTCTCACTATATATTGATTGCGGTGAGTAAGAAAGTAAGTGCAAGGTTACATGAGCAAGGTGCCACCTTTCACGCATCCCATCTGCGTTCAATTTTTGTCAGCGGGTGCTCGGAGCAATCATGGGGGTGCGCGGGACAAATATAACGACCATACAAGACGAGTCCATTATTTACATACTTCCAATCTTGTTTGGGGATGAGAGATTCGAGATCTTTAGAAATCTTTTTGAGATCGTCGTGTTTGGTGAGTCTGAAACGTTTAGCAAAACGCTTTACATGCGTGTCCGTCGGGATACCTTCATAAATGTTGAATAGCTCGCCCAAAACAACATGCGCAGTCTTGTATGCAACCCCTCGAAGCATTACCAATTCTTTTTCAGTCTTTGGCACTTTACCACCACACTGTTCCAAAATTATCTGCGCTGTCTCGCGCACGTGCCGTGCCTTGTTTCTAAAAAAAGTGATAGAAGAAATTTCTTTTTCAAATGTCTTTGGATCTGCGTCAGCAAAGTCTTTTACCGTTTTGTACTTCTGAAAGAGCGTGGCCGTGGTTTTATTCACTGCTTTGTCAGTACATTGCGCCGAAAGCATGACTGCAACCAAAAATTGAAACGGTGTTTTGTAATGCAGCTCACTTTTTGGTACCGGGTATGTTTTTTTGAGATACGCGACAATATCTCTGGCCCTACTTTCGCTCTGGCTATACTGCATTGTCGAGACGGTGTGGTTCCGGGGCAGGTCCAGTGCCCCAATCAAGTGTATACCCCATAGCTGAGAGCTGGGAAAACACATCGTTTATGCCCTTGACACTACGTGTCAGCTCTTCGTGTGATTTACTTTCGGAAAGATTTGTGTGGGCAGATGGAAGAACATCAAATTCTAATTGATGTACAAAGAGGGCGAGATACCGTGCGTTATCTTTCCGATCAGTGGACCAGAGCTCTTTTTGATGTAATTTCAGTTGCGCAAGCACGTTTTGCGCTTGCTCGATTCTTGTGCGCAACAACTTGCGCACAGATTCAGGAGTCTTGAAGTCAGATATTTTTCTCATTTCACCGCCTCCGTCCATACACTATTTCAAAAGAAATACTGCACGAGCTGTCACCATCACCTCTTTTTGTATTGTCTGGGTGTCATATGACCCGTAGTCAGACACTTCGATAGAATTCGGTGACAAGACTTGCACCACGCCGCCCGAGGACGATTTAAGCGGACCAACTTTCTGTCCTGTTGAGGCAGCGATACTTTCTGCGCGCTTCTTTGCATCTTCTATTGCCTTACCAATGAGAGAAATACGAAGCTCAGGAAGCGTCGTCACATAGTACTCTGGAGTACCTGCCGAAAGAAGCACTCCTTGCTGTGCGAGTCCGCCAATATTCTTAGCGAGCTTCTCGATGAGACGAACATCTTTGGATTGCACGGTAATCTGCTGTCGAACAGAGAATCTGCGCGGCGCATTGTTATCGGACGAATAGTCTTGATCAACTGAAACGGGGCTCATGATGATATCTTTTTCATCGATTTTTGCCGCTTTAAAAAAGCCCACAACCGTATTTGTATCTCGCGTCACACGTGCCTGAGTATCGGGAACGTCTGCCTCATATGCAGTACGCGTTACCGAAACTGTCCATTTGGCGGAATCTGCTTCAGCTGATTGCTTTGCTGATCCGGTAACTGACAACGTGTTATCGAGCGCACGAACGTTGTACAACGTCATTGAGCCGATAAACGCCGCGACTACAAAGCAAATACCGAGCGTAAGACCTGCACGTACCATCTCCGCTGCAAAAAAATTCTTCATAACAGTTACTTAGTATTGAATAATAAGGGGCATCGAAACCGAATCTTCATTCTCCGGCAACCCAGAAGGATTATCTTTCATGAGTATCAGCATCGCCGGACCCTGGTAGGTGGAAGTTCCCAAATCAATAGTCGCGGAAAAAGGTATTTGCTTGTCCGTCATCCAGTCGCCTTCCAGTTGAGCTACCGCCGTTGCGATAACTTCCTGTGCGCTACTGCGCACTTGCACCGGAAAACTACCTTCAAATGACCAGTATCCTGGCGCTACACCCGATACTACAAATGTCTTACTAACCGATGACGAAGCCGCGGGAGAAACAATACTCACAAGCGTACCGCGTGTTTGCGGCATCTCCGAAACAGGAGTAGCAGGAGAGAGCGGAGCTTCATAATGATACGGAGATAAAAGTCCTTTCTGAAACAGTACCGCTCCTACCCCGAGGACAGTAACACCTGCTAATACCAAGAACATAAAACGTGATTGCATATACTATAGTATGAGGCATGGTGCGTTAGTTGACAAATAGTAACAATTGTTATATCATACCGGCATTATGGCAGATTCTCATAGCAACTCACACGAAAGCGCTCTCGGCACTATTCTTGCAGTAGCCGGATTTTTAATTGTTGCTGCAATCGCGGTGTGGGGTTTTGCACATATGCTCGTAGTAGCAAAAGACTCGCTCATCCCCCTCTTTAGCGTCAAAACTGAAACCATTCGGATCATGAAACCCGACGAGACAACATCGGGCGAGCCATTCGTCTTGAACTGGGTGCACCAACCCCAAGTTGCAGGCTCATACTCGTTTCTCTATTTATGCGTACCTGGCGTTCATTTTGAAACCGCAAACGCAGAAGGCGAGATAGTGAGTGTCCCGTGCGGCGCTGCATTTACCGCTTCAAGCTCGAAATCAATCACCCTCATTCCTTCTCTTGCTGGCGGAAAGACAGCTTCAGTACCCATCTCCGTTGTCTTCAAGCCGACTATTGGAGCGCAGGCAGTCGGTACGCTCGCACAAAGCTTGCGCGCCGAAGGTAGCGCTTCGCTTGTTCTGAAACCGAGTACTGTTGGTGTTGCTAAAAAGCCAGGAACGTATACAAAACCCGTTGCTGTTTCCACAAAGTCAGAAAACAAACCGGCAAAAACACGCGCCTCACAAGCAGGTCCTGCCGATCTTTCAGTCCGCATCCTCTCGGTCGGAGTCATTGACCGCATGAGCGGCATATTTGTAGAGCGACCTCCATATTCTCCTGAAGAAATTGTCGTGGTTCGCTTTGAGATTAAAAATAACGGCGGATCAACAAGTGGCCGCTATCACTTCCGTGCGGTACTGCCGACTGAAACCGGCTATGTATACAAGTCATCCTCACAATCGCCGCTCTCACCTGGTTCATATATGGTTAATACTTTGCAATTCGACCGTGCAATCGGCGGCATCATTTCGGTAACCGTGCTGCCATATGGTTCGGACGCTCGTACCGGAAACAATACTGCTTCGATGGCGTTTTAAGTTACAATTTCACCGTCGTCGCGGGAACCACTACGGCGCGCACCGTATCAAGCACTGTTTTTTCCGTTGCCACAAAGCACAACGTGTATGTTTCCTTGCCTCCTGAAACAGCCACAGTGTAGTGCAGCGGGCCTACGGGCTCCAGCTCTGAAGTCTCGGGGTTCTGTACGCCCACAAATGAGCCCGACATGCGCCCTTTACGTTCAATGATAGCGTCTACAGACGTGCGATTAAGGTGCCGCGGTAGCATAAAAACATACGAGTTCAAAAGTTCTCGGCGTTTTTCCTCGGAAGAGGCGGTTTTGCTCGCGGGCACGCCGTTTGGAAACAGTAGTGCGAGAAGCGATTCGGTTACCTTCACTAGGGGTGAGTGCGCCATATACCTTTCTCCGTTATTGAGCGTACCGTGAATCGCTCCCACATGACCTGCATACGATGCAGTATCGCAATAACGTGGTAAGCGCTCCATTGCAATACCACGCTTCTCCACCTCTTCAGGAGAAAGAGTGCGTGTTGCAACGTCCCCGGCACTTATTTTGTATCCGTCGGTCAAGATAGTATGCCGCGCATTTATCTCCTCGCAGTTGCCATCAACTACTGCATAAAAACCATTATGTTCTACTGCGTTACTTGTTCCGTTTCGTCGCACAAAGACGCCATAAGGAGCTTTCCGTGACACAAAACGAGTAAGGGCTGGATACCCTCCTCGGGTCTGTTCCTCATTGAGCGCGTCGGCAAGACGTTGCATATCATCAAAACAGTTCAGGACAATTTCAGCACTGAGATTTTTTCGCTCAAACTCTTTGGTACGCGCACCGTTCGCTGAAAAATTCTGTTGAAACAGTGCGACAAGTTTTGCTGCCTGCTCGTTTGAGATGAACTCACGCGCTGCGGCGGCGTTAGGCAGCGCCGCCGCAGCGCCCATTGCACCAAGTCCAAAAAGGACATGTCGTCTATTTGGTCCCCTCCTCTCCGGACCATCAATCCCCATACTAAATATCAAGATTCGCCTCTTTTGCGTGTGATTGGATGAATGATTTGCGTGCCGGGACATCGGTACCCATGAGCATATCAAACACAACATCAGCATCTTGTGCGTCTTCGATTCGCACCTGCTTCAACATGCGGCGCGCAGGGTCCATCGTCGTCTCCCACAATTCTTCTGCGTTCATTTCACCTAAACCTTTGTAGCGTTGCACCGAGAGTTTCGGAGCTTTTTTGGTCTCCTCACTCTCTCCCACCTCTTCTTCAGGCACTTCTTCTGATTCAGTTTGGATAGGAACATCTTTCCCTGTAATTTTTATGCGCTCCGCATCGGTGAATGCATAAAAGACTTCTTTACCTTTCTTTATTTTATAGAGCGGCGGTTGCGCGATATAAAGAAACCCACCATCAACCACCGGACGAAAGTGGCGATACAAAAGCGTAAGAAGCAGCGTGCGAATGTGAGCACCATCAACGTCGGCATCGGTTGCAATGATGATTTTATGGTACCGCAGTTTCGTAATGTCGAATACGTCGCCAATTGCCGTGCCGAGAGCAATGACGAGATTTTTGATCTGTTCAGACGCGAGCATCTTGTCGATGCGAGCTCGTTCGATATTCAAAATCTTTCCACGCAGCGGAAGAATTGCCTGTGTACGGCGGTCGCGACCCGTTTTTGCGGTGCCGCCAGCAGAATCTCCCTCGACAATAAAAAGCTCCCCTTCTTCTGCATGTTTCGTTTGGCAGTCAGCTAACTTACCAGGAAGTGACAGTCCGTCGAGCGCACCTTTGCGCAAGATACTGTCTTTTGCTGCCTTTGCCGCTTTGCGCGCTTTCATTGCGAGTGCTGCTTTACCAATTATTGCGCGGGCCTCATCAGGATGTTCCTCGAGGAATGCCGCAAACGCTTCACCAAATACTGCCTCGGTTGCACCACGCGCCTCGACTGAGCCAAGCTTGCCCTTGGTCTGACCCTCAAATTGAATTTCACGCAATTTTACCGATACAACTGCAGTGAGTCCTTCAAGAACGTCATCGCCCGTAAACGAATCGCTTTCTTTCCCACCGCCATTTTTCTGATTGAGAGTACGCGTAAGCGCTGTTTTGAAACCGGTTACGTGCGTACCACCTTCTGCATTATAGATATTGTTTGCAAATGCACTGATGCGGGATGACATGTCATCGACATACTGAAGCGAGACTTCTACCTGCACGCTATCTTTTTCTTTCTCAACATAGAAAATGCTTTTGTGGATTGGCTCGAGATGTTTGTTTTGAAACGCAACCAAGGATGCAAGACCGCCTTCAAAATAGAAACTCATCGAGGGCGCATCGACACCGAGCTCTCGCATATAAAATACACCGACATCATCGACCTCTTTTGCATCACGAAAGTCGATTATTGAAATACGCAGACCCCGAACGAGATATGCTTGCTGGCGCAAATGCGAGACGATCGTGTCAAAGTTGAACGTGCGATCAGGGAAGATTTCTGGATCAGGCAAAAAGGTAATAATAGTGCCATGCGCTTTTGAGGCGGCGATTTTTTTCGTTTTTCCCACCGGCTTACCGCCGTTTTTATACTCCTGCTCAAACTTGCCACCATCGCGATGAATTTCAGCGCGCACTTTACTTGAGAGTGCATTTACTACCGAGACACCAACACCGTGAAGACCGCCGGAGACTTTGTACCCTTCTCCCCCAAATTTACCTCCCGCGTGGAGAACGGTCATAACCGTTTCAAGAGTGGAGACTTTAGTTTTAGGATGGATTTCTACCGGGATACCACGACCATTATCGGCAACGCGGATAGAACCGTCAGGTAAGAGACATACTTCAATATCATTACAGTGTCCTCCCATCGCCTCATCGCGTGAGTTGTCAAAGACTTCCCAAATAAGATGATGAAGGCCTGAAAGACCAGTCGTACCGATGTACATGCCCGGGCGGCGACGAACCGCCTCGAGACCTTCGAGTACGGTAATCTGCTCAGCTCCGTACGAGCTCGAACTCGTTTTAGTTGGTTTTGAGGGGGGTGATTTCTTTTCGGCCATACGTAGGGGGTAGTATATCAAAAGACCCTGCCAAAGGAAAACGGCGCCCGGGTCGCAAAACCCAGGCGCCGCTGTCAGGCGATTGCTCTCAAAAGGGCATCTTCGGCATCGCCGATAACGGAGAGCAAGCTGCCTGTCTGACTCCTCACCATTGCGAGAAGATGAGTGTTTGTCGCCTGCCAGGCAGGTGTTGCTTGTGCAAGCACGGCCCGACCACTGTCGGTGATGTGCAGTCCTCTGCCGCGCCGCCCCGCGGGTGGATCCATGCTTATCAAATTGGAGCTGACGAGACGCTTGAGATTGCGACTCAGGGTCGATTTCTCAATGTGATACGCTTTGCCAATATGCACCGCGCACGGTGTGCAGTCTGGATATTCGGCAATATGCTTGAGGATTACGAATTGCTGAATCGTGATCCGAAACGGTCGCAGCCCCTGATTGAATTTTGCCGTCACCATTCGGTGTAGTCGTGCGCATTTGACATGGAGACACTCTGTCATGACCAACCTCCGTGCGTGGTCGTTGCAACTAGGTTGAACTTTAGACTGAACGAGTCATGAGGTCAACGCACCTCCCATCCCCTTGCTTTTACAGCGTCATACACCTTTTGCATTTCGGCGTTTACTTCCTCATCGGTGAGAGTCTTTTCGAATGATTGAAATACAAAACGATAGAGCTCAGAAACTCTCCCCTCTTTTTCAAATCGATCTAAACGTGCAAAGTATTGCACCAAAGAATTATCAGGGGCATTTCGGATGACACTCTCTGCATCAGATTGCGGGCTCACCCACAGAGAAATATCACGAACGACATACGGATATTTAGAGAAATGCTGAAAATGCTCCGTGGTGGTGAATTGCTGCTCAGGGTAAGCATCTGCGTGTTCTGGAAGTGACTTCACAAATTGCTCTAGCTCAACGCGGTACTCATCTTCAGTCTTTTGCTTTTTTACTTTTTCGACGGCGATGTCATACGTCATTTCTTCTTGCTCCTTGCGCCACACCGTACCAATTTCAAATAGTTTTACTTGCGATAAACCGAGCAATTCTTTGTTGCGAATGTTGCGCTCGAGCGCTTCTTTGAGTCCCTCTTTGAGGGTATCGCGCAAATACGGACGTACGCCGTCCACTTTATTGAGAACGACCCGTTCGCCCTTGTCTGCAAATACACTCGTAAAGACTTCAGTAAAACCCTGCCCAATAAGAAACGCGCGAATCTGCTCATTACGTGCATAGCGGTCATTCAAAATCACGGTTCGATTTAAATCAGGCAATTCAACGGGAGTAATCGTTTCGTACCCAATGATTCGGCCTACTTCTTCGATCAAATCTTCTGGAATAGTGAGGTCAATTCTCTCCGGCGGGATATGCACAGTCCATTTCCTATTTTTTTCAGTAACTGAAAATAGCAGTCGTGAAAACACATCTGAAACTTGCGCCACACTCAGAGTCACGCCAAGCACTTTGTTTATGTGCTCAAGCGTAACTGAAACAGAAGTTTTTTGCTGTAGTTCAGGATAGTTATCAGCAATACCCACAAATTCACCGCCCGCTAATTCAAGAATGAGCGCGATTGCATCTGCCATACTCCAAAGCGTCATCTCTGGAGAAATAACTTGTTCGAATCTCTGCGATGCGTCAGTACGCAGATTGAGCGCGCGAGAAGTCTTGCGAACCGAGGGACCATCGAAATTTGCACATTCGATAATGATATCTTTGGTACTTTCAGTAATTGCAGCAGGCTTACCTCCTTTGACTCCTGCAATACCGACTGCGACGTCAGCATTCTTGTCAGATACCACCATGTTTGTGGACGACAGTTTGTACTCTTTATCATCGAGTGCGAGCATCATTTCACCATCGCGTGCAGCGCGAACTTCAAACGCATAGGTACCATTACTCTCTTTCAGTTGACCTGCATCAAAGGCGTGGAGCGGTTGTCCGATGTTGAACATTACATAGTTCGTAACATCGACAACGTTGTTGATAGAGCGCTGCCCCTGTTTTTCAAGCGCATCTTTGAGCCATGCAGGAGAAGGAGCGACATTTACATTCTTTATGTATCCCGCAACGAAACGGTGGCATTGTGGTGTCGAAAGTGTAATAGAAATAGCATCAGTCTTTTTCGCAAGGTCAAATTCTGGACGAGCCTTGAGTGGTATCTGCAAAATCGCAGAAATTTCTTTCGCGATACCGCGATATGACAAACAGTCATGTCCGCGGTTTGGTGTCACTTTAACATCTAAGACATCATCCTCAACCCCGTCAATTTCAAATGCGTGAAAGGTGAGCGCCGTTGAAAGCTCTTCTACGGGTGGAAGTTCTTTTTCAAACCATGTTTGGAGCCACAAGCGAGAGATTTTCATACTTAGAATTGGTTGATGAACCGCAGATCCGCTGAATGCATAAGTCGCACATCATCAATTCCCCATCGCAGCATCGCAAGACGGTCGAGACCCATACCAAATGCAAAACCTTGATACTGCTTCGGATCAACTCCCGCATTTTGCAAAACAGTAGGATGAATCATACCTGCACCCATCATTTCAATCCATTTGTCGCGTAATTTCTCAGGGACATTCTTACCAACCAATCGCATGTCTACTTCGACACCAGGCTCAACAAACGGAAAGAAACTCGGGCGAAAACGCACTTCGACTTTCGCGCCATGAAAGAGTTCGCGAAAAAAGCGCTCGAGCGTACCTTTTAAATGCGCGAGTGTGACATCCTCTCCTACTGCCAATCCTTCAAGCTGAAAAAATTCCGCTTCATGGGTCATGTCAGTTGCTTCGTTACGAAACACTTTACCCGGCACAATGACACGGTACGGTGGCTTTATTCCTTGTTTCACCTGCCCTTCCATGTATCGCAATTGCACCGGAGAAGTATGCGTACGCAATACATGTCCGGCTAAAACATCCTCTCCTTGAGGGTGTTCGCCCGACACTTCACTGTGTGAAGTGTTTAGGGCATCGTCTTTAATAAAAAAGGTGTCCTGCATATCACGCGCTGGATGATTCTTGGGGACATTCAGTGCATCGAAATTGTGCCATTCGTCTTCGAGAAGCGGACCTTCGGCAAAGGCAAACCCCATGCGACCAAAAATATCAACCGCGGCGCGGATGAGGTGTGATATCGGGTGCACATGACCTTGCGGCATTGTCGGAATTGTACTTGAATTTAGTAGCGATTGCACTATAGGGAGACTTCTTGGCGGACAAACTTGTTCACCGTACCTATCTTTTTTTTGCTTTTCGTGGTATAATTATTTGCGATGTCATTCGACATTGTTGTGTACATAGCTCTCTTTTTGGCCCTCTATTTCGAGGTTTTTTTGCTTATTTCATTTATCGACTCTCGCCGGTCAACTGCGACCCCTCTGCCGGACTCAAAACTACCAACAGTAACCATTGTCGTTCCATGCTTTAACGAAGAACCCGGTATTGCACGCTCTATTGCGTCGCTCCTTGCACTTGACTATCCAAAAGATAAATTGTCGATAACAATTGTTGATGATGGTTCAACCGATAATACCTATGAAATCGCGCGCGCATATACGTTTGATCCGCGCGTTACGCTCATAAAAAAGAAAAACGGTGGTAAGCACACCGCACTCAATCTCGTGTTGAGCAACACAAAAAGCGAATTCATTGGCTGTCTCGATGCAGATTCGACAGTACAGAGCGATGCACTCCGTCACATCATTACCGGATTTACCGATGCGGATGTTGCAGCAGTCACACCGGGGATTATCGTTCGTGAACCTAGATCAACGCTGCAGCACATCCAAAACGTTGAATACCGCCTCTCCATTTTTCACCGTTTTGCACTCGCCGCAATCGGGTCAGTCTTTATCACGCCGGGTCCCTTTTCGTTCTTACGCGTGAGCGCAGTACGCGCTGTCGGCGGGTGGAAGCACGCACACTCGACCGAAGATATGGAAATGGGTATGCGACTCCAGGAGCATGGGTATCGTATTGTGAACGTGCCGCTCGCCCGCGTCGAAACAACAACACCAGCAACACTACGCACGCTTATAAGACAACGCGTTCGTTGGACATACGGGTTTCTTCGCAACGCGCTTGATTATCGTCACATGTTTGGCAATCCTACCTATGGTAACTTAGGACTTATCGTCTTACCAACGGCGGTTATTTCTATCTTTTCTGCGATTTTGCTTGCAACTCACGTACTGTGGGGCCTCGGGAATGCACTCCAGCATATACTGGTACGCTTTTCAATCCTCGGGTTCCACGCGCCCGTCGCCCCCTCACTCTTTTACGTCAATACGAGTGTCATCTTGCTCTTGTCGCTCGCGTCGCTTGCATCTGCAATTACGCTCATCGTGATCGGCTCCCGACTCTCAGGTCATCGCTATCCACCGCTCTCTACGCCGGTATTCCTTGTGCTCTATGGCTTTATTGTGCCATTATGGCTCACAATTGCCGTCGTTCGCGCTGCACTTAATACCGGCGTGAAATGGCGATGATCTTTATGCGTACCCCAAAAACAACCACCTATCTGACTGCATTTGCAATTACCGCGCTTGTATTTGCAACTGCATTTTACATTTCAAACTATTTTAATAGTAAGCGAGTAGTTAATGTACGTACAACGCAGGATCAAATCGCGATTGATATTCTTTCTCTCGAAACACAGTTTGATTTGCTTGCTGAACACTCATGCAAAGACATCGCTGAAAATTCTGTTCTCTCGCGCGAGCTTCAGCCACTTGGTGAACGGCTCTCCTATCTTGAAAATAATCGCGGCGCGAACGACGAAGAGCTCTTGCGCCTCAAACGCTACTACTCGCTGCTTGAAATTAAAGACATTTTGCTGATTCAAAAAGTGGCGGCAAAGTGCAAATTGAAACCAGTCGTAATTCTCTATTTCTATTCAAACACGGGAGATTGCAAAGACTGTGAGCGTCAGGGGTATGTACTCACGGCGCTTGCTGAAAAATATCCAACACTGCGCGTCTATTCATTTGACTATAACCTCGACCTCTCCGCACTTAAAACACTTACTGCTATCCACGATCTCGACGGCGAGCTACCAGCACTCGTCATTCAAGGTACGCCGTACTATGGCTTCAAGAGTATCGAGGATATGGAAAAAATCGCCCCCGCCCTCAAAAAACTCCCAAGCTCGACGAGTACGAAAGAAAAACAGTAACTTTAATTTCTGAGAGCCGGGACCCGGACTTGAACCGGGGACCTTCTCTTTACAAAAGAGTTGCTCTACCAACTGAGCTATCCCGGCTAAAACGTTTTGTAAAAAACGTTCGCCCGAACTTTTGCTGTGCAAAAGTTTTAGGGCATTGCAATTGTGCCTTCATTCCTCACTTTTTTCAAGCTCTTGCGCCGATCTTTTGCCGACACCATTTGATACTTCTTTCAAAAACCGCGAGCGTGTCTCACGGCGCTCAAAACCATGGCGGTGCGAGACGCGGTCTGCAAGGCGGTGCGCCCATTGCTCTGCCGCATTAAAACCGCGCGCACTCGCGAGAGCAGCACGATGTATGAAATAACGGCAGATTAAGTTACCCTTGGGCGGCCACGTTACCATTTCTTGCTCGAGACTGATTGCAGCATGCTTGAGCGCGCGCGCATAGTCATCAGCCTGCGCCCGATATGGCGCCCAGAGCACCAAGCCGCGCGCAACTTCATAGCGTTTGAGTGAGAACAACGAGACGATACCGACAAGAGAGAAGAAGAATGTTCCAACGGCGAAAGCCACCATACGTTATTTCACCGACAGGCGCTCAAAGCGAGTGATGACCGTCTTTTCCCCAAACTTTTGCACCGCATTGTCGAGCAGCCCCTGGATAGTGACGGCAGGATCTTTTACGAACGGTTGGTCGAGAAGCACCTTGTCTTTCAAATAACTATCAATCTTGCCCTGAAGCGCAACTTCACGCTTTCCTTCGGGAATATTCGCAACTTCACCCATAAAGACCTCTTTTGCCGCCTTTGTGTCTTCATCACGCACCTGATCTCGGTTCAAAAACTGCGGCGCCATCGCAGCAACGTGCATTGCGATATCTTTTGCTAGTTTCATGAACTCTTCATTTTTTGAGACAAAATCGGTCTCACAAGAAAGAACAACGGCGCCTACAACCTGACCGCCAGCATGGACATAGGCAGCTGCAGTACCAGCTCCCAACTCTCGATCTGCTTTTTTTGCTGATGCCTGCGCAGAAATTTTACGCAAGATAACTTTCGCTTTTTCAACATCGCCTCCCGCTTCTTCGAGCGCTTTTTTGCACTGCATGACTGATACTTTCGTTTCGTCACGAAGAGCTTTGATAACATCGGTTGTGATTTCTGCCATATAAAGAACACTATAAATGATAAAAGGAAAACGACAATTTACACGCGGTGGAAAAGTGCACGCTTACGCTGCCTTTTTACCGGCTAAAAACGCATCGACGATGATGCCGATAACATAGGCAATACTCTTACTTGTTGCATCATTACCGGGAACCGGATACTGAAGCATAGAAAAATCACAGTCGGAAGAAGCGAGAGCCACAACAGGAATGCCAAGCTGATTTGCTTCACGCACTGCCGTGTGCTCATGGCGCGGGTCAATCACGAAGAGCGCCATAGGCTTTTCTTTCATCGAAATAAGACCACCGAAGCGTGCAAGAAGTTCGTCGATTTCACGGTCAATCATGAGGCGTTCACGCTTCGTGTACTTGATGAGTTCGCCTTTCTCGCGTTCGTCCATGAGTTTTACAAGACGATCAATACGACCTCGAATGTTTTTAAAGTTGGTCAGCGTTCCTCCTACCCAGCGCCCTGCAACATACGGCATAGCTACTTTTTCAGCAGCGCGCTTCAGTGCAACCTGAACTTCCGCCTTGCCTCCAACAAAAAGCACCTGGCGACCGGTAGATGCGGTTGCTTTTACAAATTCAATAGCTTTTTCAAGGAGTTTTGTCGAATTTTCTACATTAAAAATATCAGTACGATCTTTCGTGCCTAAAAGAAATTTTTGCGCGGTCGGATGGCGGCGCGTACGCGAATAACCGATGTGCGAACCGGCGTCGGTAAGTGCAGTTGTTTGAATTGATGACATGCCGCAAGAGTGTAGCAAATAGGCGGAAAAAGTGCAAATCGAATCAAACAATGTTATACTGTCGTTCACGCTTTTCTATGCGCCCCCTACCCTATGACAGAACAACCTGGACACATCGAACGCCCGCCTATTGTGGTTGTCATGGGACATGTCGATCATGGTAAATCGACGCTTTTAGACTATATTCGAAAAACAAACACTGTCGCCAAAGAGGCAGGTGGCATCACGCAGCATGTTGCCGCATACGAAGTTGAACATGAAAAAGATGGTGTCAAAAAGCGCATTACCTTTATCGACACTCCGGGACACGCCGCCTTTCAGGCAATTCGCGCACGCGGAGCAAACGCAGCCGACATCGCCATCTTGGTAGTCGCGGCAGATGACGGAGTAAAAGCACAAACGCTTGAAGCGCTCGAGAGTATCAAACAATCGGGCATTCCGTTTGTTGTCGCAATCAACAAAATCGATAAGCCAAATGCCGATGTCATGCGCACTCAAAACTCTCTTGCCGAACACGGTGTCTATCTCGAAAAGCTTGGTGGAGACATTTCATGGGCTGCAATTTCTGCGAAAAGTGGTGCGGGGGTAGACGAACTGCTAAACCTCATTCTTATTGTCGCTGAGCTTGAAGAGTTACGGGCTGATCCAAAGGCGCTCGCGAGTGGCTATGTAATCGAGGCGCATCGCGACCCAAAACGCGGGCTCGCCGCAACACTCATTATTACCAATGGCACACTTCTGACCGGTATGGCGATTTGCGCTGGGAGCGGCGTTGCACCGGTGCGGCTGATGGAAAATCATGCGGGCAAAACGCTCAAATCTGCGAGCTTTTCTACTCCGGTTACCATTGTTGGATTTGATGAAATGCCTAATGTTGGTTCAACGTTTGTTTCATTTGAGAGTAAAAAAGAAGCTGAAGCAACTGCTGCAGAAGAAAAGGCAAAGGCAACCGTGCCTGTGTTTGCTCAAAACGCTGAGGGTAGATTTCTCTTCCCTGTCGTCGTTCGCGCTGACGCAAGCGGCACTCTGGAGGCAATTCGACTCGAACTGGGCAAGCTCGGCGATGAGCACATGGGAGTGACGGTGGTACAAGAAGGGGTCGGTACTATAACGGAAAGCGATGTGAAGACTGCGGTTGCCACAAAGAGTCCTAATCCATTTGTTATTGGTTTTAATGCCTCAACCGATACCATGGCGCATGTTTTAGCGCAGCGTGACGGTGTTCGCATTGAGACCTTTTCAATTATTTATAAAATGACTGAGCGTGTTGAAGAACTGATGCGTAAGTCAGCACCGAAGCGAACTATCGAAACTATTCTTGGCAAAGCACGTGTCTTGAAACTCTTTTCCGAGAAGCGAAACGTGCATTTAATAGGGTGTTCTGTTCTTGAGGGGTATTTTTCTGCAGGAAAGACAGTTCGTGCGGTGCGACGCGGTGAAATCTTAGGCGAAGGAACCGTACTCAACATGCAGAGCAATCGGCAAAACGTCAGCAAAGTAGAATCAGGGGCAGAGTGCGGTATCGAAGTCGAGATTGAAGCGGAACTTGCAAGTGGCGATATCCTCGAACATGTTGAACGAAAAACTATATGAACCACCGACGTATCCAAATAGCTGAAGCCCTTGCCCACTATGCGGCAGAGTTTTTTGTGCGCGAATCAAACGGAACGTCGCTCATCACGGTGACACGAGCAGATGTTTCTCCCGATCTCAAAAACTCGACAATTTATATTTCAGTGATGCCAGAGTCAGCAGAACAAGATGCGCTTGCATTTGCAAAACGCAATCGCACCGAGCTCAAAGCCTTTATTCACAAAGCTGGCATCGGTCGCCCACCGTTTATCGAGGTGGTTATCGACTATGGCGAGAAAAATCGTCAGGCGGTTGATGAGGGGTTGAGGGGGAAATAGTACTCAGTAAAATCCTGAGCCATTCTAAATAACTGACGATAGATCCGTCGAGTGGTTGTTCTCCCACTTCCTCACGACCTCCAATACCTCCGGCTCCAGTGATTTCAAGTGAACGATGTTCATATACTCATTAAACGCTGCGACAACATTGTGAGTATCGTTATGCGTCTCATAGTAATTACTGGACACGTTGGACTTCGGTATAGCAAATACAATGCGGCGTATCCCTGCCCAATACGCAACACTGGTACACATGAGACACGGCTCAAGACCCACATACAAGATTGCGCCTTTCTGGACGCCACTTTTTTGAAACGCTGTTGACACAGCTTTAGAGTCCGCATGAAAAAGTCCAGGGTACGGCGAACTGATTTCGGACGAGATCACTTCTCCATCTTTTACAACCACTGCCCCCGCGGGAAAGTTCCTGCCGTTCATAGATTTTTTTTGAGTTCTCTATCGCCATTCGCAAAAACGGCTCATCGTTTTCCATACTCTATATTTTACACTACAAACAAAAAACTTTTCTGTGCTGAGAGTGGCTCGGTCATGTGCTTAAAAAAATCGCCACGTTTTTCTTTTTTTGTCTGTGCCGAAGGAGCTCGACCAAGAGCTCGTATGTTCGCCGTCGCAAACATACTCCTCTCGGTCCTGTTCGGACATCCCCGTCTGCTGACGGGTCCTCAGTCCTCACTTACGAGCCCTACTCGCGGCAAAAACATACACAAAACCGAGGCACTGCCTCGGTTTTGGATGTTTTAGTGCCGGGAGTGGGACTCGAACCCACACGCCAGTGTTACCCAGCAAGACATTTTAAGTGTCTGATGTCTACCATTCCATCATCCCGGCAAATATTCACTCACTATCAAGATTCTAAACAATCTAACCTCAAAGCTCGTTGACCGCCACCATCTCGACACACGACGGAAAATTGCTTTATTTATGATTGTAATCCCATTTTATGTTAGAGTACACCTCACGACCCGGTGGTGAAGTTAGTTAACACGGGAGTCTGCAAAACTCTTATGCGCCGGTGCAATTCCGGCCCGGGTCTCACGTAGATTGTGAATATATGGGGTTGTAGTATCCTGCTTTCAGGCGCATACGAGCGCAGAACAGAAGGAGGTACCAATGAATAGACAAATTCGCCTTTTTTCAGGAAATGCCAGCAACCACTTAGTACCACGCATTGCTGAGCTCCTGAGCATTGACCCTTCGCCGGCAATTGTTGGGAGGTTCAACGATGGAGAAGTTCGAATCGAGTTGCAAGCTGATGTGCGAGGAGCTGATGTTTTTATCATCAACTCAACACCGCCGCCAGCTGAAAACTTTTTCGAAATGATGCTGCTTGGAAAAGCAGCGCGCATGGCATCAGCGGGGCGTGTGACCTTGGTTATTCCATACCTTGGTTACAATCGCCAAGACAGAAAAGACAGACCCCGCGTACCAGTTGCGGCAAAAGCTGCCATTGAGACCCTGAAACTCACCGGGGCTGACCGCGCGCTATTGCTGGACCTACACTCTGAAGCGACAGCGGCGCACTTTGAGCCCATGGTAACAGATCATCTGTATAGTTCGCATGCCGCTGTTCCGTATCTTCACAGAGTGCTCAACAAGTCATTCGTTGTGGCATCTCCTGATAAAGGAGGGACAGCGAGAGCGCTACAATATGCACAGTATCTCGGTCAAGATGACTGTGTGATTTTCTCAAAGCGGCGCGTCGCACCGGGCATGGTCGACAAGCGTATTCAAATCATTGGTAGTGTCAAAAACAAAGACGTTCTCTTTGTTGACGACATGATAGATACCGGTGGCACCATGATTGCCGATGCAGAGGCAGCAAAAAAAGCGGGAGCAAAACGCATCTTTGCGTATGCAACACATGGAATACTCTCAGGTAACGCGCTCGACAACCTGAGCAAAAGCGCATTTACTCAAGTATTTCTTACCGACACTGTTTTGACTCCCGAAAAGCTCTCGGGTAAAAACGGAAAGTTTGTACTGATATCTGTCGCGCCACTTCTGGCGCAAGCAATTCGACGGATTCACCAAGACGAGTCACTGTCATCTCTCATTTTGAAAACAAAATGAGTGAGGGCGCCCTTGGGGCGCCCTCACTTTTTTTCTAAATCAAATATTCTAAGGTTTCCAATACGCTTTTTTTGTGTACAATGCACCAGTATCCGCCCATAGCTCAGTTGGTAGAGCAGCTCGCTCTTAACGAGACGGTCCTAGGTTCGAATCCTAGTGGGCGGACAATGTACACAACAACCTGCCCTACGGCAGGTTTTCTGACATTGTCCGAGGCGGAGCGTTGTTTTGAACAGCAATGCAAAACCGCGAGCCGTGCCCAGTCTGGCATTTTTTGTGACGACAAAAAATGAACAGATTGGGGACTTGAAAGAAAAACAGTCCCTGCGGAATGTTTTTTGTTACAAGTCCGAGCCGGAGCCATGTTTTTCCAGTAGGAAAAACGGGCGAGGCGTGGGGAAACTAAATATTTTTGCGACGGGAAAAATATTACAGCTTACCGACTGAAAGACAAACAGTCCCTACGACAAGAAAAAAAGTTATGGTACAGTACGCGCACACTGGGCGAGTGGCGAAATAGAAGACGCGTTAGCCTTAGGAGCTAATGTCGGAAGACGTGGAGGTGCAAGTCCTCTCTCGCCCACAATCTTTCCTACCGAATCCGCTCGAGACTCGGGATTTGAGACGCGTCGATGTTCGGGTTTCGCGGATTACCCAAATTAAGACCAAGAGAGTTATCGATGAGCGCGATGATGCCCCATATACTGCTCATGATGACCATACCGAGAAGTCCCCATTTCATATGTTCTTTTCCTTCTTCGCTTACCTTCCCATCTTTCATTTTCCATAAAAATTCAACGATACCTAACACAAAAAAGAAGAACCCAAGTGAAAACATGAGCATCAAAATCGGATCTATGACGTATGTGATTGCCGCATCTCGAATAGCTTGCGCTCCTTGAACCATGAGGCAATCCTATCGTACCAACACAAAAAAGCTAGGTCATCCTGGCGTTTTTGTTGAAAACCTGAAGAGTTAGTTAAGTGTAGGCGTGCTGTTTACTGGAGCACCTGTTGGGAACGTAATGTTTTGGCGACCATTGACACCAAGAGTGAATTGAAGAAGAGCAACTAACCCCCAAATAGATACCATCACGAATATAACCACAACGCCATTCACCATGATCTTGATGGCGTTCTGTTTCTCCTCACCCGCATTCGACCATAGATACTTTACTAATCCGTAAAAGAAAACAACAATTGCCGCGGTAATCAAAATGCCAATAAGCATGTTGAGCGCATTGTTCAATGTCAACAATACTCCAGTAATACCGCGGTTAAGAGAAGGTGCCTGTGCAAAAGCAATAAATGGCAGAGCAGAGAGCGCAACACCAGAAACCGAAGCTGTTATCTTTCTAAAAGACATAAATGCTGTTTATTTCGTTAATGATTTAATGGTACCGCCATTAGAAAAGAGGCACAAGGGACACTTAGCTGCTCTGTGGACAAGCACTAGTCGTGTTCTTTCTTCTTTTCGCCACCGCCCGCGATGAGTTCAGGGAGGATATAGACCATAAAAAGACCGATGATGAGGAGCGCAAATACCCAGGGAATCGCCCATGGGTACAGAAGCGTCCATCGGGAAATGGTGCTCAGCACCAAAAAAACAAACAGAAAAGAAACACCCCATTGCATGAGGTCGATTCCTTCTGAGCGGTAGGTACGGCCAAGCCGTGCTATGTAGAGGGCAAAACCACCAAAAAAGAAAATAAATGAAACAACAATAAGGATACCGGAAAACAGGTTTGCAACATTCCACACCTGATAGAGCGACTGCGCACAGACAAATTCTGGTACGAGTATTGCAACTGCAAGTATGCGTTTCATGAATTTTAAATAGCTATCGTGTTTTTTATCAGCGTGACGAGTCCCCAGACTGATACCATCACAAAAAGCGCAATAACACCCCAAATAAGAACTCTTTTAAATTCCGACTTTCCTTCCCCCGATGAACCAAAACCTTTGAGCGCTGAAAAAAGAAATATAACAAGGCCTGCCGTAATCATGAGCGCAATCACCATGTTGATATAGGTTGTGATCATCTTGGCAATGTCCATGACGGTCTTGCCTGCTGCAAACGAAAGCGTTGGAAGAAAGAGAAACACCAGCATCGTGAAAAATCGATTCATACTATAATCTTGTTCTATGCACTGATGGTCCTCACAGGAGGCGACGGCGTTGCACTTCCCCCGCCTCCGCCATTAATAATCTGCCCTACGGTACCCCAGAGCGCCATCGCAAAGACCCATGCCCCCATGATAAGCACGGCCCCGTAGATAGTATTTTTGAAATTTTTCTTTGCAGTATCTAAATCCCTACTGTTGCCACGCGCCTTTGCAAACAAAAAACCAGAATATACCAGTGCGAGCGCGACAAGTGGCATACCGAAAATAACGACCACCTTCATGAGAGCGGCTACAAACTCTCGAAAATCTTCTAGTGTCAATGGATTCTCGAATTTGCCGCCTTGCGTTCCTGCAAACGCAACAATCGGGGCTATCATGACAAGAAAAATGAGTATTCGGTTCATGGTACATCAAGTATAGCTTTTAGTTGCTGATCAGCTCGGGAGGCGCCTTCGGTGAGACGTACCGTGCCGCTCACAACATCAGTAATCATAGCGCGAAAGAGAGCGTCTGTCTTTTGCGGATCAGGATCAATCCACGACGCACTCACGATGGTCGAGGAAGCAAATAGCGACGGAACTACCTTGGACCCTCCTTGTGAGAGAACATCGCGACGAGCTGATACGACACCATAGGCGTTTGCCGTAACGAGAGATGCAAAACTATCCGAAAAATTATACGCAACTTGCGCAGCACCAGTTGGGTTCGTACTCGTCCGAGGTATTGCGAGACCGTATACTCGAGCGCCGGTTATCACGCTGTTTTTATTGCGTATCTGCGGTAAAAACGAATAGCCGACATTCAGGTTAGGATTTGCGTTTGCAATAAGGTAGCGCTCGCTCGCATACCCGATATAGAGCGCAAGATCGCCAGCGCTAAAGGCCGAGCGGGAGTCGCGCATCGCCGAGCTCCAGCTGTAATCATCTTTTGAAGGGTCCGAAAATTCGGTGTAGAAACGCAGTGCACTCTCAGTAGGCGAGGTGCTCTGGTTGCCTCGTGTAATGAGCGCACTTATGAGTGCCCCTGACTCATCGCGACGCGTAATGCTTCCGCCACTTTGTAAAATGATGGTACTCAGAATGTCTTTGGCATGATCAACATTATCGTAGGTGCCAAGCGCAATCGTTGCTTTTTTAATTGAGAGTGAATCGCGATCGCAGCCAGTCACGTATCCGACGGTACCACCACGTGCTACACCGCACCCCGTAATAACGCGCGCCATGTCAAAAAGCTCATCCCAGTATTTGGGCGGAAGCGAGTATCCTGCTGCTGCGAGTAAATCTTTGTTTGAATACAAAATGAGCGGATCAGCGATAACAGGAATTGCCATAACCCCCTCTGCAGTTACAAACGGTGCTGCTGAATACACGTACATATCAGTAAATTGTGATGGGGAGATCTCGGACTCAGGGAATCTGAGCATATTTGGCGCCTCCAGATACGCCTGATCTTGGCTGAGAAGCACAAGATCTGGTCCTTGACCCGATGCGAGAGCTCGCGCAAGCACGTCGGGAAAATCAGTGGCACCCTTCTGTACATACGTTGTTTCTTTATAGACCTCATTTTCTTCGGAAAGGTACTTCAACACCGATTCAAACACTTTTCCGTCAAGCGTGCCCCAGATCACGACGGGTCCCGTGCGTGCGGTCTGATTGCCATTTACAAAAAGCGCAAAAACAATCATGGAGCCGACTCCGAGTGCGCCAAAAATACACAGAACAATGATTTGAAAGGGTGATGACTTCTTCATACCGTATCGAATATCATACCGTAATGATGAGCGCCCGCGTCAAACGATTTCTGAAACAAAAATCCGTGCGCCTGTGCAAGGATGCGCGCTTTTTCTTCTGTGACAATGTCTCCTGGCTGCGGTCCTAAGCCGCCGAATGAGTCCGACCAGTCCACGACCACTAATCGACCTCCTGATTTCAACACGCGCCGTGCTTCTTTCATGAGTTCTCCCTTACCCGTGACTTGAAACAGGAGATTGGAGATAAGCACGAGATCGAGAAGCTTGTCGGCTAGCTTGGAACCATGCGGAAGTTCTACATCACCCCAAATAATTTCAATGTTGTGAAGATTTTTTTGCACTGCCATCGTGTGCGTGCGTCGTAAGAGGTCTTTTTGAATATCGATTGCATATACGCGCCCTTGCGGGCCTACGGCGTCGGCAAACAAAAGTGCGTAGGCACCAGAGCCTGAGCCAAAGTCAGCAACTTTCATGCCGAGCTCTATATGCATCGCAGCAACAGTGCGTGGTGGGTGAGCAAATCCAGCAGTACTAGACTGGACACTTTGAAAGTCATTCGGCTCCTGTATTGAGTCAGTCTTTTGCATACACAAAAAGCGTCACTACATTACGGCTGGACATGAATCGATTATACGGCACGGTGAGTACCCTACTTACAGAGCCGGGGAAAACTATTCTTCGCTACCACCCTCAAATATCACGAACGAGGCAACACTGTCTCCTTCGTACAGTTTCATGACGCGAACACCTTGTGTCGCGCGGGAAAGCGTTGGCAATTCGTCAACACTCGTACGAATCGTCTGACTTTTCTTTGACATCGCAACAATTTCGCACCCTTTTTCTTTAATAACCGCAGCACCGACGAGCTCTCTGGTTTTTGCCGTAATTTGCATGGTCTTAATGCCACTACCACCCCTGCCTTGTGTCTTGTATTCAGAAAGTGATGTCTTTTTTCCGTAGCCTGTCGAAGAAACAACAAGAAGATCGGCATCCTCTGCATCTTTTGGAATAACACCGCCACCCACAATCGCATCATTCTTATCGAGCTTCATACCACGCACGCCGCCCGCCTGTCGTCCCATTTCGCGCACCTCATCCTCTGCAAATCGAATCGATTGCCCTTCGGTGGTTACCAAAATAAAATCATCCCCTTTGCGAACAAACTGCGCAGAAATAAGCGAGTCGCCTTTGTCGAGCGTGATTGCGATAAGCCCTGAGCGGCGTACTTCTTTAAATGCGGCAGCAGACGTTTTCTTCACGGTCCCCTGTCGTGTCGCGAGCATAAGGGAGAGTCCTGCTGTCTCTTTTGCCTCTTTCGGCATGGGGAGAATCGAGGTGATGGTTTCGCCTTGTTCGAGCGAAATAAAATTCATGATTGACTTACCTTTCGTCGCACGCTTTCCCTCTGGTAATTCGTACATCTTGATCTGATATGCCTTACCTCGATCGGAGAAAAAGAGCATGTCGCAATGAGCAGAGGCTGTCACAAAATGCGTAACAAAGTCTTCATCTTTCGTATCAAGATCAACAACACCCACTCCGCCGCGCTTTTGCTTACGGTATTCGGATGGATTGGTGCGTTTGATATAACCCCCCTTGGTGAGAACCAGCACACTCTCCTCGTCAGCAATTAAATCTTCGGCGTTCAAGATCTGTGCGCCACGCTTTACGATTTTTGTCCGACGGTCATCGCCGTACTTCTCAGAAATCTCTCCAATCTCTTTTTTGATAAGATCCATCATCTTTTTTTCGCTCTTGAGAAGCGTCTGGAGGTATTCGATAAGAGCCTGCACCTCTTTCAATTCATCCTCTATTTTCTTGCGCTCGAGGCCTGCAAGTTTCTGGAGGCGCATGTCAAGGATTGCATTCGCCTGAATCTCGGAGAACTTGAACTTTGTCATGAGGCCCATACGGGCTTCGTCGACTGTTTTCGACTTCTTAATGAGCGCGATTATTTCGTCAATGTGATCGAGCGCTTTCTTGAGACCAAGCAAAATGTGCTCGCGTGCCTGTGCTTTGGTGAGGTCGAATTTCGTGCGACGGGTCACTACTTCTTTGCGGTGGGCTATAAAGTTTTCAAGAATAGCTTTGAGTGACAGGGTCTGCGGCACACCGTCGACAAGCGCCACGACGTTGTAGTGAAATGTCTCCTCGAGCTGCGTGTGTTTGTACAGAAAGTTTAGAACCGTCTGTGGATTAGCATTGTTCTTAAGCTCAATCACAACGCGAATATCTTTTGCCGATTCGTCGCGAACGTCGCGGATGCCTTCGAGCTTTTTCTCATGTACCAAATCTGCAATGCGCGTGAGAAGATCTGCTTTGTTTACGCGATATGGGATCGACGTGATGATGATTGAGTAGTCTTCTTTTTTTCCTTCTACTATCTCTGTCTCGCCGCGCACAACAACAGGACCGCGCCCCGTAGCGTAGGCATGTGCCAAATCTTTCTGATTAAATGCAATACAGCCTGTCGGAAAATCAGGCCCTTGCACATGCTGCAAAAGGTCTTCAGTTGTCGCTTTAGGATCATCAATAAGATGCACTGTGGCGGCACAGACTTCGCGCAAGTTATGCGGCGGTACATTAGTCGCCATGCCCACCGCAATACCAAGCGTGCCGTTCAAGAGAAGGTTTGGCACCGCAGTCGGCAAGACATGCGGCTCCTCTTCGGTATTGTCGTAGTTGGGCAAGAAGTTTACCGTCTCTTTTTCAATATCACGAAGCATCTCACTACCGAGGCGTGACATTTTTGCTTCTGTATAGCGCATCGCTGCGGGGTTATCACCGTCGATAGAACCAAAGTTTCCTTGCCCGATGATAAGCGGATAGCGCATCGAAAAATCCTGCGCCATTTTTGCAAGCGCATCGTAAATCGCCATATCACCGTGCGGATGGAGCTTTCCCATAACTTCACCCACAACCGTTGCGGACTTGCGTGTCTTACCGCCAGCGGTGAGGCCGAGCTTGTTCATCATGAAAAGAATGCGGCGGTGCACCGGCTTTAAGCCGTCACGCACGTCGGGAAGCGCGCGCGCTGTAATAACCGACATCGCATAGTCGAGGTATGACTCGCGCATTTCAGAGGTAATTGAACGAGCGACAACACCCGTTTGCGGCGCTGTTTCAGGGGCAGGGCTTGGTGTTGGCGCAGCGGATTTTCGTGCCATGGTGGAAGTAGTGTATCAAAAAAATACGAGAGCGCCACCACAGCACCCTCGTAAATGCCATATGCTAGATTTGGTTGACGAAAGGCGCAGCCGCTGCTGCCGGCTGCGCCTCAACCGGTACCGTCTCTTGCTCTTGCAGCCGAGCGAAAAAGAAATATCCCCAAGCAAAAAAGAGTACTGCCATAATCGCAACAGAGATAGTGAGCGCAACCGCGTGACGCTCGTGATGCGGTCTTGTTCGCAAATGTTCAACAGCGCGACGAACAACCATGCCGCTATTGTAGCGTATTTTTTCTGGGCATCACGCCTCCAATACAACAACTTCGTTTTGCTTATCAACAATATCTTTTACTTTAAGAGTAAGCTTATCAACCGCCTTCGTTCCTTCTGCGCCAGCCTCCTTCAAAAAAGTCTTGAGTGATGCAGCATCAAAGAGAACGGGGATCACGATTTTTGCCTCAAGTTTCACCGAGAGTTTTTGTGCCCCCGCCGGATCAAGCATCCCTTCTCCGCCAATCGGCACAATAAGTACGTCGGGCGCATCCATCTCAACAAGTTCTTCAGGTAAATCAGTCGTATTCAAGGCGCCACAGTAGAGCACATGGAGTCCGTCAAAGGTGATTGAATACACGGTATTGATGCGTTCTTCCTTACCCCACCCAGAAGTTGAGCCAAAACCACTCACCGTAATATCTTTAAGTTCGTATTCTCCGGGACCGGAAATGACAAACGGCTGCTTCTCACCACGCGCTGCTTCTGCTGCACCATTCATATCAGCGTGATTCACCGAGATGAGTGCAACGTCAACGCCAAAATTAGTCGGCTTAAATGCTTTAGACTCTTTTGAAACAGGGCCGAAGACAATGGATGTGTCGCCTGAAGTGGCTTTGATACAAGAACCAGTGTGGTAGGTAAGAATCATGGTGAGAGTATACCGCATACGGCTTGACGCGCAAAAGTGAAGATGACACAACTTCACGCACTCCCCCTGGGAGTTGGCAGCATCACCGCAACCGGAAGGAAGCGTTTAATGCACTACCTTGAGGAGGTAGAAACGCCTTGAGCTGAGAAAGCTCATCAAAAAATGACAGCACGCTCGGACAGGAGGGCCAGAGATGGCAAGTCCACCGCAGTAAGTGCCGAGGGTCCGCTATGCGAGCGGGCCCTCACTTTTTCTTGCATTCTCGGCATTCTTTCGGTATATTTCTCTAGCTCCTCACGGAGCTTTTATTATTACTTTAGCGGGTAAACACTTTGAGGTATGAATAGAGGTCGGCGAGCATAGCTCGCATGAAACCTCCACTCAAAGTCCGCACTCAAACATGACAAAAGAAAAAGAAGTAGTTTCTGAGGTTGAAGCAGTCGAAGCACCGGTGCACGAGCTCCTTGCAAACGCACCGAAGCGTCCCGCGGTGGGCGACGTAGTCGAAGGACCGGTCGTCGCTGTTGGTCGCGCTCGTATTTTTGTAGATCTGCATCCGTTTGGTACCGGTCTTATTTTTGGTCGTGAATACTTATCAGCACGTGAGACCTTGAAGAATGTGCATGTGGGCGACACCGTTGCCGCAAAGGTCGTTCATGCAGAAAACGAAGACGGTTACATCGAACTTTCGCTGCGCGAAGCGCGCCAAGCGCTCATGTGGAGTGAAGCAGAGAAAGCAGTCGAAGAAAAGAAAGTATTTGAACTTCCTATCGCGGATGCGAACAAAGGAGGCCTTATCATTACCTGGAACGGCATCCAAGGATTTCTCCCTGCATCACAGCTCGGCTCAGCGCACTATCCACGCGTGCCCGATGGCGACAAGGATAAGATTTTTGTCGAGCTCAAGAAATTGATTGGTCAGAAACTCGAAGTTCAGGTTATCACCGCTTCTCCAAAAGAACAAAAACTTATCTTTAGCGAGAAGGGTGCTGGTACTTCGGAGCGCTCAACACTTGTCGAGAAATATACCGTGGGCGAAACCATGGAAGGCGTTGTAACCGGCGCAACCGATTTCGGTGTCTTTGTGAAAATCGAAGAAGGTCTCGAAGGTTTGGTGCATATTTCAGAAATGGACTGGGCGCTCGTCGAGAATCCTCGTACCCGTTACAAGGTGGGCGAAAAAGTGAAGGTGAAGGTCATCGAAGTAAAAGATGGCAAGGTCTCACTCTCAATCAAAGCACTTAAGGATGATCCGTGGAAAGTTGCTGCTTCGAAGTACACAAAAGATCAGAAAGTCGAAGCTATTGTCATCAAACATAACAAGCACGGCGCGCTCGCTTCTATCGAAGAAGGTGTTGCAGGCTTGGTACATGTGTCAGAATTCGCAAACGAGCAAGATTTGCGCGCAAAGCTCGAGCTCGGAAAAGTATATCCATTCACGATTACCTTCTTCGAACCAAAAGAGCGTCGTATGACATTGAAACCGATGAGCTAAGGTTTCATTCAGAAAAAAGAGAAGCGGGCGGGCGCTATTGCACCCGCCCGCTTTTCATTCATGCCACAACTTCGTAAGTGGGCCTTTAGGACCAAAGAACGGATCAGCACGCGGTACCGGCACTTTTCGACTCTGCCGGCGACCAATTGGAGAAAAGGTACGTGCTCCTTTTATCAAATTCCATTTCTGTTCTTCCGGATACATTCCCAGAACTTTAAAGTCCGAAGAGTATCGTTTATTTCGATGGGCAACACCAGCAGGAATAACCATGATCGTCCCGGGAATCACATTGTATTCTTCTCCATATTGAGGACCACCCACTTCGACAACAGCATCTCCTTCGATACACGCAAGCGCTTCGTGAGCGGTACTGTGCCAGTGTGTATATCGGTAAATCCTCCACTCCCACTCGAGACGCCACCCGTGTGCAGAAACATGCACCTCAACTTCTCGATATACACTTGAGCGATCAGTGAAGTCGAATGCGTTTTTATACACGAGAACAGGGTGCCGCGAGTTTGGGATAGTGCCGTTATCAAGAAATAAGCCCCACGAGGGTGAAGGATGTTTGTTCAGTGTCAGCATTGGTCACCTCGCTTCTGTGGTTAAGTCTTCGTGCACCCTAATACAAGCGACAGAAAAAGTCAATCAAACACTATTGTAATGATTCATCGCCACGAGTCTCCCCTCTTCGATAATCTCCCGAATTGCCCCCGCAACGACCTTATAGACCTTTTTGAGCGCATCTTGTTCTGCCGGCTTGAATTTCCCGAGAATAAAATCTATCACTTTCTCCTCTCTATCCGGTTTTTTGAGCTTACCGCTTGAGGTTGCAGGAGAAACACCGATCCGAATGCGGACAAATTTCTGCGTTTTCACGGCGCGAGTAATGGACTCGATTCCTTTGTGTCCGCCGCTACCGCGATTAAACGAGATTTTCACCTTTCCGAGCGGCAAATCAAGATCGTCATACACTACGACGAGATTTTCCGCTGCTTTTACACTCTTTACATGCTTTACCACCGCACTTCCCGACTTATTCATGAACGTATCAGGCAAAACAAGAACAGTTTTCCCTACTTTTGCGACCGTTGCTTCGCTTTTTGCATCTTCTTTCCATTCTGATGCGTCATTTTTCTTTGCAAAGTACTCAACCGCCTCTCTCCCCGCATTATGGCGCGTGTGTTCGTACTCATTTCCAGGATTTCCGAGACCGACAATGACGTAATTCATGAATTTCATGCTAGCACGCATAAAAAAATCTGCACGCTCACTTTTTTTGTAAAAATTTTTTTAAAAATCAGAAAAAAATATTTTTTTCGTTGTACAACACACGTTTGCTCTTTGTGTCAATGAAGTACATTCGATATACTTTCGCACATGTCAGATTCGATGTTTGAAGTTTCGTCTTCATCGGATCAATCCTCCGA